>VFQQ010000727.1_pt1 | contig 58035 bp, 97 predicted proteins | sample 3512341 | NCBI WGS metagenome assembly VFQQ01 (sample SAMN10412373, study PRJNA504923) | tailings metagenome | isolation source: Relicate 2 Philex TSF1 revegetated site | place: Philippines: Tuba, Benguet | collected 2017-08-29 | reverse complement strand
GCCTCTGGAGCCGGGCCAGCCATTTGCGGGGCTGGAAATCAAGCGGCTGGGCCTCAAGGCCAGCTGGTGACCCGCCAGGCTGCCACGCTTGTTGCCAGTGCTGGGCTGCAGAAGGGCCAGAGTTGCTGGCTGGTGGGCAGCAGCCTGCAGCTCAGCCTGAGCAGTGCACTAGTTCTGCTGGAGGCGCGCCGGCCGGCCTGCCGTGCGACAGCAAGCCAACACCTGTGAACTGCTCTTGTATTCAGTCATTCAGACATTCAGCCCCCTCTGTGTCCATTCTTCTGCACACCTGCCCTCTCTGCACACCCTTCCCTGCAAATTTCTGCAACGCAGCCGTTCGCATGTCGCATGTGATTGCTCATGTGCAAGTGCTGACAACCCTACCATTCCTGCTGCTGCGCGCTGCACATCAGTCCGGCTTGGTGGGAGGCAATGCTGTTCAACCATGGATTTTCAGGGCTGCTGGTCACGGCAGCAGAGCATGGGCTGCTGGGCAGTGCCGAACAGCGCGTGAGGCTGTGCATGCGCCGAGCCACCCGGGCGCCCATGTGGCATCCCGCCTGATGAAGGCCCCGACGGGCCCCCGCACAGCCAATTTCGCGCACAATTTGCTGCCCTTATTCGGCAGCAACTTGTGGAGCGCTGTTCGCCTCTTGCCGCTTGTCCCTCTTCCGACGGTCACAGGCCATGCAGCTGCGCACGCTCGCCGCCCTGCTGGCGGTTATGCTGGCGTGTAGGTGAGTTCCTGGTTGAAGCGGCGCAGCGCGCAGGAGGAAGGACGGCACTTGGCCGGGCCGGCCGTCGCACCGCCGAACAACACCCGCCCATGCCCGCCAATTTGTATGGCACGGCTGCACAAGTCGATCTGAGGCGGTAGCAGGCCGCGGCCCAAAAGGCCCTGGGTGCACTTTCTCGCCCCGCTGGCGCCGCTGAGCGGGAAATCGGGATGTGCCTGCTCCGCTCTCCCTGTTGATGCTGATGGATGGAACTCCTGCTGCATTGCACCCTACCCAAGCTCCTGCTCTGACTCCGTCCCCCTGCTGCATTGCACCCTGCCCCAGCCCCTGATCCGACTCCGTCACTCTGCTCCCCTCCATGCCTGCAGCGCCGCCGCCGTGGAGGCGAACAATAATGGCTGGCGCCCCCGCGTGCGGAAGGAGCTCCGCTCCCTGACCGACCGAGAGTATCGCTGCTTCATCACGGGTGAGGCCGAGTAAATTGTGTGCCGCTGCTTGACTTGATTCCATGCTAGGCCAGGCCGCAGGAACGCTGTGCTTGGGGTTAGTAGGCACCGTGGCGCGTTTGACATAGGCTGGCAGCATGCGCTCAATGCTGCATGGCACTTGGCGGCAGCCGTTGATTATGCACATGCCTTGAACCTGGGTTTGCGCCAAGCTGCACTCGAAGCCTCCATGCGCAGCAGGCCTTGGCGTGCATGTCAAAGCCATAGGCCAGTGGCCTATGGCCACCCTGCAGGGTATCCCCTCGTCCCGGCCGGCCCACCCGCAACCCACCCATCTCTCTGCCCATACGTGCCTCCCATGCGTGCCGCCCATGCGTGCCTCCCATGCGTGCAGGCTCAGCGGTGATGCAGAGCCTGTCCACCGCTTCCGGCCGCCGCCTGTACGGCCCCAAGTACATCTCCTATGACGAGTGAGCACCAAGCATCATGGAGTGTTGCAAGCTGTGCGCAGGACAGCCGCCACCTGCGACCTGCGCCCGCTTGCCAGCACGTCAGGAACATGACCGCTTGGCTGCCTCCTCTCTGCCCCCTGCAGGCTGATTGTGAAGCACGCAGTGGCCACCAACGACCCCCGAGGCGACCAGGGCCACAACGGTGGGTGGGTGGGTGCGCTTGCAAAAGCAATTGAGCAATTGCTCACTCTGGGCCTACCCTGCCGCTCCTTGCGCAAACCTTTCCGGGCCACCGGACAGCAACAGCGCGCTCCGTGGCATGAAGGCGCGCCAAGTCGAATCTCTTGCCGTTTGCTGTGGCAGGCCCCTCGTTCTTGACCTCCCACCGCGCCTTCCTGCTGGGTCCGGAGCAGCGTCCCAGCCTTTTCCTGCCTATACGCCTCCCCTCTCCTTCCACAGGCCCGCCCTTCATGACCTCCCACCGTGCCGCCCTGCTGGATCCAGGGCAGCGACCCGACATATCCATGCTTACGTCTCACCTCTCTTCCACTTCGAATGCTCATTCCATTTCTGTGCAGGCCCCCCCTTCATGACCTTCCACCGCGCCTTCCTGCTGGAGCTGGAGGAGTCGCTGCTGGCGATCTGCCCCGACATGAAGGCCCTGCCCTACTGGGTGCGCTTGCAAGCGCACAGCAACACGCACAGTTTGCAAGCACCTGCTCGACCCGCCGCTTGTGCACCACAAACAGCTGCTTGGCCCTGACTGTGCCCCAGTAGCCAAAACTCGTGTGTTACGCCCCCCTCACCCACGTCCAGGACCTCACCCTGGACAACCCCATCACCGGCAAGTACTGGAACACGCCCAACGCAATCATGACCGAGAAATACGCTGGCGCGCAGGACGGCAACGCCCTGGTCGGCAGCGGAGTGATCACGGGTGGGTGGAACTTCCAATTACGCTTCAAAGAGGGTTCTGAAGTGCTGTAATGTTCTGGCCTCCTTATTAAGGAAAGACGCCCAGGATCGCACGCTGCTGGTCAGCAGCAAGCGTGCCTCCCTGCTGCCTGCCCAACCGCCTGCCGCCCTGCGACCCTTGTTCTGCTCCTGCGCAGGCGTGTGGGCTTGGCGCCAGGTCAAGCGCTTCATTCCCCAGCAGTGGAGCCCCAAGATCCTCAAGGTGACAGCAGGGGCTATGGAGGGGGTTGTTTTGGTTCTCATGCAGTTGAAGGAGGTGTAGGAGGATTGTTACTTGATTACCCTGCTCAGTAAGTGCCCTCTGCTGCCGCCTGAGTCTACAGGGGGTCGGCCGCGGCGTACCACGTCAGCCAGAGATTTCAAATTGGCCAGAGAATTCAAACCAAGTTGGCCTGCTCCTCTCCCTGTGCAGGTGTACAACGGCAGCGCGTACGGCCTGGTGCGCGGCCCCACCAACACAAACTATAACCCCCTGGTCACGCGCTATCCCACCGCGGTGAGAATCAAAACTGCCCACACAGCTTTGCTCGGTTCTTGGTGGGTGCCTTTCGGCGGTTGTGGGCCCTGCCTGCTCCCCACTTTATGGCCTCAACTCGCTGCAAGCGTCAGCATGCTGTGTGTTACCATTTACCATTAACAGGCACTCCGCTGGTGCATCTTCTTCTGCTCCTCCAGAACCTGGCCACCACTGAAGGCCGCCAACCAGCCAGCGTCTCGTTTCCTTGCCTGCTAACTGATCTTTGAATGTCACCTGGTTGCTGTGCCTCCTCCTCCCCTCCTACCCAGAACCTGGCCACCATCATCAAGGCCGGCAACGAGAGCGGCATCCCGCTGCTTTGCCTGCTAACCAGACTGTGAGTGGCACCTGGTTGCTGTGCCTCCTCCCCTCCTTCCAGAACCTGGCCACCATCATCAAGGCCGGCAACGAGAGCGGCATCTCGAAGCTGCCCTTCGCCAACGAGGTGGCTGTGCCCTTCAGCGCCAACTGGCTCATCACCCAGGGCGGCAAGGTGCGCAGCTTGCTGTAATTTGAGTTACACTCACCAGGCAATGCGGTCTGCCGCTGCTATATTTTGGCTGCCGGCCGCTGGGCGGTCGGCCAGCCCACACCGGGAGTGAAAGTGAGCCAAACCTGTCTGGCCGAGGCGCCACGACCCGACTGCTGCACCAACCATTGTAACAATGTTTGGTTGAACTCACCATTTATTCCCTCTGGTGTTTTCCTGTTGCAGCTAGCGCTGTACTACCCCGTCCAGAACTACCTGCGCTGCCTGGACCCCAAGAACTACCCAGACTGGATGTCCTGGGGCTTCTGGTGAGCCTGGGATGATACACCCTGCTTATCAACCAGATATGCTTTGATGCGTGGGAAGTAAGCGAGGTGCCATGGGTGAGCTGGCGGCTGCGGTGGATCGCTGCCGCATCCTGTGATCATCCCTGCTGCTGCGCCGCCACCGCCACGCAGTCCGTTTGCAGACAGCAAGCAGCGGCGCCGCCGCATTCGCTCGCCGCCGTGCTCCAACCCTGCAACCCGCCTCATCTGTTTTTCTTCTCGTCCGTCTCTGCAGCTGCGACCTGACCATCCTTCAAACCGACTCATGTGTTTTCATTTATTTGCAGCTGCGACCTGACCATCCTGATGAACGCGCCCAGCAGCGTGGACAAGACCAAGTACATCAACCCCGTGGTGAGTGGGAAAAAGGGACCGAAAGACCACAGATTGGATGGTTTTATTACACCCAGTTTGCGAGTCGGGTGAACAAGACCAAGCGCACCACTGCATGGCACTCTGCTGCGCAACATTGCCTGCACAAGTCGCTGCTGCGCTCGCGCTGGGATACGATTCTCACGTAGGTCTCGGCGTCGCTGTGTCGGCGCACCGCAGGTCAAGGCCACCACCCTGCTGCACGCCGGCCCGCACTGGACCACCGGCGGCATGTCCCTCACCGACTCCAAGAGTGAGGGGCTTTTTTGCATATCGAGATGCGCAGTCTGTTAATACTCTCTGTTACTCTCTGCAACTCAGAAGCTTTCCAGAGCAGGATGACTCCCTGGGCACTGCATCCATGGGCGGCATGGTTGGAGAAGCATGGCTGCAGACTCGCAGTCACTCAATTCTACTTGCACTGCACCCTGAGGGCATTCCCAGCTGAATCTTGGCTCCGTCTTCGTTCCTTTCCACAGGCATAGGCGACATGTTTGACGTGTCAACATCTCCCAACGAGCCCCTGATGTTCCCCATCCACCACGCGTGAGTTTGCCGCTGATGCTGTCGGCTGGGGGAAGCGTTGCACAAGACATGCCGGGCGCACTGCAGCCGCCTGCGGCTTCTCCATTACTCGCAGTGTGAGGCAAGCATTCCTGCTAGGAACGCAGGCCAGCTGACCGTGTTATCCAGCCGTATTATCCTCTCCTCCCTGAGCGCAGCAACCTGGACCGCAGCAACATGCTGTGGCAGGCCAACGCGCTGAAGACGGACCGCACCATGCTCGCCAAGTTCTGGTGAGCGCTTTTGCAGCATCGCCTTTGCTGCTGTCTCTGCTGCTACGGTGCATACGGTTTACACCCTCTGCCACTGCCTGCTTCGCAAGCCCGCGGCAGCCGGTGGCAACAGGCACCGCCCCGCTGGACCATCGCCGCCGCTTCTTGAATGCGCCCTGCTGAGTCCACTCTTGTGCGCATCCATATCATGCAGGGGCTACCCCAAGAGCAAGGCCGAGTATTCAACTGCCTCTGATGGCACCCTGCTGGATGATGTGGTGAACAGGTGAGCCTCCCCAGCTGGCATTTTTGGGCTGTGCTGTGTTTGTGGCTAGGGGCACCCAACTGGGCGATGCAGTGAACAGGTGGGGCTTCCCTGAACCCCTGGTTGTTTACTGTGCAAGTTGTCTCGCCGGCGGCCAGCTGGCGGCGGCCTGCAGCCGAAGCATGCCCCCCAACTCTGAGCTCTCGCTCACTCCGCTCCCTCCCTTCTGCAGCGTCTCGCCCTTTGACCGCCTCTTCTCTGTGCCGCCCACCAACGGCTGGGGATACACCCACAAGGAGGTGAGGCTTTCAATAAGCGCTCTGCTGCTTGAGCTGCTTGACTTTGTGCAGCCGGATGCTAATGTGTGCCTGGAGGGCAGCCTGTGACCACAACGCCTCACTACAGCCTTCCCCTCCCCTTTCTCTGCTCCCCTCCAGGTTCTGTGGCACACTCGCCCCGGCGCATCGCCCTACATCTATGACACCATGGCAAGTGCCTGCGCTGCTCCCTGCACTTGTGGCGGCTGCTTTGATGCCAAGTTGCTCACCTTCCATCAGCCAGGTTATGCGTGGGTGCCGAGGCCTCCCTTGCTAACCGCGTGCTCCGCTGTGTTGTCCTGCCCTGCTGCAGCTGCCCAACTACAGGCAGATCAGCGGCTGAAGTGCGATGAACGCACAGAGTTCCAGCCACTGAATGCGGGGTGGCGCTGGAATTGTGATGCGAGGCAGGGGATGTCATTCTCACCAAGACCAACCAACCCAGCGAGCGCCCCTGCCTCGCCCGCTTCCCTGTGATGACAAATTGAAGGCGGCTGCGTCAAATTGCCGCAACGGAACGCCTCCCAGGTATATCAGTTGCAACGCAATAGCTGTATCTCTCCACCCACCCCTTTCCTACTGTGAAAGCCACGCGTGTGGCCCCAGCAATTGATGCTGCTGCCGCTCAACAGTCTGCGTCTCAAGGCCTTCACCCCATCCGTTGATCTCTGCACACAGTGAACTGAACCCGCTTTCCTTCGCGTCCCTCCCCAGCCTGACTTCGACCCACATTACCATCCCGTCCCCCTATTCTCACCCGCTTTCCTGTCTCGCTGTGGTTGCGGAAGTATTTTTCGGCAGCCCCACACAACACCGCATGCCCTGGCTTTTGTTCTGCCTGCATGTGTTGCATGTAAGCTCGCTCACACAATCAGAGCGGCTGCACAGCAATGCTGGGACACGCTGAGGGGCAGCAGGCGGCAGCAAAAGGCCCAGTCTGCCTTAGATACAGAAGGAACAGCAGTGGCGGCGGCAGTGAGAGGAAGTGGGGAAACAGGGGAGGAAAAACAGTGATCAGCGGCGGTGGTGAAGAGCGGGGCAAACGGCTTGAAAAGGGATGAAATGGCAGCAGGCCTCTGTGCCGTGCAGATGCAGCTGCGACAGCCCAGCGACACGGCTCGAGCGCAAGTGTGTGTGCACCACGCCATGGCATGCCCCAGGTGTGCACCAGGTGCGCCTTGGAGCAAAGGTGTGCCACCCTGGCCTTAGGGCTGAAGAGCCAGGCCCAAGGTCTAAGTCAGGCCGCTCAGAACACGGGCATGAGGAGGCCAATCAGGATGCCCAGCACAAGGCCAGCATACACCTGCAGGGAGCAAAGGAGCAAGGCATCGGGCAGGGGCGGTTGGTGACGGCGTGGAGGCAGTTCAACATAGCAAGGCTTGCAGCGGGAACGGCAGCGGGCAAGCCTCGCAGCACACATGCAAGCGATGGAGCAGGCTGTGCACGGACGCTTGCAAGCCGAGCAGGGCATGTGTTCCAGCACTAAATCTCTCCCTGCCACCCTCCCCAACCACTGGCACCCCCTTGTTGCTGTTGTGCGCATCAAACTGTGCGCACCTGGCGGGGCGTGTGCCCCAGCACCTCCTTCAGCTTGCGCTCGCTCAGGGGGTGCCCCTCCAGCACCTCCTCAGCCACCACGTTTAGGATCTGCAGCAGAGGCCCACACAAAGAAGTGTCAACACAGCAGCAGAGATGATGCAGCAGCTGCAGCAGCGTCACTACGAGCAGCAGCACGGCTCAAGCAGTGGCGCAGCACACACCTGCGCCTGCAGGCCCGCGTGCCTCCGGATGCCCATTGCATCGTACATCACAATCACGCTGCAGCATAGAGAAGCAGGAATGAAGAGTACGGTAAGCAGGTCAGTAGGCCCGGCGCAAGCGTTTGGGGGCAGCGCCCTGCTGCCGCAAGGTGCATCACACCGAATGGGTCCCAGCGATGGCTGCCGTCCGGAGAATGAATGGCAACCACCATCCAGCCACCGCGCCGAGTGCCTGCATGGCATGCGGCTGTCACCCGCTCTAAGCAGCCGGCCCGCACACGAAGCAGACAGCAGCCTGCCACAGCAGCCAGCCACAGTAGCCCGCCCGCACCAACAACAAGCAGCCAGGCCGCACCTGAAGCACACCGCCACCGAGAACAGCGGGCTGCCCAGCCCCTGCTGCATTGCGATGGCTGTGGTGACCGAGGAACAGAGCGATGAGTGGGAGGAGGGCATGCCGCCGCTGTCAAAAAAGGCGCCCAGGTCCCACACCTGCGGGGAGAACATGGGCAGGGAGAGGGCAGGCGCTGATATACAGAGCAGTCCCAGCGTGCCCATGCTTCTGCTGGAAAATGTAAAATGCTCTGTTGCAAGTGCGGCTTTGGGTGCTGACTTTGGGCGCCCCAGCTGGGGCGTCGCTGCACCCATGTCACAGCTCCCATGCATGACACGTGGCACAGCACAGCAGGCAGCAAGGCAAGCCAGCCAGCCGGCGGCCCAGCGCTGCGCTGGGCCGCGCAGCGCGGCCCCCACTGGACGCACCCCCGTCTTGTAGCGCTTGGTGAAGATTTTGAGGAATTGCGCCGAGAACCAGCCGCAGAAGCCAACCACGAAAACGTAGTTGGAGAGTAGGTCTTGCAGGATGCTGCCGCCAGCGCTGGCCGCCGCGCCGCTGGCGCCGCCGCCGGGCAGCGGCGCCGCCGCCGCTGCAGCATACAGCAGCAGGCTGCCCAGCTGCTGACGGCTGTGCAGCAGCCTGCGGGAACCGCAGCGGGTGGCGCACTGCTGTCAGGCGGATGGCAATGCACGACAGGCACACAAATGCTGCGCCTGCAAACGGCAACACACGCCCGGCTGCCGCCGCTCACCTGGCCAGCGCCTCGCCCGCCGCCGCTCGCTGCGCCTGCACTGCCGTGGCTGCTCGCTGCACGGCCGCCGCTAGCCGCTGCACCAGAGAGTGCCGATGCTGCGCCGGCTGCGGCTGCCAGGCCGAGGGGGTGCCGGCCGCCGAGCTGCTGCACTGGGGGGCGACTCTCCGGCGCGCCAGGGCTGCTGCTGCAAGTGGCGGCCTCGCTGCCATGCCGCAGCAGGGTCCCGCGGCGCAGGGCCGCTGCGGGAGCACGTTCACCATGGCGCTCGGCGCTTGCAGGCGCGCTTGCAGGGCGGGGGAGATTGTGAGGATGCTCCCAGGGCAATGCACCAATGGGTTTGGGCGCAAGGGGTGCTCAGCAGCCTCCCCCAAACTCCTCATCTTGCTGATCAGGCGGCGGCACACTGCAGCGGCAAGGCTGCTGCTTTCTGGCGCATTTCGGAACTGCTGCAACCTCCACCATGATGTCCTGCACCTGCACAGCCGCGGCAGCAGTGGCGGGCCCTGCCCGCCTGCAGCGGCCCGCCAGCGCCACCCGCCGCAGCCCCCTGGCCACACAACGCTCCCAGAGGCAGCTGCAGCGGCACCTGGCCCGCGCTGAGGGCGAGGGCAGCGGCGAGCAGGCGGCGCAGCAGGTGCGTGGCACCGGCAGCAAGCGCTCGCCGCCACCCTCCCACGGCCTAGCGTCCGTGGGCTGCAACGCAAGGCTCTACACTCGTCTGGTTACCTTAATCAGTGCCTTTCTCCTCCTCCGTTGCAGACTGTGCCGCCGCCGGCAGCGCAGCAGCAGCAGCAGCAGCGGCAAGAGGAGGAGCCGATTTGGGTGCGGCGCGAGCGGGAGCGTGCGGCGCAGCAGGCGGCCGGCGGCAGCGACGACCTGCCTTTCGGAGTCTACCTCCTGTTCTCCTCCTTCACCGCCATCGCAGCCGTGAGTAGCTGGGGGTTGAGTGTGTCTGCAGCTGAACTCGGCAGCGCCTGGCAGGGGCATGGCTGTGGCCGGCCGGCCGAGCGGCGATCCAGGCCATGGTGCCGCATGCTGCCGGGGCGCCCGAGCGCCAGCCCTACATTCTGCTGTACGTACTCACTCCTGCCCAATCACTCTCTCGCTTTATTGCTTGCTCACCTGCGGATCGACCCCATCTTTGAGGTTGCCAGCCAGCACTTCCATGTGCCCACACTCTTTGCCCTTGAGTCGCCCCTGACCTGACTCCTTGCGTGCTTGTTGCTCCCCTGCCTGCAGATCGGCTCCATCTTTGAGTACGCCAACCAACACGCCGTGTTGAACGTAATCCATTTCAGCATGCTTGCACTCACCCTGCCCTTATCACTTCTCGGTTGTTGCAGATCGGCTCCATCTTTGAGTACGCCAACCAGCACGCCATTTTCGACGTCATCCACCCCGACTCGCCGCTCTACACTCCCATCCTGGGCTTCTTTGCGCTCACCGGCCTCCCCACCGCCGGCTTCCTCTTCTACAAGTGAGGGCCGTTGTTCGAATGCCCAGAGGCTTGTTTAAAGAGTGCTGTGGTGCTTTTGTGGCGCTGACAGCCTTTCACTCTGCAGGCTTCCTCTTCTACAAGTGAGCCCTGCTGCTTGAATCTGATGTATCTGATGAAAGCGTGGGTTTGGGGTGCTTCATATTCTTTTGGGAGTTGATCGCCCCTCCCCACTGCCGGCTTCTTGGTTTACAAGTGAGGCCAGCTGGGTAGCCGTGTATCTTGATGCTGCTGTAGTTGCCTGTGTCGATTGGCGCCACCGCTGTGCCATTCTGCACTCCTGTATGCACCTCACCTCCCAACCGCTGACACCTCGTCTCTGTGCCCACTATGCCACGCGCAGGGCGGTGCAGTCGGCCAACAAGGCGGCTGAGCAGATGGACAAGCTCGACGGCTACTGAACTTCGATCAACTGCCGCCAACCTGCCATCTGGACATTTTGGCTGCCTGCTGCCGGCATGAGACGCAGCGCAGCTGCTGCCGCGGCAGCTGCGGCAACGTGTTGCTGCCGCTGCTCCGACGGCGCAGGCATAACCTTGTTCCTCAGCTCGGCACCCTGCTGCCCTTCACAACCTTGCAATGAATCGTCTTGAGCATGTCACTGCTGTCTGTACAACACGTCTGATTTGATGTTCTCACAAGCTGTGCAAATGAATGAGGAGTATGTGGGGCGAAGCTTGCGACAAGTGCCTTTCCTTACAGTACACGATCCAAGGGCAATTGCAGCATGGTTCAATCAAGGCACCCATTATTATGCCGCAAAGGGGCGGACATCCAATACGTGCAGATAGGAGAGACGTGGAGGGCTAATACTGCTGACTGGGTTGCAAACCGCTCAAAGGCCCAGTTGCAAAAGCCAGGTGCAGTGCAAAACAAACGGGTAAGGATGCAGGCAGCCAGCGCACAGGCAGCAGTAATGGGCTGCAAAAATGGCTCATAAGGGGCTTCAAAATTAGGCAATGGGGCACACACACGGGCGGCAAGGCAGCAGCATCAAGCAACTTGTTGGCCCTGCCGCAAAGACAATAAGGCAGGCAAAGGGGCTGCGACTCAACAATGGACCTGTTGGGTGGCTGGCGTGGGTGGGTTGGGTTGAAAGTGGAAAGGGGAGGACGGCGTGCGGTGCGGCAGGCAAGGGCTGCGCTGACGCTGTGCTCAGTGCAAGAATGGATGGCAATGGGTTGCCTTGGTTGGATGTGAGGCGGGTGAATGTGGGAGGAGTGAGTGCTAAAAGTAATGGAGAGCTGTTAGCAGCGGGCAGGTGCGTGGAGCAGTGCTGCAAACCAGCTCTGGCCCAGTCAAGAGAGCAGATGGCGGGTTTGCGGGGGCAGCCTGCTTATCATCTCAAGGGAGATACCCTAGTACTTTATGGCATGGGACTGGGAAGAAAGCCTGGGATAGCGCCCACAGATTTCTCAGGCGCGCTGCAACAGCACGCTCCACTGCAAGCGCTTTGAGCGCAGCACGCGCCTTGCACAGCGCAGCGCAGCGTGCTCCTCAGGACGGCGCGCCGGTCGGGCCATCCTTGCTGGTCAGCTGGGGCCTGGGCCGGCCGGCAGCGGTCATCGGGGCGGTGGTGGACTTTTTGGCTCCTCCTCCACCCTGGGTCTGCTGCTCGAAGCACTTGGGCAGGCAGTCGAACATGTTGAGGAAGGCTGCGAGGGAGAGGGGCGGGAGGCAGCTGGGAAGTCAGATGAAGGGTGCGGCCATCCTGTGAACGGCGGTAAGCAAGCCCTGCAAGCTGCTCCGGCCATCACTGAGGGATGCGCGCCTTGCTGGGACGGAGCCAAACCACAAAACCCCATGACGCCTCACCAACGCAGTCCTCCTCAGACAGGTGTCCCAGCACCGAGTCCAGCTGGCCCGCTCCGAATAACTGATCAAAAACCGGCCGGTCAACCAACAAACCACCAGTTCTGCGTATCTCACCAACGCAGTCCTCCTCCTCCAGGTATCCCAGCACCGAGTCCAGCTGGTTGGTCCAGCAGAAGTGGCCGCAGCGCGTGTAGGCCTTATTGTCAGGGCAGCCAGCGGGCATGCAGTAGACCCACTCCGTTTTGTAGAGGCCGGTGATCTGGCCGGGGGGGCACTTGTAGCAGCCGTTGTGGGGCTCCTGTCCAGGAAAGGAGGATGGGCAGCACAGGGGAGGCGGAAGCCGGTGGGCGGCGGCGAGTAGCTGAACACTAATTCTCAGATGAGCGTCTGCTTGCTGCAACTTGCAAGCAGCTGAACTGCCTGCTGCCACCCAATCACAGCCCGGCTTGCACCACAACCACCCCAGCAGCAGAAGCAACGCACATCAGGTGGGGTGTCGTCCCAGTAAAGCGAGTAGAAGTCGGCTCCCTTGGGGCACTCCAGGTCCTCCTCACTCTTGGGCAGCACGCTCAGCTTGAGCGTTTTCTGGGGGTTCACGAGCAGGCGCGCCCTGGTGAGCCGGGTCTGCAGGGAAGGGAGCAGGAGGGAAGGCGCAGGGACGGCAAGGTGGGGTGGTGCAGAAGGGGCAGCCTGAGAGCTTGGGCATGGCTTGCTTGCTGCAGAAGAAGAGCTGTCCCACCCCGAGCCGCACCTTGTAGTTTCCCTTGCCGTCGGTGCACTTGTTGGCGTCGGTGGGCACGGGGTAGGGGAATGTGGGGTAGAGCGCCTGGCGAGAGGGAGCAGAGCGGAATGGAGGGATTGGAGCCTCATTGTGGGGGATCAATAGCACGTGTCTGATGAGGTGAGGCAAGAAGTGCAGGCGGGAAGGTGTGACACCAACGCCACCCTGTTGCCTCTGTTGCCCCTGCCATCGATGCTACACCACTGCTCTCGCCGCTGCGCCTCACTTTGCAGGACTGGGCGCACACGGGGGCCTTGGGCCAGTTGACCGATTCCGGGTAGCCGGCCATCGTTGTGTTGGCCACGCCTGTGGATTGTAATGCGCGGCGGGGGCAACATTGAAAGATGAGGAGCACGGCAGCAAGCAGGGCTTGTGCCACGTGCCATGCAACCCTTCAGGTCGACCTCCAAGCGGCCTCAGAGCATACGTTGACGCTTGCCACTCACCGCATTTGGTGTAGCAGCCCTTGCTGGCCACGGCAGCATACCCGGCCGGGCAGTTGAAGCCTGTGAGAACGGGGAAAGCAGGTGCAAGCCGCAGTTTACACAAGCGGGAGACGGGTCGCCATCAAGCTGAGGCACACACCCAGGTGCAGGGCAGTGAGTTCAACTTCAGACCGCATGCAGATCTTCAGTTGCACTGCACGGCACAGTGAGCCCTGCTTGCGGCTCACAGGTGACCGCGGAGGTCGTGGCCTTCATCTTGGCCATGTTGGGTGGGCACTGCGGGGCGGCACGGGCAAGAAATCACACAAAAGTCAGGCTGCATGCAGGGAAACTGGATGCCACAGACAAGGCGCCCAGCAGCCTCTACATGGCCAGGTTGGACACATAGCAGCACTGCCATGGACAACCAGCCAAACCGCACAGGCTCACCCCTGGGATGCAATGATCATCGTTCCTAGTGGAATTTACGTACCTGCACAAAAATAACAAACAGGCAGCGTCACACTTGGTGCAGCAGTGCAGCCCTTCCTGCTCCGGCCACACTGCTTGCACCATGGCAGCCCTTGTTGCACACACGCAGATCTGCCCCGCACTCACTTTACCCCGTTCACGGGGGTGTTGTCAAACACGCTGCACGGCTGGTAGCAGTAAGGATTATTGTCTGCAGGGCAGCACAGGGAGGGGCAGGGCAGCGCTTGAGGTGGGGCAGGGGTGCAGGATCCCAGCTGGCGTCACAGGCATGTGCACGTGCATGAAAACAACGGCAGCATGAAACAGCCGCTGCGCACCATCTTTGTATGTGCCGTCGGGGCACTCGCCCTCCACCTGGCAATACGTATGAAGAATAGGAGGAACAGGTATGAAAGGGGCACAAAAGAAATTGAAGTCTGCCGCTGAGTGGCTTGCTGGGTAAGGATCGGCGGCGCGCTGCAGCCGCTCTACTGGCCGGACACCAACACCTCCCTACTTGCACCAGACTCCCCCACTGCCTACCTCTTGTGCACTGTCCAGCGCATCCACCCAGCAAATGGGCTCAGTGGTACCAAGCAGTGCCAGCGCTTTTGCGATGCTGCGGAGGGGAGCGGGCGGCGGCAGCTACGAGAGTGACGAGCAGTGCGCAGCGCTGGTAGCCAAAATGTAGCAGGTGTGCAGAAACAAAGCATATACCGCGCAATCAATGTGCACGGTGCGCATGCATGAAATGCAGTGCGTGGCGGCAGCGGCGGCAGATGCAAGGTGGTGGGCGGGAGGACGGCCGAAGGCGGCTGCGGCGGCAGCTAAAGGGCCGATGCTGGCGGACCTACTGGCGAGCGCCCATCTGCTTACCCCGGCTTCTTGGCGGCCTGCAAGGCACGGGAAAACCTGGGGTTCAGCGGGGGGTGCCTGGCCAAGGTGGGGCGGCTGGCCTGGTCGGGCTCCACTCACCAGAGCGGCGGGCGGCGCCAGCAGCGCTGCCACAGTCAGCATGGCGATCCAAACGCGGACTGCTGTCATGGCGCCCTCTGCAAACGCCGGAATTGGGAGCGGGCCTCTGCCTCTGCTCGCAGGCCAGGCCTGTGTGCACTTCTCGCGTTTTAAGCGACTCAGGACCACTCGACAAGCTTATTGAAACGCTCAGATGCGGGCAGCGCGGGAAGGGCGGGCTCACCGGTATGCGTCTACTGGCCGGAAGTCGCTCATGCACGGCCTGGTTCAGGGTTTGCAGCATCCAGGCGCCAGGTAAGGCTTCGTGCATCCAGTTGAAGCGCTGCGAGAGGACTGGGCGGGCAGCCAGGAGATCTGGCCCAGGATACTCGGCCGTGCGGCGGCCGCCGCCACCGCCCGCCCAGCATCCTGCATCCTTGGTGCCATTGGATGCGGGACTTTACACAGACTGGCCCACCCAGACTGTGAACTATGATCGGCAGCCTACCGGCGCTCCGCGCTGACGCTGCCGCTGGGCCGCGCACCGCCACCAGAGGGCGCTCCGTCGCCGCCGGACGGGCCACTAGTGCCGCTGAAGCTGCCGTTGAAGCTGCCGCTGGCACGGGACCCCGGCCGGCTGGCGCCACCTGTCGACTCTCGCAGATCCTTCAGCACCTTGTCAACCGTCTTGCGGCTGATGAACCTCTGCAATGAGGGGGGGGCAAGTGAGGGGGGCAGGGGGTAGGAAGTGGCAGGCATGGCAGGACTGAGCCACTCATGTGCCGGATAAGCCGTGCAGCTCCCATCTCGTGTCCTTTCCGGCTGCAGATGAATGTGCTTGCGTGCATAACACACCACATGCGTGTGCTGCGAGTGCGACCTGCAAGCCACAGCCTGCTGCTGCTGCTGCTGCTGCGGTTGCCGACTAACCTAACCACCCAGCAAGCACGGCAGAGCCCCAGGGGCGTTCCCTCGGCGCGCTCTCAGCACGCCTTCTATGCTAGCAAGCCCGCACCTCCGCCTGCTTGCTCTTGTGCATGGCGCGGTAGCCGCTGGCCTTGTCCAGCTCGGCATACCTGCGACAAATCAGGGCCATACAATGCACGTTGATCGACGGGTGGGCATGCTTTGCTTTCTCGCAAGCAAGTGCATCCCAGGCACAATGTGCTCCAAACAGCGCATGGTGTGCATCAAGCATCCACTCGAAGGCGCTGCTTGGCTGCTACCCTCTCAGACTCACTTGTCCAGCACGCGTGCCACTCGGTTCAGGTCCAGGCCAACGTACTTGGGGCTGGCCCGCAGCTCGGGGCGCAGCAGATCCTCCAGGCTGCGGCAGGCAGTGCTGGCAGTTGTGGTGAGCAGGTCTCTGAAGACGCCAGCAGAGATTCGTCATGGAAGCTTGCTGGAAACGCGTGCCTGCTGCACAGCATAGGTAGGAGACGCACCTGCCATACACCTTAACTTGCAGAACAGCAGCACACAATCCAGACATAAAAAGTGCCATGACGGCAAGTTGCAGCTAACATAATACGAAAGCAGACCTGCCGAACACCATCATTTCGCAGAACAGCAGGGGCTCCGCCAGCTCATCTGCAAGGCCAGGCACACCCATGCTGCCCGCGGCGCGGCTGCAACAGGGGGCACAAGGGTGGCGGCATGCGAGATGCGGTCGGTACGCTGATAATTAGCTCGCTGTGTGGGGTTGGGCTGCATGGGCCCAGCGGCAGTGAAAGGTAGGCTCTTTCACTTTTTGCTTGGCCTGTGGCAGAACGGCAGCAGAGGTGTAGCGCTGGAAGTTGCAGCAGCCCACAGCAAGCCCACAAGCGCACACCTGATGCCACCCAAATCGTTGAACAGGCGCTGCAGGCCAAAGATGTTGAACTCAGGAATGGCATCTGCAGTTGCGTTCAGACCAAACGTAAGTACATTCCAATTTGATGGAGGAAAGAAAGGGCGAGGGCATCTGCCGGTGGTGCGCCCACTGCGGCCGGCCAGAGCCAGCAACAGTCGCGAGGCGCATGCATGGAACCAGCAACACTCCGCAATAAGCAGCCCAGCGCCCGCAGCATCATTGTTGCGCACCCGACAGCAGCTGCAGCATGAATGCATCGCCCAGGTAGCGCAGCAGGGAGCGCAGCATGCGGGCCATGGAGGGGCCGGGAGCCATGCGCGTCACAAGGCTGGCGCACTCCTGCATGGCGAGGGACGCATGGACAGATACAATTGTTGGCAGGCGTGCATGCGTGCCTTTGCAGAGAAAACGGCATGTTGCATGACTCATGCGGGCGCGTCACCAGGCTGGCGCGCTTCTGTGAAGGGAGGGAGGCATGGAGCGACACCTCAGGTCTGCATGGTTGGCAGGCTGGCTCCTGTTATGCTTATGGCAGCTGTGCTGCTGGCTGCATGTGCGTCCACGAAACCATTGATACAAACTGCCCACGTGCTATGCACCCAAGCACCAACTTGCCTTGAGGTACATGACGAGCTCCTCAATGTGCGGGCTGTAGGCCGTGCTGCGCGCCTGCTCGCTGGGAGCCCAGTCCAGCTGAGCGCTGGCCGCCAGCAGGGGCGCCGCCTTTGCGGCAATGACCTGCGGGTGTGGCAGTGAAACAGGGAAAGAAAGGCTTTGCAAGTTTGGCAGTGCAGTGCGAAGGGGTGCCTGCCAGCCTTCCAGCGTCCGGCCAGACAACGCTTGCCGCTGCAGCAAGGGCGCCACGTGGCGGGAGCAGATCAAATTAACCGCATCCAGGCCCAACAAACTTTGACCACTTGCCTGCACGGCCAGGGCCTCAGCTGACTCCAACAGCACCTCAAATGCCGCAGCGCTGCTGCCGGCCACTGCCCCACCAGCTGCCACGCTGCCGCCGTGCGCTCCAGAAGCATTGAAGGAGTGCACAGTGTGGCCAGACAGGGCAGACAGCTGGCTAGCTGTGGGCACAGGCGGCGGCTGCGCAGTCTGCTGGGACTTAGCTGCCGCAAGTGCGCCTGCCGGCGCCGGGGAGGGCGAGCGCGGCGGCGAAGGCGCGCTGGCATGGCTGCTGACGCGGCTGTCCTGCGAGCCTCCACGCTTTGGCCGGCTGCCGCCCCCCTCGCCAGCTGCCGTTGCTGTGCCTGCTGTCGTCTCGCCCTCCCCACCTGCCACAGCCTGCTGCCTGCCGCGAGGCTCTTCATCAGGCAGCTGGTCCGCATCAACTGCCAACCCGCCCTTGCCTGGCGACCGGCTGCGGCTGCGCCGCCCGGGGCTGGGGCTCCGGCTGCGCTGCGCCGCCTGCTCCGCCGCCGCCGCTGCTGCCGCCGCCACTACCTCAGCTGTGTCACCTCGTGCCTGTGCCAGAGCAAACTCTTCTAGGGGTGCCAGGGCATGGATCAGGGCTGCGATGTTGGCCACCAGCTGCAGCGCTGTTGTGGCTGGCAGCTCTCGGTCGCCGGCGGCTGCGAGTGGAGGCAGAGGGCAGCAGGGACAGGGTGATGCAGTTCGGTTGCTGGGACCAAGCAGAGAAAGGGTGGCCGGGCCCACTGGCCTTTGCACTGGCCTGCACATCGACCACCCGCATCCTCTCTCGTATCCTTACCCTACCGACAGCTCACCCTGCCTCCAATCCAACCTGCAACCCACCTGCGTCTACGCGCTGCTGCAGCGCGTCAACCAGGATCCGAGTCAGCTGCCGGTCGGGCGCCTGGCGGGCCGTTGACGCCACCTCCCCCGCGGTGAGCAGCCCCTTTAGGTACGCAACTGCGAAAGGCGGGGAAGGAGTGTAGGGGTGGAAAACGTGCGGCAGGGGTGACCTCCCCCGCGGTGAGCAGGCCCTTCAAATAGGCAACTGCGGGCAGGCGGGGAAAATACACAACCGGAGTGATGTGCAGAGGTGCACAGGTCCAAGCAATGCCGGCAGAGGCGCACCAGCCAGGACGGAAAGGGAGGAAAGGCTTGCAATTTGGGTTGAACATGCCGCTCGGGAAATGCATGTGTGACCCCTGTGCCCTTGTCTCTAACGCTACGTAGCGCACACACCTGAGTCCACCACGTGGCCGCGCACAATGCGCACCAGGTCAGGCACCATCCCCGAAAACGGAGCCCGGAACGGCGGCCGCTTGTTGCCCGCGTCCTGTGGTGGGACGGGGGGGGGGGGGGGGGGGGGGGGGGGGGGGGTGCATATGGTGGAGGCACGATGCGTAGATGGAATGGGGGGATGCAGGCCGCTGTGCATAGGTGTACATTGGCATTGCCGGCAGAATGAAGGCTGCTGCCGCAAACTCTGCAGTGCATGTGTCCAAAGAAGCAGGCACCCAACGCTGCAGTATTCGTTTCTCTACAATACCACACACCTCTGCCCGGAAGGTGACAGGTAGCGCCAGCTGGCGGAACAGCTGCTCCACCTCGACTGCGCCCCGAACCTCCACCGGCGACAGGCCGTCCTTGCCAACCCCCGCCTGCAGGAGCAGGTTTGATTGAGGGCATTGGCAGGAAAGCAGTGGTAGGTGTGCCGCTCAGCTGCTGCTAGTATGGGGCTTCAGCTTGTGTTCAAGCACATGCTGCCTTGCTGCCATGCCAGCTGCACTATCATTTACGTGCGACAGCTGCCGAAAAGCACGTGTGAAATGTTTGATGCCTTCCCGCCCACCTGGACTGCCGCCTTGGTGGCGTCTCCCAGCAGCTGGAAGTACTTGGGGCGCGAGGCAACCAGCATTTCCCGGATGGCCACGGTCTGGTAGCCGCAGTGGTCTGCAGGCATGCGAAAAGTAAGCCAACGTTGCTCGCAGTGTATATTGAGTTGTGGAGCCCAGCAGGCATTGAACGGCAGGGAGGGCAGCAACAGAGAGCCACGCACACAGTGCCAGGCAGAAGGTCAGCAGTAAGCCACTCGCCTAGCGCCCAGCAAACCAGCAGCAGAAGTCACCGCTGGTGTCAGGCAGGAAAGCAGCAGAAGCCACCCACCTAGCGCCAGGCAGGACAGCAGCAGGAAGTCCTTGACGGTCAGCATCTGGGCCGCGGCGGCTGCTCCAGAGAATGCCGGTTCCAGCACACGCTTCAGGGCCGCCACGGCGGCGTCCCAGGCCGCGTCCACCTGGAAATGGGGAGGCAACGGCATATTTGATGCAGAGGTGCGAAGGGTAAGCAACCACAGCACGCGCTTTAGGGCCGCCACGGCAGAGTCCCAGGCCGCGTCCACCTGGAATGGGGAAGCGATAGCGCATTAGTGCAAAGGAAAACTGGGCCAGCAACAGACGGCACCGCACCGCAATTAGCCAATTAGCCGGTGCGGTGGCCGATGCCCAATTTAACTGTGTTGCACGGCGGCAGATCCATCCCCAGCTGAGCTGCGACGCTCAGAGCCGCCTCACAACAGGGCGGCAGAGTCAAATGGCTGCCATGCCGAAGCACAGGCAGGTGCCACAGCACACGCAGGATGCTGCCCATGCTGGGTGAGTAGTTTGAGTCGCCTCATCAGGTGAGGAGGAGCTGGTTGAGCAGTTTGGGTTGCCTCCCTCACCTGAGCCACCACGTCCAGGCCTTGGTCCCTGCCGCCGCCCGCCTGCCGCTGCACCGCGTCCTCAACCAGGAAGAAGCCGACCTGTCAAAAAGGAGAATAAGTATCAAGGGTATCAAAAGAAGAGTGCGGCAATGAGTATGAAGGGTATACTTTCTCCAAAGTATATGCATGTACGTCCTCCACCAGGAAGAAGCTCGCCTGTTAGGAAGGGAAACAGGGAGGGCATCCACCTTTGAGGGAGGAGTGACGAGCCACCACGCTCAAGTTGGGCTGCACCGCCATCCAATCGGTCCACGCGAATCAACACATGCAGGCAGGGCATGTCTCGACAGGCAAGCGGTTCATTCACGACATGCAAGAAATTCCTCTCACCAGCTGCGTGAGGTACGCCTGGTAATGCTCCAAAAAGTCGCCAGACCCGTGCAGCGCCAAATCAGCGGCCAGCTGCGGAGGGTTGCAAAGAGGCTGTTCGAGTCGCCGTGCACAGCAACATTAACGCCCTGCACAGCTAAACCCCTGACCGCCCTCAGGCAGCAGCACCCTGGGTGGCAGGCGCTGATTGCTCTGTTCCAAGCCCCGCCCCCACTGGCATTCCTCCTTTAGAATAGCCCGCCCATATGCGCCACAAACCAAGCCCATAACTCCCCCGTAACAAGGCCCGCCCCCACCTGCTGGCGCCGGTTCTCTGCATAGTACTCAGCGAACTGAGCCAGGCGGCCCAGGCAGGCATGGATGTGCAGGCAGCGGTGCAGGGGCGTCATGTCCACACCGTCCAACAAATCGCCTGTTGGGTGTGGAGGAGAGCAGGTAGCAGTCGGCAGGCATTCTATGCAAGCACGTGAACCAAAGCAGCAGCAGCATGAGGGGGCAGGGCCAAAGCACACAAGTGGCAGCCGCAAATGTTGCCTGCGGCGTAAACAGCAGTGGAAAGCATGGCTCACCCGTCGTCTGGAAGGTGTCGGCTCGCTGCACCTGCCGCCCCTGCTGCACCCGTGCCAGCGCAGGGTTCACCGGGGTGCGCGCCTCCCCGCCTGCCGCTGCTGCGGCTTTGCTGGAGGAAACAGCTGTGCCGGGAGGCGAGGCCGCCGCCCCTGCTGCTGCTGCCCCGCCTGCCCCGCTTGCGCGACCATTTGCTGCATCGGCTGCCGCAGCTTCCGATCCCATGCAAGTAGGCGAACTGCCTGCCGCCCGCCGAGCCGCTCTAAACGCCGCAGGCCGCCCGGCAGCAGTGGGGCTAGCGCTGCTGCCCCCTGCGCTGGATGGCACGGCCGGGCTGCTGCTCCCAGGCTCTCCAGTCACCGCCGCCGCTGCTGCCGCTGCTGCCGGTGCAGGGCTGCCTGCCACAGGCGGCGGCAGCGGCAGCGGCGTCACTGGGGGCGCCTCATGAGCTCCTGGTCCCCGCAGCGACTGCGCCACCAGTGCCCCAGCCGCCCGCAAATCTTGCAGGCCGTCCAGCCGAGGCAGCAGCAGCTTGCGGCGGCGAGTCAGCTGCTCCTCCTGCTGCCGCTCTGAGGCCGCCCAGCGGACGGCCCGCAGGCCAATTGTGCGCGCCTGCGCCCGCACGTTGGACAGCCAGTTGTGGAAGTCTGCCAGCGCTCGCTGCTCAAGCGCCGCCGCCAGCTCAGCAACGCGCTCCCTCAGAAAGCCAGCCAGCGGTCCCAGCTGCTCCGCTGCTCCACCGCTGCCCGTCCCTCCGCCGGCTGTCGCTGCACCAGCGCCCGGGCCGGTTTTCATTGGGGTGCTCTCCCTGCTGCTCGCCTTGCCGCCTGCTGCGCCCGCTGCTGCGGTGCCGGCCTGACCTGCAGATACGCCGCTGCCACCGGTAGCAGCCCCGGCATTGCTGGGCAGCAGGGGGCGGGCCTCAGCTGAGTAGCCGCCTCGCAGCAGGGTACCGTGGTCCCGCTGTATCGCCTCCAGAGTCTGCAGAGGTGACTGGGTGGGTGGTTATGCCTTAGGCGGAGGCTCCAGGTAGCAGCACGTGCAGCTGCCTGGAACCACTGCCCGGCGTGCGCAGCAGCCCGGCAGATTGTATGCATCCACCGAAGCAGACTCCATCACTTTCCCCACCCGTGCACTGCCATGGCAACTCTGTGAGTGCTTTGCAGCGCTCTCACCTTATATGCCTTATACAGCTGCTTGCTCTCAATCAGCTGCGCGGCGCGGGCGCACAGGCGCAGGACCGCCAGCGCCGCCCCCACGGCCTGCGAGGCAAGGGGCAGGCAACCGTTTCTCAGCGCTGCTTGCGGGTGGCTGCGCCTGCAAGTGCGTGGAACTTCGTACCAGCCTGCACGAAGCTACACCGCCACACAACCAGCCCTTCAGCAAGGCGGCGGGAGCAGCACCCACCTTGCGCGCATCGGCCACACCCTGCTGCAGGGCGGTGACCTCCTGCACCTCATCCAGCCTGGCCGCAAACGCAGCGCCTGCCGCCTGCAGCTCGGCGTTGTTGGACAGCAGCTGCTGCCGCAGGCTGGCGGTGCGGCGCTGCAGCTCGCCGAGCTCGTGCATGGCTCCAGAAATCTCGGTGGCGTTCACCCTGTTGGGAGGATCAAACGCAGGTAGGAGCATGCAGACGTGTGAGCGCTCAAGTTGCACGGCAGTCGGGCGAGCATTTGCAGCAGCCCACTGCCCTGTAAAGCGGCCAGCGCCATCCTTGCATGGTTTCCCATGCCAACAGCTGTGCACGCCAACCCACGCGCAATCGTGCCCGGCGGCACCACATCCACACGGCAGGCAGGCCCTTGCCTAACCACACCCAGCCAAGCAAGTCAGCCCTGAAACGCACCTGCAGATCTGAGCAATCTCCGCCTCCTTCTCCTCAGCCACGTCAGCCAGCATTTCCAGCACGGCATCCAGCGGGCTGGTCCCAGGTGGCAGCTGCCTGCATCACAGAGGGGGCCGATCAGAAACGTGATTGCGGTTAGGACAGCGGCATGAAGTGGCATGGTCGACGACAGGGCAAGCTGAGGTTGTGCAGCAGGTTGGCATGCATGGCCGTGCGGCCAAGCCTACACACGCACATGCGTGCGGCACATCAAGGAACAACTCAACAACCTTCACAGCCCAGCACAACTTGCCCATCCGCCAGGCTGGTTGTGGCAGCAGACTCGGAGGTGGCGCCGGCGCCACGCAGCGGCGGCGGCATCGCCTCCCCTGGCGGCTGCACCTCAAACACGGCCTTGACCAAGGGCCCCACATCGTCCGACTCAATGCTGGTCTCCACCTGCAGTCATGGCAGGCATGGCAGGGAAGTAGAATTAATGCTGGCCGCGAGGCATGATGAACAGGCAGGCAGGCGGCGGCTGGCGGCGGCGGCGGCAGGGAGACGAGGCGGCGGAGGCATCGGCAGGGGATGCCAGCGATCTCACCAGCTCCCGCAGCTGCTCCAGCTGGCTGGCCATGGCTGCGAGGGCGCTCAGGCGCTGCTCGCGAACCAAAGCGGCCCAGCCCTTCCCGCTGGGCGATCTCGCGGCCCTTAACACCAACTGATCACTCGACGCAGCCGATCAAGCAGCAGGGAGCCGATCAAGCGGCCCTAGGGCTCCATAACACATGCGGCAGCAGAGCGGCGGCAGCGGCGACACAGCAAGGGCTCTAGCGATGCTCGCTGCCTACTCTCTGCACCCAGCGGCACCTTCAAATCATTGGGCTGCGACCACACGGTTGCCGAGCACTGCAGCCATGACTTTGGCGCTGGAAACTTCTGCCCACGACTTCGCAGCCCTCCAGACGCAGCTGGGGAAGAAGCAGTCGTTTGTCTCAGCCACTCAAGCCCTCGCAGCCGCGCTGAGCAGCCCCACAGCGCTGGAGGACGCCGCCGCCCGCGCCGCCATCGCCCGCTGCTTCGCCGTGCTGCGGGCACGCTACACCAGCCGAGCCTTCTGGCTGGAGGGCCGCCACCTGTTCAGGGCGGCCCAGGCGGCTGCTGCAGCGCAGGGCAACGCAGCTTTCCAGCAGCAGCTGCAGGTGCGCTGTGGCCGGGAGGCGTGCGGGCAGGGGCTTGCTGTGGTGTTAGTCAAGGGGCCTGGAGGGCTTATAGTTTGTGAGACTGTGCCGCGATCGCTGATCTGAGTCTCAGTGTTTGTTACGCTGCAGGAGTACATTCGGGAGGCCAATGCCTTCCTGGAGGAGGAGGACGAAGCCGCTGATGCGGGCGTGCCATCCGCAGCAGTGCAAGCAGCAGCGGCAGCCCCCGGCGGCAGGAGCGGCAGCGGCTTTCTGTTCGAGGGGCAGCTGAGTGGGGCGGAGCCGCCTCCACGTCAGCCCGACCTAATGGCCCTGCTGGGCTCTGCTCTGGGGCAGCAGCTGGCGGCTGCTCAGGCAGCACAAGCCCAGCAGCAGCAGCAGCAGCAGCCAGGCGGCGGCAGCGACGGCGCCGACCAGCAGCAGCAGCAGGATGCAGTGGCAGCAGGGCCTCCACCTGATGTTCTGGAGGCAATAGAGCGAGAGCTGGACGCCATCGCTGTGCAGGTACAGCATGCAAATCAAAGCCAGCAGCTGGGGGCGTCCTGGTGGGCCCGGTGCATGCTGTGCAGCCACATGGCGGCAGCAGTCTCATTATTTGTGCAGGACGCAAAACATCCTCATTCACTGTGATAATCACACACCTTGCTCCCTCCCCTCCGCCCCGTTGTGCGCTGTTCAGATCATGGAGGTGACTGGGCAGCAGACGCCGGCCCGAGCGCCACCCGCTTCCAAGAAGGCCGTGGCCTCGCTGCCCAAGGAGTCGCTCACAGAGGAGCGGCTTCGGGAGCTGGGCGGCCCCGAAGTGCGCTGCCCAGTCTGCATGTGAGGCCCGGCATGTGTTGGTTTCTTGTATCTGGTGGGCACATGGGTTTGGGCGATAAGGCAGACGGCCAGCTTGCGACCCACCTGTCTGCCTTTTGTCGCCGGCATGGCAACAGGGCGTGATTAGGCCATCTGTTCCGCTCCTGACTGTTCTGGTAACCTTAGCCGTACCCCATTTGGCTTTGCAGGGAGGATTTGGCGGTGGGTGACGAGGTGCAGGTCATGCCTTGCAACGCGGCCGACGGCAAGCACGTGTTCCACCCGCCCTGCCTGGCCCCCTGGCTGGCCGAGAACAACAGCTGCCCCACGTGCCGGTGAGGGGCAGGCTGGGTTATTCTGAAGAAGCTTGTGGGGGTTTCCGCTGCGGAAGATGGATTGCAGCAACGGCCCTACCTGCAGGCAAGGCGCTGAACAAACCGTCATGCACATTTGCACTCACTGTCATGAATGCACTATCACAACCGTGCTCGCAGGCACGAGCTACCGACCGATGACCAGCAGTACGAGCGGCGCAAGGAGCGGGAGCGCGAGGAGGCGGAGGAGCGGCGGGGCGCCGAAAATGCGGTGTCCCACAACGAATTCCTGGTGAGGGGTGGAGGCACCTTGGCAAGCGTGGTATTTGCTGGTGGGTGGCACACAGAATTCTTGGTGAGAAGTGATTGACTATCAACTTTCGCCACAGCAAGGGTTGGATTGCTATTACAGCGTTCCTTTAGCTCAGGATGGGCGGCACATGCTGGCCCCCAACATGGCCTGTACCTGCTGCCGCTGCTGCCGCTGCCCGGGCATTTGCACCTTGGAGATAGATTGACACAGCTGCTGTTGACCCCCTGCTGCTGCCCTCGCCACCCTGTGCCGCAGTACATTTAGAGGTGTGTTCACAGCCTGTGGCCAGATGAATATGATACAAGACCAATCTGCAGCACAGACCATTCGCGGCATTTTTTGCAGCAAGCCACGCAGCGCCTGGATCCCAGTTTCAAGCCTACTTCTGCTGCCATTCTTGTTCTTATTGCAGTGCTAGAAGCAGCAGCTGGCATGTAAAGCACACTATCGCTCGCAGGCAGGTGCAAGTGCGACCAATCGCTTCAGTTCAGGAAGGAGTTGGCATGAAGCGCGGGACGCCAAAATTTGTTGCGCATGCATTGCGCCAAAAATTGGGTGATGGTGAAAAGGGGGCAAAAGGTGTCGATCATGGTTCATGAAGGGAGGAGAGAAGCTGTGCAGGGGGATCAGGGCATATCAGGGAACAGGGCTGAGGAGGGAATCAAAATGTCAAGCCTACTGAAAGAATGAAAGGATGAGGGTGAGCAACAGGGCGAGGCGGGGGCAGAGGCTCGCCAAGTTGATGGGTGGGTGCGTGAGAGTCCAGCCAGGCTGGGGAGGCTAAGCCAGGGAGCGCAGCGCATTGCAGCGCATGCTGCACAGCGTGCATGCTCTCATGAGCCGAAGCTCATAAGGCTTATAAGCTGGCGCCTGGTCATTTTATTCATGAGGGGCTTACGCCTGCTCCTCGGCCTCGGCAGCCAGCATGGTGCGGGCCTGGTAGGGCTTGCCGTAGGTCCACACAGCCACCTTTGTGGTTCCCCGCACCTGCGGCATAGGTCGGGAGGCAGACGAGCAGAGGCAGGGGGTTAGGCACGAGCTCTCCGCAACAGGGTCGAAAGCAGGCTGGAATGCAGCCGGGAGGGACATGACTGCCGCTGGTGTCACAGCCACTAGTATACTGCCCAGTATGGCCCAGCACTGGTGCGTGCCTGGTGCTTCTCCTGCTCAATGCAGCGCTGCAGGGTTAGATAGACAGTGCATCAATACATCCGCACACCTGGTGCTTCTCCTGCTCAGTCTGGGCGGGGGTGATGGGCAGGAAAGCGGTCGCGTAGCCGTTCTTCACAGCTGCGGGTGGCATGGGAAGCGGCTTTGGGTTGCATCAGGCTTGCAAGTTGGGTGGTATGCAGGCATGCGGGGCTGGAGTGACAGGTGATGAGCAGGTGGTGACACTGACATGGCATGGCAGGAAGGAAGCAGCAGCAGAAGGGCATGCGGGTCGCTGTGAACAGATGCCCCCTCTGGCCACATGCAGTGGGCCTGAGGTGCCATATGAAATGCTTCCAACATCCACTCACTGGGCCAAGTCCAGTAGCCCAGGAAGGCGTCCTTGCCGCTGAAGAAGGGGCTGCTGACCTTGTCCTCGTTGCCTGCATGAAACATGATGTGGGAGAAGGGGGCACACGTCACACAAACGGCAAGGCACCTATGCTGAGCATCAGATTGCGATGACCGCGCACAGGTGGCTGAGTGGGGGGCTGCTGCCACATGTTCAGCCGGCGCTGAAGTGGCACTGGTGAAGCGCGTTGGGTGCGCCGAGTGCGGAGGCTTCACAGCAGATGGTTCTGTGTTGGGTTTGGAACCGACATGCCGACCAGCAGGTCCTGCCCAGCAAGGCCTTCTCGGCCAGCTCAGCAGTGCTCACCGCTGTACGGGTGCTGGTCCTCCGCAATGATGTAGCTGAAGCCGTAGATGCTGTTGAAGTAGTAGGGGGAGGTGACCTGGGGGAAGAAAGAAAAGAGAGAAAGACTACGTCATTGGGCGTGGATTTGAGGGATCTGGCCAGGAAGAAACACGGCAGCGCAGCCGTAAGGGCCGGGCAGGCTTGAGCTGACCCAGCTCTTCGATCAGCCGAGGAGACGTGCGGGCACCCTGTATCGCAAGCAGCCGGCTCAGCGGCAACCTCAGCCGGGCTGAAAGCTGGCCCTCAAGCTCCATCACAAGGCCCGGGGCTGCTCACCTCGGCGCCGTAAGGCACGGACAGGATGCGTTGCAGCACGCCTGCGTCAGGGAGGGGAGGCAGGAGCGCCGGCGGCACTTTGGGTCCAGGCGGCGATTCAGTAGTGCAGCACAGCGCTCATTCCACAGCAGATGACGCCAGCCGCTTGCCAAGCAGCCGTAGCCAGCTGCTCACGGCGAGGGATGTCGTACGACCACAGCACGTTGTTCTCGTGGTTGTCAGAGTCCTCGGAGATCAGCAGCACGTCCAGCTGCGGGAGGGGCAGGGCGGTAGGGCAAGGATGCTCAAGCGCTTGCAATCGTGAGGAGGCAGGGGGCAACGCAGGGCCCCTGCGGCAGCGGCGGCGATGCTCGAGGCGCTCGATAGTGTTGCGCTCATGAAGCGAGGAGGCTGGGAGGCACACACACATGCTTATGGGCTGCGTGCTCATAAGCGGGAGACGAAGCTCCCAGCTGTTAACCAGTTGACCCACCGCACCTCGGCGGCAATGGCCACATTGTCCGGGTTGCTGATGGCGTTCAGGTCGCACGCGTTGTTGGGGTCGTCTGCAGAGGGGGGTGGCATGCTGGCAATGCTGGTCAGCAGCTGTTGTGTGGACGTGATGCGATCCGCACTCAGTTTTGCCCCAGCTGTAAACCCGGCTGCAACTAACTCCCTGCTGGGCTCTCCCGCCCAATTACTGATTGACCAGCGGGGCCACTCACTGTTGATGGGCTTGCCGCAAATCAGCGCCTCCATGGCATAGGCGCTGAACCGACGGTCCACAGCCAGCTTGTACACGCAGCCTGCGGGTGCAGGGCAGAGCAGCAGTGCAGGCGGCGGCTCTTGGCAACCATGTGCACTTGAGCAGTTTTAAACTTTGAGCTGCAAAGCGCAGGCTGTGGCATTGAGCTCATGAAGACATGCGGCATGCATGGCTTGCGTGGCCAAGCATCAGTGGCTGAGCAGCCTGCTGCCCCCCGCGCCGCTAGCTGGGCGATGTTCCAATGCTTGAAGTGGCTCTTACCGCACTTGTTGTACCTGCGCACATGGGAGAGGGAGGCGGGAAGGGAGCAGGTTCAATTGCATTTTCTCACGACTAACTCAAAAGCTGCTATCATCATGCTCAAGGGCAAGCACGAGCTCAAGAGCAGCAAGCCGATGAATAGAGCAGCACAGCACAGCGCATCCAGCACAGCACAGCGGAGCCTGCCGCTCACTCGAGGCGGATGTGATTGGGCCCGCCGATGTCGTACTTGGTCTCCGCCTTGCCCTTGCTCTTGTTGTCCTCCATGCCGTAGCTGCAGGCGGGCGTGCAGGCATTGCAATCATTTGCAAATGGCGGTTGGCAACATGAGCAGGCCCGGACCTGCCACCACATCGCGACACATGTACCCTCTCGACTTCAGGGGGCGGGCTGCTCCAACACAGTCGGTGCCCAGCCAGTGCACAGCCAGTGCTCGGCCAATTCTCAGCCAGCCGCAAGCGCCTCACCGGATGTCGCTCATGGCGGTGTACAGCAGGCCGCGCTTGGCGTCAAAGGTGATGCCCTCCCACCTGCTCAGAGGGCAGACGGGTGCGATTAGGGCGTTGCATTCAGCGTTGCATTCATGAGAGGGCATGATTGAAGGGCACAGACAGAGCGCAGTCCGGATACAGTTGATGCTGTCTGCACATTCTTCATGCTTCCTGGTGTAGCTGCACAGCACGCTGTGGCACCGCATGCACAGCACCGCATGCACAGCACATCACACAGCATGCACAGCATGCACAGCGCGCACTTGGAGAACTCGGTGGTGGCGCCCAGGTAAGCGGCGTAGCGGCGGGTCTCCAGGAAGGCGGCGGCAGTCTCCATGCCACGCTGCACGGCGGGAGCGGAAGCGCGTTGGGCGGAAGCGAGCGAGCAGCATGGGTAGCTATGCTGAGCGTGCGATTACAAGGACGAACCTGCTCCCAACAGCGCCATGCTGGGGCTGCTGAGCCCCCGCCCGGACACAACACCCCACTCCACCCACCTTGAGCTGCAGGCACTCGGCGCCGTTGTCATCGGCGTTGATGCTCTTGAAGCCCAGGGGGCAGCCGGTGGCGGGGTTGAAGGGCGCGGTGGCGAAGATGTCGGAGAACTTGACGCGCTCCGCCAGCTTCTGCAGCTTCCAGTTCTCGCCTGCGGGTAGATTTGGGACGATAGTGAGCACAGGAGATGAGATGGCCAGTGCAAGATGGTATAAGCACGGGTATCGTGCTTGCAGTGCATGCCTCAGCTGCTCCATGACTTTAACCCGATGTGCCATACAGGGGGGCATGTGCAGCGCAGCGCAGCGCAGCACAGCATGGCGCACCGTAGCCCATGTGGATCCACTGGATGGCAAACTTGCCGCCGTTGGCTGCGGACAGCTGGGTCATCTTGGCGGCATAGAGGCGGCCTGGAGAGGGGAGGTAGATGCGGTGAGGTGTGTGCTGGGAAATGATGTGCGCTGCATGTGTATACATATATGGGCTCATGGGCAGGGTTCCTCAACTGGCGCTGGCGCCAATGCTACACAAACTGGCACCAACCCCGAGGGCTCACGCACCGCGGGACAGGTCGCCGCGGCGGTCGGCCACGAACTTGAAGAAACCAACCTGCAGTTGAGGGACAAGAGTACCGCATGCTGAGAGAATGCCTAAAGGGAGGGAGCACTGCCACTGTTGCCGGCGGCTGGCGGGACTGGCCGTCGTTACCAGGCAGCAATGCAGCTCTCAAGCGGCTGAGCAGGAGTGGTGGCATGGTTGGATGCAGCAGGATCAGTTGTTGCAAAGCCATGTGATACATGTTGCATGCCGCAGCTCACGTTGGTGCCATCATCCGTGCCGTACACGGTGCGCTGGTCAGGCATCACGTAGCTGCACAGTGGAATGGCAAGTGAGGGGAAATTATGCAGGCAGATGCGATATGGCAGCCGTGCAGCCAGCGGTTTGGCTGGAGAAGCTTGCTTCCCGAAAGCACAGCAGGCAGCTGCAGGTCTATTGGAGCACACTCATCCCCAACTGCCTCAGTGCTCACCCCATCTCCCAGGCGGCACGGCCCAGAGTGTAGTGCTTGAGGGGAGTTGCGTTGCCGGTGGGGGACACCTTGACCTGCGGGCGGGTCAGGGAAGGAGGGCAATTGATGACTAAGCTGGACCTAACGAAAGGAGTCCACAACAGGATGGAGCCTGTACGGTGGCACCAGCTCAGCTGTCACAGCTGTCACAGGACGGTCCCTCTCGAAAGCTCCGCTCTGCCCATACGCTCACCTCAACGATGTGGCCGTACTTGTAAGGGCTTCATGGGCAGAACAGGCAGGGCATTCGTTGGATTCAGCAGCCTTGCGGCAAGCGGCAAGCAGGGCCAGCGGACCGGGCGGCAACGGCGGGGTTGTGCACGACTCAGAGGAACACAGCTGGTCGCGAGTCAGGGGAGGACCAAGGCGGAGCAGCAGGGCGAGCTTGTAGCAACCCCCAACACAGCACAGCATAGCAAAGCGTATGCGCAGCATGGGCAGCGCAGCGGGCTCACTTGAACAGCGACATCACGTTGGCAAAGGTCAGGTCCTTGGGGTACAGGTTGAAGTAGCGCTGCAAGTAAAATGGCGGGGATGCGTTGACATCGGTGAGAGGAAGGGGTGTGCCCGGCTGTCTTCCAATGCAAGTGCTGCCGTCCGCCTTGCAGTGAACCAAAGGACAGTGAGACACACACAGTTTCCCCTTCTCGTTGGGCTGCCGAATAGACTTGCCATGAAGCCCTCAACGTCACCCCAGCCGCCCTTGAGCAGAGCCTTCAGCTCGTCCAGAGTCTTGGCCTCGGAGAAGGGGCGCGCATCAGGCTCGTACTCCTCTCCGCCCATGTGGGAGCCCCAGGGGGTCTTGCTGCCCGCGCAGGGGATCCAAAGGCCGCCCTGCGGTGGTGATAAGGGAGGCAAACTGATGGTCAGAGGGTGCCGGTGAGTGCGGGAGTCCCGGCTGGCTTGAACATGCACCGCTGTTGAGCCTCGGTGAATCGCTGGCGCTGCCCCGGCAACGCAGCACTGCCACCCTGATGCAATGGTGCCCTGCTGCGCCCCCACACCCCCTGGCACAGCCCCTCCTGCGTCCCGCCCTGCTTAAGCTTGCCTGCTTGGACCAGTCAACCCAGTACTGGCCCTTGGGCGTCAGGCTGCCGTCCGTGCCCTGCTCCAGGCCGGTCACCCACCTGCAGACTCAGAGGGGTGCAAAGTGTTGAGGCGTGAGGAGCTCGCCGCAGTGCTGCTGGCTGCAAGCCACACAGTGTGCGCCTCTGTCTCCGTTGCCCAGATACGGCAGCAGGATCGGGTCCCACCCTGGCACAGCTGGCACAGCAGGCACAGCGGGCGCAGCGGGCACAGCAGGCTCACATGGTGCCGGGGCGAGGCGACTCGAACTGGGTCACAGCATACACCATCTTCTTTCCGCTCACAGTGCGGACCTGTAGTTGGGTGCAGGAGGTGCAGCGGGGAGGGGCGGGATGAGTGCTCACATGCTACAGTTGAGGCATCATGCGCGTAGTTGAGGTGCGGGGCGTTCAACTCCAGGGGCGGGCCGGCCTCTCCATCGTATGCCACCAACCCCGAGTTGCATGCCTTCTTTCCCAAGCTTGCCTCGTGCAGGGTGGTGAAGTCGGGGTTGTTGGAGACCAGCAGGGTGGCGCTGGGGCCCTTGGTGGCGGGGTCGACTTCGTACAGAGCGGCTCCAGTGCTAGAGCGAACCTGGCCCCAGCGCCACAGGCTGCCGGGCACCTGGGCGTTGGTCTTGATGATGTTCTTGAACTCTGCGGGGCGTGTGGAAGGTAGACGTGAGGGAGTGGACTTGCATGGGGGACGTGCTGCCGAGCGTGCTCAGCGCACGGTGGCATGCATGCTCATGCATGCGCTGTGGCGGCCGGGTGGCAGCGGGGCGGCGGCGGTGGCGGCAGCAGCAGCTTGCAAGCGATCGGCGCCAACATCGTCGCCGCCGGCCCCCTCAATGCGCAAATCGCATGTTCGCTGCGCAAATGGCGGCACCCCGCAGGCTGCGGCGCGGGCAAAGTTCGCGACCATTGAGCTTTGCGCTTCGCGCTCACCAATTTGCTTCTCCACGATCGCTGCAGATGCGAACAGGCTGCAGCACGCCAACAAGAGCGCGACGGCACGGCGGTCCAGCATGGTGCCGGTCTGCACTGGGGCGATGGGGCGACCAGCCAGCACGCCGACTGCTGCGAAATGCGCAACGAAAACGATTGGGTCGCGGGAAATGCGCAAAAATGCTCGTGCCTCCCTCCTGATGCCGTCGGCGCAGCACATACCCTCTCGGCGAACGACAGCTGGGAAGATTCCAATTGATCTGGACCACCCAAATCAAAGACGGTGAGTATTCGAGATCCGGACCACAGGAGGGGTGTAAGGGGCAACACACCAGCGCTATCATGCACTTGCAGCATCCGGTTGGGGTGCTAGTGACGCCAGCAAGCTGCACTGCCGGCAGCGCTGCTCCCGCCGCCGCCATGTGGCAACACGGCGGGCAAGGCATATGTTGCGCTGGCGCTCAGGTGACGCTGCGCCACACCTGAGGCAATATGGCAGGGAGCCAGTGCAAGGTGAAGCTTCCCAGAGGGCTCACCTCGCGTCCTGCTACCTCGTATGTTGAAGGCCAGCGTCATGTCGTGCTGGCAGCAGCAACCTGCATGCCACTGCCTGCTGCGAGTCGGCTGTAGCATGGAAGGGCTGGCTGCAAAGGTTCTGCTTGCGGACTAGATAGACATACAATCACCAAGGCAGCGAGCTCACACGGTTGCTGCCGACGCAGCCGACGGGCACCAACGCCGCTGCCGTCGCCTGTTAGAACGACGGCCTCCATAGCTGCTGAGCCTTGAAGGTGGCCTGTGTAATATGCATGCCTGCTATACCAGTGTTCATCCTGAGTATGCGACGCACTCAGTCCATCAACACTGGCAGAATGCACGGACTGTTGCCGATCGAGTGGCGGCGGCGACTTGGCGTGGCATGGCGAGCGGCGGCGATGAGCTGATGGCATGCATGGCACCGCGCGGCGCTCAGCGCTCGTTAAGCGACAGTTGCGTGATCACGCCTGTGCTGCCACAGCCCCCTTGCACCTTGCTATAAGCACGCTCGACTTGCGCACTCGGCGCCCGCGCTGCTGCTCGACCCGGCTTGCCTGTCCTAGCTTCTGAGAGCTTGTGGGAGGCGGCCGGCGCCATGGCGGAGGCCGGGGGCGCTGCCCCGCCAAGTTCACTCCAGCCGCTGCAAATTGAGGGCGCGCAGCGGCCCTGGGACCTCGGCCCCTTCACCCTGGACGAGGATGAAGAGCCTCTGCTGGCGGCACAACCGCCGGCAACCTCGGGCTGGGCCGAACCAGCCGCCGGCACCGCCGCCGCCGCCGGTCGCGATGGGCTGAAGCGCCGCACCGCCAGCCGCTTCCAGCTGCTGACCGAGGGGGATGACTCGTTCAGCTGGGCCAGCTACAAGCATGAGGCGGGCAGGTGCGCTTGTAAACGGGCTGTCCTGTGCAGTGCGTGCCTGTTCTCCTGCTCAGATGTGCCGCACCGCCGCCGATATTATTGCTGCGCCAGTTTCGAGCAGCCGCCTGAAGGCAGCCCTGCGTCCTGCCATGCTCATCCCCGGACCATCCTTATGCCTGCTGCAGGATCCTTGCCCTGGCTGTGCCTGTGGCGGTCAGCCAGTTTTCTATGTTCATGCTGGGACTCATCGCCGTTGCATTTGTGGGGCGGCTCGGAGAGGAGCAGATGGCAGTGGCGGTGCTGGCCACCTCCTTTAGCAACGTGACAGGTGCGCGTCGCAGCATGACGTGGCACAGCGCGGCATGGCATGCCGCAGGCATGGGACGGCATGGCATGGCATGGCAGCTGCGCGTGCAGGCCTGCCAGGCATGACAGGCAACTGCGAGGGCAGCCTGACATTTGTGTGCCACTTGCAAGGGCTCCAGGCGGATGCAAAACCGAGCTCGAGTCCCCCTAACCCGTCTGTTGTGCTACGCTTGCTTACTTCCCTTTGCAGGCTTCAGCGTGGTGCTGGGCCTGCTGGGCGCGCTGGACACGCTGTGCGGCCAGGCCTGGGGCGCTAAGCAGTACCGCCAGCTGGGCGTGCACCTGCAGCGCGCCCTGCTCACAACGCTGGGCAGCTGCACCGCCGTCGCGCTGCTGTGGCTGCACGTGGAGCCGCTGCTGCTGCTGGTGGGGCAGCATGGGGCCATCGCAGCGGGTGCGGCGCGCTTCCTGCGCCTGTGAGTAGTTGCTGTTGTGTGGGGTGGCTGCAGCGGCGAGCTGTTGTGCAGGTGTGGTGGCTGCAATGCAGCGGTGTGTGCAGCAGCCGCACAGCGTGCCGGTGGGCAGGAGCAACCTGGGAGCAACCTTATGTGCACTTCTGCAAGTGCCAATGCTTCTGTGACAAGCCGCTGTTTCTCATCTCCACCTGCCCGCTGCTCGCACGCAGTTGCGTCCCTGCTCTGGTGGCGGCTGGCGCCTTTGAGTGCGGCAAGCGATACCTGATGGCGCAGGTCCGCAGCTAGAACTCTCGGCTTGTGGCGGTGGTGCAGCCGTGGCTGCCCTTGTGTCACTTGCGGTCCTCCATGCCACGGCTCCCGGTCGCAGTGTGGCTGCATGCCGTGTTTGTTGGCCGCGATCGACAGCTTCACCACTGCCTCCATGCCCCCTCCCTCCCACTCTGCGCAGGGCGTGGTGCACCCGGTGACAGCTGTGTCTGGCCTGGCCCTGCTGGCCTGCCCGCTCTTCAACTGGCTGTTCATCTTCAAACTCAAGCTGGGGCTGGACGGCGCTGTGGCCGCTCTGGTCGCCACCTGGCTCTACATGCTGTGCCTGCTGGGGGCCTTCATGATCTGGCATGAGCGGCGGCGGCACGGCACGCCCGAGCAGACGTGGCACGGCTGGTGAGGCGGCAGGGGAGGGGCTTGACTGAGCGGCAGGTTGGCCTTGGGCATGTATGGCATCCGGTGGCGTGCTTGCAGCTCACATGCAGCGGCCTCATGCAACTCATGCAATTGGTGGAGTCTTTAGGACATGAGTATGCTTGTCATTTTGCTCGCCCAAACAGCCTTGCTGCCCCCGCAAGCTGCCCCCGCAAGCTGCTGCCACACGCACTAGCTGCTGTCCTGCAATGCCTCGCTTTGGCTGCAGGACACGAGAGAGCTTCAAGGGGCTTGGGGCTTACTACAAGCTTGCGGTGCCATCCACCCTCATGGTCTGCCTCGAGTGGTGGGCATGTGAGTGCCTGCTTACTTGTTGTGCTGGGGCTGCTGCGACTTGAATCTGGTGCATCGTTGAGTTGACGCTGGTCTGGCCACTGCAACGCACAGCCCAGCTGGCCATTTCTCGGAGCGGTGGGCATTGCTCATCCACCCTGTCCCTGCCTCATGCGCCTGCCTCCCATCCGGCCACCCCGCACCCAATGCGCAGACGAGTTCACGATTTTCATCGCCGGATGGCTGCCCAATGCCACGCTGAACGTGGCCAGCATGGGAGCCATGATGCAGGTTTCAGGTGAGTCTAGCTGCAGCTGCAAAGGTTTGGTCACTTCAGCCTTGCGCGCTTTGTGCCCACCTTGGCCTGGATGCCTTACCGCTGGCTTGGGCACCCCAGCACTGTTTCGCACTGGTTGCGGTGCTTGACTTTTACCTACCATGGGCCCCTCCTTGCAGCAGCTCTCTCTGTCTCCTGCATCCATTCGCACCCCAGCCTGCTGCCCACACCCTGCCATTTCACCCCTCCCTCCGCCAGGCTTCGCTTACATGCTTCCGCTGGGCCTCAGCTGCGCAGCCTCTGTGCGGGTCAGCAACGCGCTGGGTGCAAACCTGCCCAATGCGGCACGCCGCAGCGCACGCGCAGCCGCGGGCCTAACAGCCTGCACCCAGGCCTCGCTAGCGGCGGCGCTGATACTGGGGCGCAATGTGTGGGGCCGGGCGTTTACAGACCTGGAAGAGGTGGGTGCGGGAGTTGGTGGGGGAGCAGTTCTTCGGGTTGTTCTTGTTTGCCTGCCCAAGCTCTTGCAGAGCGTGACACTGCGCTGCGTGAGCCTGCAGCACTGGTTCAGCACAGCAGTCTGCGTGCTAAGTGAGCTGTCGATGCTCAGCCAGCAGCCGATTTGCAGCACCCTGGGTTGGCTGACTGGCTGCTCTCTTTGCCACCACGATGTTTGCAGGTGGTGGCAGTGTGCGCAGCCGCCTTCCCAATCATGTCTGCCTGCATGGTGAGTGCTGCAACTGGGTGCACAGGTTGTTAAATCGCTGCCCTGTGTAGCCTGGAGGCTGTCATGCCATTGCCTTCAAGCGCTGGCCTTGCAAGGCCGTGCAATCCGAGCACATCTTGTGCTCATTATGCTCGCTCTATTTCTGCAGTTTGGGGACGGCTTCAACGCCACCATCGGCGGCATTCTGTTGGCTGCTGACTGTGCTGCATCTCTCTCACTCGCTGCTACAACTGCAGTTCGGGGACGGCTTCAACGCCACCATCGGCGGCGTGCTGCGCGGGGCGGGGCGGCAGGAGCTGGGAGCCCTGCTCAACCTGCTGTCATACTGGTGAGGAGTGACAGAAAACTGTTGTTGGTCAACGGTGGATTGCATTTCAGGCATGGCAGTGCGGGCCTTCATGCAGACGATGAGCGTCCCTTGAAGTGCTGCATTGGTGTGCTGGCGGCCTGTATTGTGCCAGGTATCCTGCTGAACATGCAACATTGTGCTGCCCTTCCACCAACCAACCTTGCACCTCATGCCACCAACCAACACCACCTGCTCCGCCCTTGAACAACCCCCCCTGCAGGGGCCTGGGCCTGCCGGTGGCCTATCTGCTTGCCATCAAGGCGGGCTGGGGGCTGAAAGGCCTCTGGTGCGGCCTTGCATTCTGCACATCCGTCCAAGGAGTAGTCATGCTCATCGTGCTCAGCCGCTTCAACTGGCAGAAAGAGGCGCAGAGAGCGGCGGCGGTACTAGAAAAAGTCGGCAGCGGCCCCATTGATGGCGGCAATGCCAGCAGCAGCAGTGCAGCAGACGGCGGCTTGGATGCCGCGGCGGCGGAGGCGGGGGCAGCCGGCTTGGGTTCGGAGGATAGCGCGGCGCTGCTAAGTGCCACCAAGCAGGGCGGGCGGTCGGACCGAAAGCCCCCTGGCAGCTTCGCGGCACTGCATGTTGCTGGCCAGGACGAACGATGATGCCTTCTTTTCTGGCTCGGCCGTGAGGCCTCTTTTGTACATTAAGTTCAAAAAATCTCTCGATCCACCTTCTGATACTCTGTCTTGTGTCACATTTACGAGTGTTTATGAGCAACAACCCTGGCCTGTGCTCCACACGTGCCTCTGTTGTCTGTGTTTTTTGTGCGAGTTCTTTCCCATTCTTTTCCACACTTGAACCTGCTTGTGAGGGTGTCCTTTTTCATTCTCTACACAATCGCTGCAGCCACTCAAGCATACATCTGTAAGCACGCCTGAAGCGCACAGGTTGCAAAACTAAGCGAACACAACAGGGCTATGCTCACGAAGTCGCATCCACTGACTGCTGCTTTTTGCTCCCATCATTGTCGCCGCCGCCGCCGCCTCCGTTCCCAGCTGCCGCCCCCTTGGCGTCCGCTCGCAGCGAGGGGATCTCAAAGCAGTGCTGCTGCTCCCGCCAGCTGCCGCCCTCTCCTATGTATCGCTCTCGCAGCTCGCCGCGGCCGTCCGCCCAAACAGCCACAACCGTTTGGCTGCGGGTGCCAAAGGCACCCCACTGTGTGTCGACCGGCTGCGGTGGGAGCAGTGGGTGGGGCGGAAGAGCGGGGTTATGGTGGCTGAGCATAGATTGTACTGCCCTTCACAGTGAGGTTGGCGTTGCGCCAGTCCCCCGCAGCAGTGACGGCAGGCCGGCGAGAAGCAAGCTGGCAAGCTGAGCTCCACACAGTGCCACACCAGCAGCCTCAGCTGCCCACTGAGTGAAATAACCGGCGCATCCGTAGCCCGCACACTGCCGATCGTTTCAGGACAGCAACTGCATGCCTGTCATTGGCTATTCAGGTCAGCAGCAGCAGCATGACGCCCACCTGGACAAAGATGCCGCTGACCGCCGCTTCAAACTCGTGGCCATAGCCCGTGTCCGGCAGGCGCGCGGGGTCCTCCTCCAATCGCCGGTCGTCCGACAGCAGCTGGAACAAAGTATCCCAGGGCACTGCTGCAGCGTCGCCTCCGCTGCCGTTCCCACCCGTGCTGCCGCCGCCATCGCCGCCAGCTGCACCTGAGCTTAGGTCACGGTCGGAGACATCGCCGCTGCCGCTGCCGCTTCCGCTGCCACTAGCACAGTCGGCCTCCATGCCGCCGCCGTTCCCGCCGCCGCCGCCGCTGCCGCTGGCCGGGGGGCAGCGGGCGCCATTGAAGGCTCCGCGGTCCAGCAGCTGCTGCAAGCGCCTGCGCCCCTCGTCCACCTGAGAAGGGGCGCGCAGTGCAGGGCGGCAGCAGTTGGCAATCAGGCGAGGCCTGTGCCTGGCCACACCCTGCAAGCACGCTTGCAGCCCAACCGCCAGCGCCGCAGTGCGCTTTTGCTTCCCTTGGTCACACCCCGCCCTGCATGCCTGCCCCAGCCCAGCAAAAGCAGCAAGCCGCGCCTTGCTTTGAACCAGCGCACCCCAAATCGACACACAGCACTTGCCTTTGGCCAGTGTGCCTCCAGCACTCCATTGGTGACACCGTGCAGGCCTGGTGACACCAGCTGCGGCCCCTGATCCCCCTGCTTGCTGCACAGGTAGGCCATGCGGCGGTGCCGCAGGTCGGCAGCCATCAGGTTGAACCCTGGGTACGCCTGCGCATTTGGGGATGCAGTGCGGTCCTGCGAAGAGCTTGCCGACTGATGCGGCAGAAGAAAGCAGCAGCTGCACTACATCGCTGACCGGGAACTATGCCACAGCTGCCATCAGTGCAACATGTCTGAAAACCCGCCAAGTGCGGCCCGCAGGCGCCGCAGCCCACCTGTGCGTCGATGCCAGCCAGATAATCCTCCGGTGCCGCCTGCCCTGTCACAAAGTTGACGGGCAGTGCGCCACGCGAGGGCGCTCCCTGCCGCCTGGCATCGCGCAGCTGCGGGGAGGGGCGGGGCGGCAGCAGGCGAGCATACGTGAAACGTAATAGGATGTGCTGATGCACCGGCGCGTGTTCCAACAGCCTCGACATGGGAGAGCACGAGCTCAAGTGGTGCAGCATGGGCTCAGCCAACCACAACAGCACACCGCGGGCTACTTGATGAAAGCAAGCGGAAGCAGCAGACTACAGGCTCCCAATCTTGCCTGCCCATCTTGCCTGGCGGAAGTTGGTGAGGAAGGCGGCCCGCCCCGTGGTGCTCAGCGCCATCCAAGTGCCGCCCGCCTGCAGGTCCCGACCACCCAGAATATGCGGCAGGTCCTGCCACCAATGGCTGGCTCGAGTGGGCCTGCAAGTGAGGGTTGGGCGTGAGTGCAATAGGTGCATTTGAGCGTCTTCCAGGATCGCGCAAGGTGCCCGTGGCGTGGGCTGCCACGGAGGCAGGCAGGGGCTAGGCGCCGCTTGGCACCCGGCAAGCAGCAGTGTGTGCAGCAGAAAGACCAGACGAGCCGAGCGTCCCTGTGCCCTTCCCACCTGCCCAGCACCTCATCGCGATTGAACAGCAGCAGCAGCAGAATATCTGGCAGCTGTGGGTGCAGCCACGCAAAGTACGTGACACACATATGGCGACTCTGGCCCTGCCAGATGGGCAGGGAGAGCGAGGGAAGAAGTCAGCAGCAGCTGCTGCCGCCGGCGGCGGCGCGGCGGTGGGTGAGCAGACCTGCGGCGGAGCCGCGGGCGGCTTCGGAATCACAACACCGCAACTGCCGAATGCTCGCCTACGACCGTTCCGATGGAGCTACCGTGCCAGGCACCGAGGCCGCAACTCGCCCGACTGCTGTGACGCTGCTAGATGGCCATGGATACTCTGAGACAAACAGGGAGGTGTCGTTGTATCTGATACTTCGTGTCGCGTCGGGTTTGAGCCGCCTGATGAGCGCGGCGCCGCTGAGCGGCGCAGCGGCAGGCGCTTCGTGTCGTGCGCCCTCCTGCCCCTTTGCTTCCAGCTTAACCAAACACTCACTTTACACGTACTGCAGCCTCATCACAAGTCTACGGCAATAGAACCGTAAAATAAATAGCAGCAACTGCGTCAAACTGCGTTCAAAGCACTGCACAGGCCGCCAACACTGGCTGGCCGAGAGCTTAAGCCGGCACTCCTGCTGCTTCCTGCTCGACAGGCTGTGCTACGGCCTGCTCTGCTGCCTCGGCAGCGAGGCCATCCCCATCGCCGCTGCTGCGCTGCCGCTTGGCGGAGGTCTGCTCATCCAGCCTGCCCTCTTCTGCCGGCCGCTTTGCTGTCACCTCTTGCGGCGGTTGCTGCTGCTCTGCTGCTGTGCTTGCTGCGGCTATTGTGGACGCCTGCGCTGGAGCCCCGCCTTCAACTGCTGTCACTACAGCCGGCGTGGCGGAGGGCGCTACGGCTGGACCGCCATTAGCCGCTGCCCCCACATCAGCCGCCGCAGCAGCCGCAACTGCCCCTGCCGCTGCCGCTGCGGCAGCAGCTGCAGCTGCACGCGACTCTTCCTCCGCCATCCGAGCTAGTTCTGCCAGGTCGCTTCGCTGCTTGGCCAGCGGCTGGCCGCTGGGACCAGGAGCCTCCCCAGCCACCGCTTCTGCTGCTGAGGAGAGGTTGGAAGTCAGCCTTACGAGGCGGGCAGGCGGAGCATGCTCTGCCTCTTGGCAGGCCGCCATGAGCGCCGCTGCCCGCGGGCTGATGGGGTCGGCTGCTGCCGCCGGCAGGCCGCCGCCCAGGCCATTGGGCAGCGGGCTCAGCGCTGCCATGTTGCCAGACACTTCGCTCTGCCAGTGCTGCAGCGTGCCGGCCTGCTGCGCGTGCTGCGCCGCGCCAAACAGCGGCGGCGGCTGCTTAGGCGGGCTGTGGTTCCCGCCCCTGCGTGCTGCGCCTGCCCCCGCAAGCGCTGTGCTGCGGGTGGGGCCGTTGGCTGTGGGCGTGAGGCCCCCAAACGGCAGCGTGTGCTGCTGCAGGGAGGCTTGGAACAGGGCCATCGGGCTCCAGCCCAGCGGCGAAGAGTCCAGGTGGGGGAAGGAAACCGACTTGGGGGCGGACTGCAAGAAAAAGTGGGGGGGCGGGTGGAGAGCTGGGTCAGTGGCTATGCAATGCTGGGGCGCTGCGCTCCGCGGATCGCAGCAGCAGGAGGGGTGCTAGGGTGCTTGGTTCAGTAGCTCCAGCAGGCACCCTGCATCAGCCGCCCTGCTCTGGTCCAAGCAGTCGCCAAACCCTGACGCCCCAGCTTGCCTGCTTGACGGGCGTGGAGAAGATGTCTGGCAGCGGCAGCGCCGCTGGTGGCACAGGAATGAGCGGCAGGTGCACGGGCAGCGGTGCCGTGGCTGCGCGTGGAGGCACACAGGAGGGGCAGCGATGGATACAGGGTGCACATGGCTGGCTGCTCGTGTTCAGTTTCAGTTCGCTGCCATTGTATACAGAGAGAAGAAGCACAGTGGGTGATGCACACCCCGAGGCGCAGTCGGCGGCGGCTTACCCTGGGCAGCGAACAGCGCGGTGTTCAGGTGATTGCACGCTGCGGCGGCCTGCTGCAGGAAGTGGTACACCGCGCCAGCCAGTTGCTGGGCCGCCTGGGCCAGCTGCTGCTCCCGCTGTGGGTCCATGGCAGCTGGGCGGCCCTCCTGCAATCAGCAGACGCTGGGGAGAGTGGTGTAACGCCCGCAGCCCCAGTGGCTGTGGTGCGGGTGGCGGCGGGAGAGACCGCCCTGCTGTTCGCGCCGCACGGCTGGCTCAATTGGCCTTCCGATGGCGCGGAGAGCTCACCTCAGGCGGCTGCAGGGCCGGCGGCGAGCGGCCAGCAAGCTCGCAAGTGTTAGCTCCGCCGGCGTTCGTCGCAGATGCTGCCCTCACAACACAGACTGCGCCTCACAGGGCTCCCGCAGCAGCTGGGTGTCCTGCAGGCGGCGGGTCGCGGGGGTGCCGCGTCGAGTGCGAGCCGGGGAGCGGTCCCTGGCCGATCAGGAAATTTTATGAGCGCAGCAGCAAGGACTAGCGAGCTTGAACAGGCGCTCACGCCCCAGCCGCCCGAGCAGCCCGCCCATGCCGCCAAGCGCTGCCGCCGCCACAGCGGACGCCGCTGCTCGGCAACCTGGCGCGTCCCCCTTGTGCACTGGCTCTACCCCAAACCCCGTGGAAGACTGTGGTACGCAGGTACGCAACAGATTAGCAGCTGGCGAGGTGCATGTAGGCCCCATGCCGGTTGCGCTGCTGCCGCCGGGCGGCCGCCTGGTCAGGCAGCAGCTGGCCCCTGTGGCGCCTTGGTTGTCACACTGCAGTGGCTGCCAAGGACCCATCCCACGTTTGGAGGCTGCAGAGAGGAGTCGGCCTGCAGCTGGCGGCTGCCAAGGCAGCCATGCTGGCTGTGTGGGCCCGCTGGGGAGCCCAGGTGACTGGCAGAAGGGCCGAGGAGTAGCAGCGAGGTGCTCCCAGGCAAACAAGGCCGGCAGGCACCGGCGGACGACTGCCGCCGCCGCCACCGCCGCGGCTCTAGCGCCGTGCCGCCCTAATCCCTCTCGGTTGTTTCAGCACTCCTCTCTACTCCTGTTTTCACAGGTGGGGGCGGCGGTGCTAGCTGAGCTGGCCATCTTCTCGGCGCCTCCCGTGTGGCGGCTGTTCAGCATGAGCGGTCCGGGGGGAACATTCGTTAACCCGCAGGCACGTCACGTCCACTGCGCATGTTCTCATTGTTACCAGCCAGGCCAGCGGTGCAATATGCTTACCCTGAACACTGCCTGTGCACAGAGCGCTGTTCGCTGGCAGCATCTGCTGCACCGCTGCCGGCGGCCACTTCAGCTCCACGCCCCGGCTCTTTCCCTGCCTCACCGCAGCTGATTGTGATCTACACATGCGTGATTCTGCTGGCGCGCAACATGGCCTCCAAGAGCGCAGGTGGGCCCGAAGGGGCAAGCTTTGTGGCAATATACCGTGCAGCTGCTCCCAACAGCCGGCCCTGCTGCCCAACATCGATACGTATCACCACCACTGCGCCTGATCATCCGCCCAGTGGAAATGGCTGTGAATGTGAGCACGGCAGCACTTCTGGGCGCAGCGCTCAGCCTGGCAGTGATGTACCTCTCTTATGCATGCGTCAGCGGCGACTGGAGCAAGTCTGTGCCAAAGGCAGGTGGTGCTGCCTCTGCTGCTGCTGCTCTGCTGCTGCTGCTCTGCTGCTGCCGTACTGCCGCTGCACAGCAGTTGCTGCTGTCCCATTGCCAATGCAAGCTCGTCACACTAGCGCCAACGCATAGCGACTGCCCAGAGATGTCAACTGCGTCCTGGGCTGCAGCTAGTGCCAACTGCCCACTGATGGACATGCTGCGCAGGCGGCGGCGCTGCTGGCACTCAGCAGCCCGGTGGCGTTCGTGCTCACCGTCATCCGCTTTCGGTCGCCCCAGCTCAAGCTGCCGGGCCTGTTTGCCACACTCATCTTCTCTCTGTCTGTGTGCGGAGGCTACCGGGCAGCCAGCCAGCAGATCTGGAAGCTGCCGCTCTACTTGTGAGGGAGGTTGGGTTCTTGCATTGCGATTGGGCTGGGTTGACCATCTAGGCTGGTCAGAAGTTCGATCGCACCAGGACAATGGGTCGCCACTGCATGCCATGCCCTGCAGCATGCCACCACCCGCCGCCTGCCGTGCCCACTGGGTGGCACCGGTTCAGCACTCCAACCTGCCGCCGCCCCTCCTCGCAGCTGCATGTATGTCGGATTTGCAGCCCTCTTCAGCCTGCTGGCTTCAGAGTTTGTGGCACCCACACCCGCTGGCTGGCTGGCCCGACGTGAGCTTGCAACCGTGCTGCGGGGCTGCGGCCAGCTGGTGTGGACAGCCTGCGACATTGCCAGCGGCGAGGTGGGCCGCAGCGGCCGATTGGCGGCGGCAAGCGGCAAGCAGAGCGAGCAGCTGTCGATTGATTCCGGCTTGTTCGACAAGGTGTGGCCGCTGCATGCCCAGTCCAGTGCGCTGGGCACGAGAATCCAGGTGGGGCAGCAGGCGCTCAATTGTTTGCAAGGGGCGGGGCTGCCATGCCATTGCGGCAAATGGAAGCACTCCAGGATTGGTTGGAGTGGCGGCCTTGCCGCGCATGCTACCATGAGCGCGCCATGCTTATGGACTGAAGCTCGCAAGTACGCAAGCCCTTGTGTGCAGAGCGCGATGACGCACATTGCCACGGCTCGCTGGGAGGTGGATGTGTATCGACCCACACACCTCCTGCCATACGTCACCTTTTGGCAGCTGGGCGTGCTGGCACGCTCCCTGCTGAGGTGTGCAGCCAAAGGAGCTTGATGCCTGCGGTGCATGCCCTGCTGCTCAGATGCCCTGCATGCTAGCTTGCCGCAGGCAAGGGGCTTTGCCGGCTTACATGTCCCTGCATCCGCCCGCGCTCTGCCTTCAACCAACACCCTTCCCTGCACTGCAGCGCCACCAGCATGCTGATCTACCAGGTGCAGTCAGGGCGGCTGGATGCCACGCAGCTGCACCGCCAGCGCTGTGCGCTGCTGGCGGTGGCAGCCGCTTTCCAGGACTGCTGCACAGAGGGAGCCGCCTGCCTGGAAAGCAATGCTCCAATCAGCACAGCCCTACGAACGCTGGAGCGGTTGCATGGAGCATTTATCGCGCTGGGCGGGGCGGCAGGGGGAGCGCCGCCAGAGACCTGGGCGCACCCCGGCAGCCTGGCATTCAGCGCCTGGTTCAACAGCATGTTTGCTGCCGCTTCCCGAGTGAGCTGGTGTGCTGTATTGCCTGTCCAGCAAGCCGCAGTCGCAGATGCTAGAAACTGAGCTTGCAAGTGCTTTCGCTGCCCACAGTTCGTTGCCAAGCTAATCCCACTGCCCCCTGTGCAGTTGCGCAAAATCTACAGGCTGCTGCCAGCTGCCCTGGCACGCGATCAGCCGGATGCGGTGCAGGAGGCGGCAGCCTGCTTTGCCGGCATGCCTGACTGGGACATCCGGCTGCTTTCCAAGCTGGAGCCGCAGCGGCAGGTGGGCTGAGCTGCTTGTAACCGCCTTGAGGGCTTGTAACCGCTGCTGGCGGCGGCATGCCAAACAGCATGCCGGATGAAGCATTTGCTTCGATGCCACCCCTTGCCTCAGGCGGTGCATGCTGAGCTGCCCACCCCCGCAGGCCTATGGGCGGGACCCTCTGGCCATTCTGCGTGAGTCGCTACTCTCGCCAGGCGCCTCGCCACGCAGCCTGGCTGCCCGGCGGGTGGGGCGGGCATCAACCGAGCTGGAAGCTTTTCTGCAGGAGGCGGGCACACACCTGCCGGGTGCGCACATGTGGATGTCATGGATGAGCCGGCTGCGGCACTGGGGGCCAATACACTGGAGTATGTGGCCCAGGGACAGCGGCTGCTGCAGTCCAAACTGCCATTGTCCTCCTGGCGTCTCCCATGCGTGCAGCTGCGCACAAGGAGCAGCTGCTGGCCCGCCTGTCGCAGCGCTCCGTGTTCACAGCAGGCACAGCAGGCACATCGGGCGCAGCAGGCGCAGCAGGCACCCCTCCAGAGCGGCAGCGGCTGCCCTGGCTGGCCCGCAGCCGGGCATGGCTGGTGTCGGCTCTGCCGGCCACCGAGCAGCAGCTGCGCATCGCTCTCCAATTCTTGCTATGCTTCCTGGCAGTCATGTTCCTGCAGATCGTTGATGCCAGCTACACTGCGCTGCGCACGCGCGTCACCTGGGCGGTAAGCACAGCATGCGCAGCGGGCACAGTGGGCAGCATACATGGCTGCGCCTGCTGAGCATTGACATGCAACCTGTATCCACTGCAGATGACCATCGTTGTTGTGCTCTTCGAGGCATCTGCCGGCAGCAGCATCCGCAAGGTGGGCTGACCAGCATGTCGGCAGTTAGCTTGCGCACGCGTTATTGTGAGTGCATGCAGCGCTTGTCAATTCAGCGCCAGTACTCCATCCTGCGTGCACGTTGACTGCAGGGGCTGCTGCGGCTGGCGGGCACGCTGATGGGGGCAGCCGCCGGCATTGCTATCTACTACTTCACTTTTCTCTGCAATGGCCTGAGCCGCGACGACAACCCGCAGGCAAGCTTTCATAATCCTGCACTTCGCCATGCGGCTGCCCTGGTGGCATCGCACAACAGCCCGCCGGCAGCCTGTGCAGGTGATTCACAGGACATCAATGCCCAACAACAAGCCACTGCTGAATCAGGCAACTCCCGGTCGACCCGCCGTTCCCAACTGTGTACCACCTGCAGAAGTTCATCCTCACGTCCCTGCTGCTGGCCCTGGCGTGCGGCACCAGCGCCGCCTTTGCCGCTCGCACCCCGCCGCACACGTACATGCAGATCACGTTCTGCACCCTGGCCACCGGCTGCTCCCTGGCCCTTTATGTGGAGTCTGCCATCACCAGGTGACGCTTGCAAATCGTATTCGAGTCGCTGCCTCTCAGCGGCTTGCCCGGCTTTTTCACTGGCCACAGCCGTTTTGCCACTGCGGCATTGCTGACCGTTGCTGCACACAGCCCTGCCGGCTCACCACCGCCACCCTTCCCGGTCCCTGCAGGCCGCTGTGGCAGGTGGTGATGACCCTGATTGGCCTGGCGCTCATGTTTGTGTCAGTCTCCTGCGTCTTTCCAGTCACTTCACACGATATGGTGCAAGGCATGATGGCTCGAGCCCTGGGCCAGCTGGCCAGCGCAGCTGAGGGCACCATTGCTGAAACCATCCCTGCTGCGGCAGGCAGCGACAGCGTGCGCAGCAGGCAGCCCAGCGTAGCGCAGGGCAGCCGATCCTTGCCATCCCCAAGTGGCCAGCAGCTGCGTTCTGAGGACAGTGCTCTGCCAGGAGGCACACTTGACCAGCGGCAGCCAAGCAGCGCGGGCAGCAATGAAAGCAGCCCGGTGGCATTGTCGGGCAGCCAGCAGGCTGTGCTGCGGCAGCCCAGCAGGGAAAGCAACGCCGGCAGCAGTCAGGCTGGATTTGCTGTCGCCCAGCAGCCCAGCACCCTGCAGCCCAGTAGGAACGATAGCGCCAGCAGCGGTACGGCAACAGAAACAGCTGGCCAGCCGCCTAGCCCTCAGCAGACCAGCAGCAAGAGCAGCAGCCCTGCGGCAGCTACCACCGGCCAGCCGCCCAGGGCCAGCCCTCGGCAGCCCAGCAGCCAACGCAGCCCAGGCAGCAGCCCTGGTGCAGGCGACACTCGCCAGCGGCTTCACAGTGCCTTTGAGGTTGCGGCAGCCATGCCGCTGCGCCCTGCTGAGGGCAAACAGCCTGAAGTGGCGGCGGAGCTGCCATCCACTGCTGCTGCCTCAGGCCCGTCGCTCACTCCTGCAGCGTCGCTACCGCCCGGCAGCGAACCAGGCACCCCGCCTGCGGCTGCTCCAACCCCTCCCGTTAGCGTGCGCCGCAGGCTGCAGCTCAGCCAGCAGCCCAGCCTGATTGCAATCCCGCCCGACCGAGCCATCCTAGCTGGCAGCAGCCGGGCGGCAGTCCTGCGGGCGGTGCGCCAGCTGCGCATGCCGGCTGGGCCTGAGCTGCTGGCGGAAGCGGAGCCTCTGCTGGGCAGGGTCTACTCCCGCCTCGTCCTGCGCTTCGCACCGGTGAGCGCTCAGCGCTCAATCCGTCTTCGCCACATGACAGCCAGCGAAGGACTGTTGTGGGTGCGGGGGCAGGGGCAGCAGATACGTTTGAGACGGCAGCTTTGGGCAAGACACCCCACATCATGGCCGTCAAAGTCAGCTGTGAACAACCACCCAGTCGGCTTGTCTTGCGCTGAGCGCAATTCCCATGTTTCTTCACAGGCCAGTTCAACCATCTCCAGCCTCGCCCCCATCATCTCCACGCTGCGCTTTGAGTGGCGGCCCCTGGCGCGCGGCCGCCCCCGCCGCTTCTCTGTGGAGGCAGCCTTCCGCTCGCAGCGGCTGTGCAGGTGAGGCCGGCTGGCTTGACAATTGGCTTGCAAGCCACCATCTCATGTAAACAATGCAATGCCTGAGGGTGCCAGCTTGCTGCAAGTTGCAGGCTGCCAATATTGCTCACCAGCCTGTCTCCTCTGCTTGCGTCTCGTGCACCACAGGCACGTGTTGAACGTGCTGAGCAGCTTTGCTTCTAGCTTGGATGCCCATCACCTGACGCATGTGGCGCTACTGGCCCAGCACCGGCAGCAGGTGGGCTGCGGCCTGCTGTGGCATGCTTGCAATGGCTGCTGCTTGGCAGCCGCCTGCATCCGAAGTGCAGCCGCCGTACAGCACTCATGCGCCATCCTCCGCGCCCAGCCATCATGCCCCCATATCACAATGAGCAGCCGGCAGCCCTTGAACACGAATCTAGCAGGTGTGCCGCATCGCGCACCAGCTGGGCGAGTGCCTGCGCAGCCTGCAGGCCATGGTGCAAGGCCGGCTGCCGCCCGCCAGGTGGGCAGCGCGCTCCGCTGCTGCCGCATTGCAAATGGTGTCGCAGTGGAGCAGGCACACACGTGCTACCCATGCACATGTCTACTCCTGCGCTGTGGCCAGGCTGCTCCTGTAGGCAAACATGCCCCTTGGCGGGGTAACGCTGCCATTGCGGCCGGTGTCTGCAAGCCCTCCGGTGCTTTTATCGCTGGTTTACTGTGCCCCTGCAGTGTGGTTGGGGGCATCTCCTCCCTGCAGCGGCACGTGGAGCGCCTGTTCTTGCTGGTCCTGCTGCACCCGGCCACTGCCGCCGCCGGCGGCAGCGCAGAGGCGGCGCAGGGTGTTGCATTCATGGCCATGCTCTTCTCTCTCGTCTGGGCGGTGAGTTGCGCATTTGTTGCGTTTCTTGATGTGCCTGCATACCTTCATTGAGCTGCGGATCCGAATGCAGCGTGCACCACCTGCACAACCTTGCTATGCGGACCTGTTGGCCCCACCAGCCTTTGCTGCCGCGACCTCGACAGCCCCTCTGCCACTCATACCCGCCGCAAGCTGTGCCCCTCTACCCCATTCCACTCCTGCCATCCCTGCCAGGTGCGGCGTCTGGCGCTGGCGCTGGCCTGCACCTTCCACCCTCGGCACTTCGAGGATCTGGAGCGGCAGCTGGGAGATGAGGAGCAGTGGGCGGTTGATGAGGAGCTGCTCGCGGCAGTGCAGGCGGTGGCCGGCCTTGCGTATGCGTAGGGGCCAGTCAGTGCATGCTGAATTTAGGGACGCGTACACAAGGGTCGCAGTGTTAATACACGGCGTCCAGTGACTGCCTTAAAACAGGAATTCGCTGCACGGCCCGGACGAAACCACGCCCTGGCCCAATGCATGCTCGCACTCGGGCATGTCCGGCGACGTCGCCGCTCAGTGTGCGAGCCATGAAGGCGAGCCAATTGAGAAAGGCACCAGTTCAGTTCAACAGGCAGCCCTGCGGGCTGCAGGGTTTGCCAGCAGCTGCATTGACCAGGTGACTGGCGCAGTCTGCCGCGGTGACTAGAAAGGTCCAGCTCACAGCGCGCCCGCCGTGCAGCCCGCCCCCATCCATGGCCCTGCGCCGCCATCGCCCTCTTTCATCGCGACCCTCGCATTGCTGACGGTCAATCGGGGAGCCATGAGGCCCGTCTGCCGCGTCCCCCCGCTCACTGACGCCGGCCTGGCCGAGCCGGAGGACCTGGTCTTCCCCTTCGATGGGGAGGGGGCCAGCCAGCGCACGCTCCCCTACGAGCAGTCGACGGCGGCAGCCTTTGAGTCCATCCGGCAGCTGGAGGCCATCCTGCAGCCCGCCAGCGACGCCCAGATGATGGTGAGTGGCAATTCAGCAGCGGATGGCGCCGGAGCCCCTGTGAAGCCGCTGCCCATGGTTGGTGGAGTCGGCATCGGGCGCCGCCGCCACTGCAATTTACGCAGCAGTGTCCCTGGAGCGCCGATGTCGCGCGAACGGCGCGCGGCGGGCGCCTACCTGCGGCGGCGACGGGCGCCTGCCGCCGCTGCTCACCTGCCGCTCACCTACGCTGTTTCCCATCCCTTCCTTCCTGCCCTGCAGCTGGCGCGCCACGTGGAGCTGGCGTGCGGCGGTGCGCACCGCGTGGAGCCTGGCATGCTGGCAGCAGTCCTGCAGCGCCTGGGCTACAGCGCCAAGCTGCACGACTCGGTGTGTTTGGGTTGCGTTTTGCGGCTGCTCGCTGCCTGGCGTCTGCTGCTTGCTGCCTGTGCCTGTCTGCGCACGCTTGATTTTGATGCTTCTTCTGCTGAATGCTGCGGCAGCCGTTTTGCCGCCGCCGCTGCGCTCACTGCTGCACGCGCAGCATAGCCCCGCTGCTCTGCACATGTTGGCTCCGACTGACGCGCCTTGCTGCACCCCCTGCCCTCTGCCGCAGGCCTGCCCCCTCTACAAGTTCAAGGCGGGAGTGCGCCACCAGTACATCTCTGTTTGCCTGCCGGGTGGGTACTTGCCCTGTTGCCCTGGGAAGAGAGGGTTCCTGGCCCTGTTGCCTTGGGAAGAGTGGGTGCTTGCCCTGAAGGGCGTTGCATGCAACCTGAGATGGCGCCAAACTACCGATCCCACCTGCACGCCGATGTGTAGCGCCGCCGGCTTGCAGCCGCCCCACAACTGCTGCGCTGGCGTACATACCATCCTGCTCGCATGCACTTGCCGCCACTGCCGCCGCCGCTCGCCACTCACCCTACTGCTGCCTTGTCCGCCCCTTGCTGCTGCAGACGCCGGCTGCACGGGGCTGGCCACTTACATCGTGGAGCCAAACTTCAAGGACACGCTGTCTGTGGCGCACCCCACGCCGCGCTACGCCGCCCTGCTTGACTCCCTGCCCCCCGCCGTGGTGGCAAGCAAGGTGCGCTGGTTGCCTGGCGGAGCGTTGCAGATTTCAGGTGCAGCTACGCTGGCTTGCTTGCATCCCTGGTGGCCGCCGGCGTGCCTGCTTGCATGATTGCCTGTCTGGCTGGCCGTTGCATCGGCTCACGCTTCATTCCCTAGCACTCTGCTCCTCTTTCCCCTCGTGCCCTTCCCTCTGCAGCCCTGCCTGCACCGTGCTGTGGGCATCGTGTCGCGCGAAATGGCGCGCAGCTTCGCCGACCAAGGCTCCGACCTGCCCCCCTGGCGCACGCACCAGGCGCTGCTCAGCAAGTGGCACCTGGGCGGCGCCAATGTGGGTGCGTCTTCCTCCTCCGCCGATGGCGCCGGCTGCAGCGCTTGGCACGCCGCCCAGGGCTTCCCGATGGCCACTGGCCAGATGTACGGCAGCGGCAAGGGCGGCCTGCCGGGCCATCCGGGCGCTGACTAGCGCCGCCGCCCTGCTGAGGCCCGATAAACCGGCGCGCGGCGGCCGCAGCTGCTGCAACACGCCAGCTGCGCCCGTACGCCCGCCCACCCTCCTCTCGAAAACCCCCAAAAGCAGCACCACCGCCAGCCCAGCCCAGCCCCAGCCCGGCCGGCCGGCCGGGCCGACCACCGAACGACAGCGCTGCGCAAAGCGCACTTACCATGCCCGGCCGGCCCTAACCCCAACCCACACACATATACCGTGACCCTACGTCGCTCCGCCTGCCCCCAAAAGTGGCTTCTGTCGCTTCCCCGGGGGTTGGGTTGTCCTTCTCTCAGGGCCCTCCAGCCCTAACCTTGTTTCCCTCGGATGCTTTGGCTCTTTTTGGCCTCTGCCTCTCGACACTCGCACTCTCCTTTCCCCACTTTACCAGTGCCAATGTGGCATGACCTCGCTCACTGCCTTCCCCCCCTCACACACTCCCAGGCACATGCTGCCTCCCTCTGCACCCCGCTCTCCCTCCCAAATTAGCCCCCCTTTTGTGCCCCTTCTGTTGCCGTTTTTCCGCCCGCCCCCCGGCGGCGCCTGATGCGGGGATATGCATTGAAGCCCGTTCAGCCCGGCCCATGCCTTGCAGGCGGCTCCGCTGAAACAAGCGGTTAAAGCCGCGCGCTGCCCCCGGCTGCACATGTGTTTTGTGCAGCTGGGCGGCCAGCCGCGGCGGCTCCTGGTCAGCAGGCCTTAAACTGGTTGGACTTAAAGCCCGGTTCCATTCATTGACTCCACAGCTCGCCCCTCTGGCCCGCGAACAACTTGTAACACAATTGGCGCAGCCGAAGTGGAGGAGCATGAGTTGTGGTTGGGTCAGCGAGCAAGTTTGTCCAGGTAGGGAAGCAAAGCCTAGGCTACACAACGAGCTAGGATTGGCGGCGGGTGACAGTAAGCAAGCCCTGAACTGTACTCAGGAGATCAAGTGCTGGCAAGGCACACGCAGCCTCAGTCCTCATGCGGGCTACTGGCCGCCGCAGCCACGGGCTCCAATTCAACCTCGCCTTGCCGCGCCTGCCGCCCGCCCTCGCCGTCGCCCTCCGCATCTTCCGCCGCTGCTGCGCTGCCTGCTGCGCCGCGCTGCGCCTGCTGTGCTGGCCCTGCTGGCAGCGGCGGCAGCGGCTCTGCGGGCTCCAAGCTGGAGATGAACTCCTGCAGGCAGCAAGACAAACAGCAGATGGTTTAACAGTGTGGAGAATCAGGCTCATTCCAAGAGATCATACTCAACAGCTGGCTGCACCAGCAAGGCGCAACGCTAATGAGCTGGAAGTCACTGGACAGTGTTTGCTTGCAAGGGCCTGCCATCTCAGAGGCAGCATAGCACGCGCATACACAGGCAGGGGTGCCATCAAACTGGTGCACCTCCTCACGTACACAGCTCCCTGCTCCTCCCGCTGCACTTCCAGCAAGCACAGCTAGCCGCCTGCACTCCGCACCTGCACCGCGGGCCAGTACTGCGCTGCGCACGAGTCGTAGGCGTCCAGGTGCCGCCCCTCTGCAGGATGGGAGGCGCGAGATGTGGAGCACTCAAGGCACAGCCAGCTGGGGCGGGCATTTGGCGCAGGAGTGGCGCACTGTGAGAGCCCTCCAAGGGGCAGTGCACAAACAGGCGGCAGCCAAAGCCAGCACCTCACCTGGGAAGTACACAATGCACCAGGGCTCCCGCGGGTGCAGCTCGTACAGTTCCTTCATCTGTGGAGCCGGCAGCATTTCGTCCTGCGCCAAAAGGGGCACAGAGAGAGGCATGGTTGGGCAGCTTCGGGGAAGCAACCCTGGAGCACAGCTCATTCATTTGCAAGGTCGGCAGCATTTCATCCTGCGGAGCAGCAGCGCGCAGCACCTTGGCATCTTCTGCGCGCATGCGTGCATGTGCAACACTGGCAACCCTTGCCGCAGAAGAATCAGCAGTGCCTCACTTGCAGCGCCGACAGGAAGAGCGTGGGCAGCGCCTTGAGCTGCTTCAGTCGCGGCACGTTGTCCCAGTGGTTGCGCACCAGGAAGTTGCAGGGCCTGGTAATGGAGGGATTGAATGCACGAACGTGTCAGGCTTGTGCTAGGTGGGGTTACTGCAGGCAGAGAGTATGTCCCAGTGGTTGCGCACCAAAAAGTTGCAGGGCCTGGAGGGGGTGTGGCAGTGCAGGGATGGGTGCGGTGGCGGCGCGCCTTTTGCGCAGACTGGACGTGCACACACTCCAAATTGTGGGTTTAATCAGTGCAGTGTTGGCCGAATCCTGCACTGCTCTCCTCACCTGCCGGGCCCCACCAGCGGCGCCAGGAAGGGCAGGGCGTGGGGCACCACATCAATGATGCGAGTGAAGGTGTTCTCCAGGATCAAGCCTGCAGGGCAGAAGGGAACCCGGGCACACCCCTCAGTAATGAGGGCTGCTGTTACAAGGTGGCGCCAGACTCCACCGCCCAAGGAAGCCACGGCGGTGCAGCGAATTCATGCCAGCCTCACCTGCCAGGTGGCGCTGCTGCTCCACCGCGCCATACACCGCCACTGCGCCGCCCAGCGACCGCCCAAACAGCACGACCTGGAAGGGGCAGGCGAAACAGGCGGAACACGGTTGTGGCAACAATGTGCCTGGGGGCAGGTGCGGGGCTCAGGCGTGCAGTGCAGGGGCGATGGCAGGTAAAGACAGGCAGGTAACACCCACCTTTGTTGGGTCGATGTCTGTGCGGCGCAGCACGTGCTCCAGCGCTGCCTCAACATCCAGCTGCAGGCCCTGCAGGCAGGCGGTGCAGAGGCAGAAGCAAGGACTCGAGGCTGGCCGGTTCACGGTCGGCGGGCTGAGTGAGCAGCTGCAGAGCTGGCTTGACAGAGCACCAGTGACAATGCGCAGCCGCCGAGCACGGCCTGACTGCCCCCCTGCCCACCCACCCTCAACCCGACTGGCAGCCCTGCTAGGAAGCCCACCCGCTCGCTGGGCGTGCCCTGGCTGCGCCTGTAGCCGCTCAACCACAGCTCCTACCACCTGCTGCATATCAAATACCTCGCCTGCTTCCCAACCCAATACTCACCCGCTCGCTGGGCGTGCCCTCACTGCGGCGCAGTTGGCCACCTGATCACCCACCCAGCCCCACAGATACCCTGCCTGCTGCCCAACCCAAAACCCACCCGCTCGCTGGGCGAGCCCTCGCTGCGGCCATAGCCGCGGTAAGAGAAGATGAAGGCGGAGCAGTCGAGGATGCGGGTGAGGGGCTTCAGGAAGGGCAGCCTGCAGGGGGGGCCAAAAAATAAGCAGCCAGCAAAAACAAATCGGGTCGCGAGTGGTTAGAACGAGGTCCCTGTGAGGGGCTTCAGGAAGGGCAGGCTGCGGCAAGTGGGCAAAGGAGGTGTTGCACACTCGAGAGGAAGGCGGAGGGCTGCATGGAGGGCAACCAGCAGCCAGAGGGCAGTCAGCACGATGGGCTGTCGGGGGCTATGGGAGCACGACAGGGGATAGGCACTGCCCACCTGGCACCCCCCCTGCCCACCTGAATGCCATGTTGCCTGCATTTTCCTGGCAGAAGAGCACGGTGGGGCGCCGCCGCCGCTCCTCGGCGCTCCAGTGGCGCGGCCACATCAGCCAGGCATGCAGGCGCAGCCCATCTTTGGTCGTCTGCGGTGCCAACGGTGAGAGCACAAGGCAGTCAACACTGGCTGCCATGGTCTCAGGCAGAAATCACAGGCCGCCAGGAGGCTGGCTGGGTCCGAGGCACCCTGTGGCATGCAGCAGCAGGCAACCAGCACTTGCTTGTAAAGTAGCTATGTTCTGGCCAGCAAGAACGCACGCAAGTGGGTTGACGTCAGCACAGGCGCAACACAAACGGCAGCTCGAAAACAGCAGCAGTACCCAGCAAGCTCACAAGCCAAATGTCCTCGAAGTTTAGGTGGAAGGCGTCTGGGAGATACGGGTACTCGTTTGGAATGCCCGGCAGCCGCGGCACGTACAGCTGGCAAAGAGGATTGAAGCATGAGAGGTGCACGGGGTTGCACAACACACCACACCACGGGGTTGCACAACACGCTTTGCTCGCTATCCATCCAGCGGCAGTGCTGCCTTGAGGACACCTATGCCGCTACAGAGCAGCACACAAAAGCACCGGCATGCGCAGCAGGTGCGGCCGGTGCGCCAACTAAACGCTGAGCACAGCTTGCGGCGGAACTCACAATCTTCTCCTGCAAGAAATACAGCAGGCTGACTGCCAAGCCCACGAGCCCGCCCAGCTGCAGCGGGAGCGATGGAATCAGAGGTCGCGTGGTTTCGGTGTCACTGGCTGCAATGCGTGGCGGCCATGCAAACACGCCAACTGTGCGGCCACCGCCTGCAACCTTGCGGTTGGCATGCAATCAGTTGCAACCCCCAAGCGCACTTACCGCCCCCGCTGTCCTAATTCCAAGCTTCACCCAGTCCACCATGGCCGCTGCGGGTGTGAGCTACAGGCCGTCGCGCCGCTCCCTGCCTCGACCTGCAGCAGTGGCGATGGCGGTGGCGGCAGCGGCGAGGGTTGGCAGGCTCAGCTGCAGGCTCTGCGGACCGCTCTGCATCCAAATGTGGGCTTGTTCGTCAGACTGGCTGCACTGGGAGCGCACCGGCAGCCGCAAACCTGAGAACCGAGCGCCAAAACTCGCGCAGGCAAGCGCTGGGCGCTGCCGAGGTGCAGGGAGATTCGAGAAACGAATCAAGAAGACGTGATCGTGCTCGCCAAAGCTCAGGGCCTTGAGAAGTGGACCCAGCAGCAGTCGCGTGGGCCCCGTCGCATGGGCGGGGTGACAGGAGGGAGCATCGGCCACATGGCATACTCTCCGGAAAACAGGCTATTGTTTCCTGCAACTTGCAGCATTCAGGCTGCGCTTGAAGCGCAGCCCCAAACTCGGTCGCCCCCTTGGCGGCTACTGCAGGCGTGGGGTTGCTTTCAGTAGAGCATCGAACTCCCAGGAGTGCAGCATCATCCGCAGAAGCCGGTGGCGACACCTGGAGCGGGGGATGGCTCCCTCCCTTCCTCACACAGCCCCTTTGGCAGCCTGAGGTCCCGTTGGAGCGTCGGGCATAGCGTTCAGGAGCAATGAGCGCGCCACCGGAGGGCACGGTGCTGCAGGTGCGCTCCTGCCGGCGCGCTGCCGCTACCGCCGCCTGCCCGCTCGTTTGCCCCGCTGGCAGCTGCTGTGGGGTTGTCCCTGCATCCTCGACGCTTTCTGCCTGCTTTGATGTGACAACTGTGTGCTGCATTACCTGGCAACCAGGTGCAATGCGGCTCCTGCCTCAAGATCGTGAATGGTGAGTTAGAAACGTCGGTACCAGCCGCAACATGCCATGTGCATTGTGCTCATGGTGCACATGCATGCTGCTGCGTGCATGCCACCCAATCCAAAACCTGCGTCCACAAGTGCGATTGGTGATGATGCATGCTGATAGGTCGCCACATGACGCAATGTTACACCATTGTCTGCTGCAGTGCCGGCGGAATACCTGGACCAACTGCTGCTGTACAAGATGTAAGCAGCCCTTGGTTGAATGGATTTGTGGTGCCATGGTTTTGATTTGCTGTAATCATCGAGGGCTTGCAAGAGTTTGCGGCTGCATGCATGCATATGCTTTGTGGCAGCAGACGCTGCAGCCGTCCGCCGCATCGCTGCCGGGCACTTGTGCTCATTGCCGTCATGTTCAATTGTTCCTGCTGCGGCGCTGCCACCGTGCTGCAGGTACAGCTGCCCGCATTGCAAGTCGCGGCAGCAGATCCAGCTGACGGGTCAGCAGGAGGCAAACCTCCGCGTCCAGGCCAAGCAAATCCTGTCGGCGGCGGCCCAGCAGCAGCAGCGGCAGGGAGCGGCTGCGGCAGCGCAGCAGCAGCAGCGGCAGGCAGCTGCGGCACAGCTGGCGGCGTACAGCCAAGCCCTTGCTGCTGCTGCCGCGGCAGCAGGGTCGGCGCCGCGACCGCAAGCACAGGCGGTGCGCAGGGGGGGAGGGCTGGTGGTTTGCGTTGAGGAACTTACCTGCCTGGTTTGAACTAGCTGCACTTGCAAACCCGCATGTTTCAGTACCAGCCAGGGTTAGGTGTCGACTGCCCTGTGTGTTTTTGCCACACACTCTGTATCTGCAGGCTGCGCCCACACCGGCGGACATGCTTGGCCGCCTGGTTGCAGCCGTGCAGCAGCAGCAGCAGCAGCAGCAGCAGCAGCAGCAGCAGCAGCAGCAGCAGCAG
>VFQQ010000726.1_pt1 | contig 58047 bp, 101 predicted proteins | sample 3512341 | NCBI WGS metagenome assembly VFQQ01 (sample SAMN10412373, study PRJNA504923) | tailings metagenome | isolation source: Relicate 2 Philex TSF1 revegetated site | place: Philippines: Tuba, Benguet | collected 2017-08-29 | reverse complement strand
GTCTCCAAAATTGTGCCATGGTCTGCGCTACATGTCTGCTTCAACACAACCACACAAACAGCCAGCCCCCCTGGCGCAGGCATGACGCACACCCTCCAGCGCACCTGTCGCGCCGCTCCTTCACATTCTGGCTCTGCACCTTGTACAGGTGCTCAATGTAGATCTTAGCCGTCCGCGCCTTGGCCAGCGTCTCTTCTGAAAACGTCTCCATGGCCAGCAGAGGCGGCGGCTGCCGGGGCCCACCGAGCGGCGGGTGGCGACGAGTGGCGGGTGGGCAGCAGCTCGGGAGCAGCGCCAGCCGACCGCTGCCCAATCACCCGCGCTCTGAGACACGCGCTGGGCACTCGCAAGGGGCTCGACGCCCGCTGGGGAAGCGCCGGGAGGCGGCCCGGCGCCCGGCGCGAGCGACGCTGGGTCCGTCAAGTGATCGGCGGCACGTGCTGACTTTGGGGACCTGCCAACAGCGTCTGGGGATCGTTTGAGAGCCACCGCCCTCGACGGCTGCAAATGCAGGGGCAAGCAAGGAGATGCACGGCCCCTGCTTTGCTCACAAACTGCGAGCAACGCTCGAAGTTCTCTGTAGAAATCAGCCAAGCAGCTAGCGAACGCTCGGCAGCCATGTCGGCGAAAGGGGTGCAGTGCAGGCGAGCCTGCTGCCTCTGCGGCGTTGGCAAACGACACCAACACGTGCAAATCCTGACGATGTGTCGATGGCACCAGCGCCGAGGCTGCTGGGCCGCCTCACTCGCCGCCGCCGGCGCCGCCGCCGCTGCTGAGCAAGCGCCCGCCCCCATGCTGTTTGCAGGCGGCTGGAGGGCAAGGTGGCGGTTGTGACAGCCTCCACTGCTGGCATTGGCCTGGGCATTGTTCGGCGCCTGGCAGCAGAGGTGGGCATTTGGCAGTCTGCGGGCGTCACTCTCACTGTTGACGTAACCTGCTGCCGACCCATGTCCAACCCGACTGTGCCACGATCCCACTTTCCCTCGCCCACTGCTCCTCCACAGGGAGCCCGCGTGGTGGTGTCCTCCCGCAAGCAGCAGAGCGTGGATGAGGCAGTGGCGCAGCTGCGGTCCGAGGGGCACAACGTTGCCGGCACCGCATGCCATGTCGGCGACCCCGCTGCGCTCCAGCGCCTCGTGCAGTTTGCGGTGGACACGTACGGCGGCGGCATTGACATCCTGGTCAGCAACGCGGCGGTCAACCCGGCGGCAGGGCCCATCCTGGACATGGAGGTGCGGGCAGCTGTGCGGTTGACAGTGCAGGGGCAGTGCTTGTGATGCGCGTCAACGTTGATGTTGCCCTGCTCTGCCACCCCTTGCACACAGGAGTCGGCGCTGCGCAAGATTGTGGACATCAACATCGTGTCGGCGGGTGGGTGCAGTGCACTCCACTCGTGTGGTGTAGTTGCCAGTCAGCGCAAGGTGCCTGCACTGCTCAGCGGAACCCGATCGCACCCTGCTCAAACAGCCTCACTGTCTTCGCTCCTCGTGCAGTGCTGCTGTGCAAGGCTGCGGCGCCGCATTTGAAGCCCGGCGGCTCCATCATCTTTGTGAGCTCATACACCGCCTTCAACCCTGCACCGCCCATTGCCATGTGAGATGGCGTACCGGTCTGGCTGCTATGTGTGCTCTGGTGACTGCCACCCTGCTGGTCACCCTGCTGGTTTGTAAGGATACTGCTGGGGTTGAGTTGCATGTGCTTTGGGAAAATGCCCGGAAACCAGCTGGGTCTCCCCTGGCATGCCGCCCATGCTTCCCTCCTGGTCCACCTTCTCCACTCCCTGCAGGTATGCCGTGAGCAAGACGGCGCTGCTGGGCCTGACAAAGGCGCTAGCGGAGGAGCGTGCAGGGCAGCAGCGCGTCAACTGCGTGTGCCCAGGCATCGTGCCCACCAAGTTTGCGGCAGCACTGGTGGCCAGCCCCGAGCTTGAAGAGGCCAACAAAAGCCGCACGCTGGTGGGCCGCCTGGGCACACCCGGTGACATGGCGGCAGCGGTGGCCTTTTTGGCCAGCGAGGACGCGGCCTACATCACTGGAGAAGCGATTGTGGTGGCAGGCGGCATGCAGAGCCGACTGTGAGGCACCCGGCTGTGATTTTTCCAGCGTGCCTCGTTTGCTACCTGCTCCGTACTCCATCTGTGCGCCGCCAAGTTGTAGCTCCTTCTGCTGCTTCGTCCCCTGTACATCTTTGTTCTGCGCCTTTCCAGCTACCCGGATTTTCCCTACAGCCTCTTCTCCCTCTCTGCTGTGCGCCTCGACTGCTGTTCAGACCGCTTGCAATACTCCTCGCTAACACTCAAGCATGCTCAAAACGCACGTGCATGAAACAAAGGACAACACGTGTTTGCAGTGTTTCTGTGCATTGCGGCTGCATTTTGCGACCCCCATGGCTTTCAAGTCATGCCTCGCATCCACTGCCCTCAGCTGTAATGTAGCTCAGACAGCTCCCTGCGCCAGCACAGCCTCAGCCACCTTGGTGAACGAGGCGATGTTGGAACCTGCAATGTTTGCCGAGAGAAGATGCCATCAGTGCCAAGTACAGTCGCAGCTGTGACCAATGGCGTTGGCATGCGGTCCCACCTTACTGCAGCTAGGCGCAAGCAGGCCCGCACCACTGGCCAGCAGGCACAAAGCAGGCCACCCACCACTGGCCAGGGACACGCCATATTCATCAGCCGCCTCCTTGGACGTCTTGTAGATGGCCTGGGGAGGAGGGGTGGGTGCAGAGGCCAAGTGTTGGGCCGACGCAAGCAGTCCTCGGTGGCGGTGTGCCCTGCGGTGCAATCTGCCTTTGCATCCCTGCAAGCAGACTGCTGCGCTTATGGCGGCGTCCAACCACCCACCTGCATGATCTGCTTGAGCTTGGTACACACCTGCACGCATTGCATGATAGCAGAGAAGTAATGGCACCAGCAGATGTGTGCAGCCCCACTTGAGCGCACAATCCACGAGCCAACTGCGCTGCCGCGCAACACATCCCTTCACCTCGTCGCGCGACCAGTAGAGGCCCACTCGGTTTTGAACCATCTCCAGCCCGCTGACCGCCACTCCGCCTGCAGCATGGAGTGCACCAACGCAGCCGCAGCAATGCTAAATCTGCTCTGGCACGCTTGCAGCAGGCAACACATCTTGCTGCATGCAAAGAAGAGCAGCCAACCACGCACTGCGCTGATAGGCCCCACCAGCCCATACCTGCGTTGGCCGCCTTGCCGGGCCCAAACAGCACTCCGTTGTCCTCCAAGTGGTGCACTGCCCGGTCCGAGCATGGCATGTTGGCACCTGTAAGGGAGCAGCAATGGTGTTGGGACGGTGTGCGAGACCACCAGAACCCTATGTACACGTTTGTGCCATAGTGAAGCAAGCAGTTGCTGTCCCAGCTCACCTTCGAACAGGTACTTGCAGCCGTGCTGCACCAGCTGCTGCGCGTCCTCCAGGCACACCTCGTGCTGAGTCGCTGCGGGTGGTCAGGGAGTGGGAGAGTTGAATTTAGGCAAGTGACCCTCTCAGCCGCCTCCCTGCCTTTATAGGCTGCAGCTTGACAAGCGCTGGCTAGCAGTGCAAGCTGCGACCTCCTGGTCTTGTTCCCACACTGCCACCGCACCGCAGGGGAAGGCCATGTCTATTGGAGCATCGATCTGCCAGGGCTTGGCCCTGCACAGCAGGTGCAGTGCCCCGAATGGGTGGCTGCTGCCCAAAACTGCCATTGCAGCGGGAGCGCTGCAGCTACAAGTATGCCGATACAGGAAGCCGGGGCTGTAACATGCCCCTCTGGTGTGCACCCGGCCAAATCGCCACCAGCCCCATGCTCTGCCTGCACACCCACCCCTCCATGTATGTGCAGGTGTCCGACTTGTAGTCAGTCAGGCGGCCCGAGTGCGACGACTTGATGGACATGACCTGAGGCAGCAGGGGTTGCAGGGTGGCTCGGCAGGCCCGGTGAAGCAAAGCAAAGCTTTGCAAGGCTCGGGTAGCTGGATGAGGGAATGAGAGAGGCTGCTGGGTACAGAGTACAACCTGGCTTGCCTGGTGGACCTGCTCGCGGGAAAAGCCATCGGGCTCGTACACCTGTGGGCAGGGGTGGCAAGGGCAGGCGCAGTGAGGTGGTATAGCAGCCTGGAAGACAGCGTGAGCCACAACCTGCCGAGCCCTGGTGAACAGTTGAACCTATGGGTGAGCCCAGCCGGCAGGCGTTCCGGCCCTGAACTTCCGCCACCCACCGTGCCGTGCGAGTCGCTCATGGCCAGCACGACTGCTCCCTCTTCTACCAGCTTGAGTGCGCAGAATTGAGCCACATTCCTGTGCACGGGCAGGAGGGGGAATATCTCGGCTGGCGGGGCGTGACAGTTGGGAGGGGGAAGAGCTCAGCTGCAGCCAACCATGGTTGAGCGCAGGCCGGGCTCCTGGTGCTGCACCACCTTGATGCATGCCATGCTACCCCAAATATTGGCAACCCTGCCGCGCACCCGCTGCCGCTGACGAGGCAGCGCTTGCCGCGGATGCTGTCCTTGACGTCCTTCAGGGCGCACTCGGCAAAGAACACCTGAGTGGGTTGTCAAGGGGATGGACAAGTGGGGTGGCTCCAGTGAGCAGACGTGCTGCCACGCAGCAAAACCCAGGGTACTTCAGTAAACGGCTGAGCCTGCTCCCAAGACATTGTTGGCCAGGCAAGGCAGGGAGGCAGGCTGGCAGGCAAGGCAGGAATTAGGCATGAGGCTTGGGCCCTGCGGTTGGCCTCACCACTCCATAGCCGGTGGCTTCCGGCCGGATCTCGCTGCCGCCAAAGTCCAGCCTGGTGCAGTGCAGCAGGCAACCAGGATGTTTCAGGCTGCCGGGCTGAGAATAGGGAAGGGCGTTGCAGCTGCCTGTTCCACAGGCGCGTTCACATGCTGAAGCCACAGCAGCAACGATCACATGCCTCTGCTCACCCCTTGCCGGTGAGCGCGCCGGTGAAGAGGCCGGTGATGCGCTTGAACTGGCCATACCTGGGCAGTGGGGCAATCGGGCAGCCAGCAAATTAGCAGGAGTGCTCATCCGCCAGAATAAGTCCGGCAGGAGTGCTGTTGCCCAAAGGTTTCAATCAAACCAGCTGTCAAACCTCAATCGCTGAGCACACTCACAGGTAGCCAATCTCCTTGGCGCCGCAGCCAATGTCGCCAGCAGGGATGTCGGTGCGGCCGCCGATGTGGCGGTACAGCTCGGTCTGGGGCAGAGGGGCGAGTGTTGGTGCATCCTGAGCGCTTTGCCAGGTAACTCTGCCCAGCAGGTGTGGCACATCAGCTCAGGCTGCAGCACGCCAAAATGGGCTGCTGCAACCAGCTCGGCTAGTTGCCCCAGTGCACCCAGGAGCGCACCATGAACGACTGGCAGAAGCGCTGGATCTCCCCGTCGCTCTTGCCCTTGGGGTCAAAGTCGGAGCCACCCTGCATGAGGGGTGTGGAGGAGGAGTGGTGTGGAGGCAGGCTGGTGGCACCCTGGGGCATGGCAAGGCTACACGAGAGCAGGTGTGAGGCTGCTGCAGCCGCACAGCGGCTTTTACCGACGACCCCTGCCCTGCCCGGCTCGCCTTGCCGGCACCCATGGGCAGCGTGGTCAACGCGTTTTTGTACATCTAAAACAGGCGGGTAGCATGAGGCATGCCGTGAAAGGCGCAGTAGTGAGACGTCAGATGCCAAGCAGCCACAGGCGGCATTCCCACTGGCGGCAACCCGGCTGAGCTGGCGCTTCTTGCTACACACACCAAAGTAAGTTAAGCAGGGACATGCCGCACCTGCTCAAACCCAAGGAACTTGATCACCGACAGGTTGACGCCCTCTCGGAAGCGCAGCCCGCCCTTGTAGGGCCCTGCCGAGCCGGCGGCAGGTGGGTGGGCATGGGGTTGGGTCGAAGCTTGAAAGCTGCAGATACACCATGGCCGTCACACAACGCAGGCCGGAGCTAAGCTGTTCCATACTCCCGCCAGGCCCCACTGGGCGCACCGATGGCACTGGAGAACTGGACGCGGAAGCCTCGGTTGACGCACAGCGTGCCCTGGTCGTCCAGCCTGGCGTGCATGAGTGGCGGCCAGCTAGCGATTGCCCCTGAACCGCCCAGTGAGTGCTAGTGCACCACATGCAACCAAGCAAACATGCTGTCGACCAAGCCGCACAAAACAGCACACTCCACACCGTCTGTCCGCACCAGGGCACGCGAAACACGATCTGCAGCAGGGAGGCAGGCGGACAGCAAACCGTCGGCAGGATGGAGAGCGGCTGCTGCACAGCTAGCCCATGACATGGCATGACACACTGAGGGGAAGGTCGGCGCTGCCCGTTGACGCATTGCTGCAAAAACAGTGCGCAGCCCCTGGGCCGCTCACCTGTCGTTCCGGCTCGCACATAGCTTGGAAGGCACGCAGCAGCTCGGGCCGCCGCTCAAACACGGGCTGCAGGGAGGCCGCCACCTCCTTGACCGCCGCCAGGAACTCGACCTGGTCTGCGGTTGGACAGCGGGGCAGGTAATTGATGTATGAATGTGCCAGAGTGGGCTCTCCGGCTTTATAGTTCTTGCGACAGCGCAAGGCTGCGCTTGTGCACCCCGCACAACCGCTCTGCTCACCTGGGTCCCTGCTCTGCACCTCCGTCAGAACCCTCTTGAGCCCCTCATGGTTGATACCCTCCAGAAGCGGAGTGGGTGCATCGCCGCCCTGCGTGTGCTGCTGCTGCAAAAGGGAGGCGGCGGCAGCGGCGCTGAGCGGCGTCGAGGTTTAGTGCAGGGTGGGGGTGCCGCACCTCCTTCAGCTGCATCCCACATCCCGAGAGTCGCTGCAAAGGGGGTCAGCGCGCTGCAAGAGGCAAGGAGCGGCATCCCCTGCCCACTCGGCACCTGCCCATCGGCTGTGGCGCCCATCCTGCCGGTCGTCACACGTGGTTATGAGCTGCAGCAGAACCTGCAGGCCGCTGATCGCAAAACAAGAGGATGCATGCAGCTTTGCTGGCCCTGCGCGGCGTGGCGGCGCCGCCCGGCGGCCTGGTGGTGTAGCCAGGGCTGCATCCCCGTTCTTCAAAAGCTCCGATACACATTTCGGTTGTGTTGAGGCTATCCTCCCGCACCCACGATACAACAACCCCACGACCCGACACGGTCCTTCCCGACGTGCTTGCGTCGCGCGTTCCCGGCTGGTAGCGCCAGTGTAGGCGGCTCAGGGATTGCATGGGTGATGCCGGCGGCCCGTTTGTGGCACCGCCGCCGCCACCGCCGCCGCCACCACCGCCTGCCGGTGCGCGCCTTGGGGCAAGCCGCTGCTGGCTCCTCATGTTGTCGGTATTGTGCCTCCCCTTTGCGTTGTTCAACACAGCGGCTACCATGATGGAGGATCCAGCGCTGCCGCGGCACCATCTTACAGTCAGGCTGCATTCGGCACAGTTGGACACGCCAGCACCGCTGCTTGAGCGGCAGGAGCAGCAGCAGCAGCTGGTGTGCGTGGCGGAGATTGAGCGGTTTGGGCGGCTGCGCGCTGAGGCCTGCGCAAGCAGCAGCGCGGAGGCCATCCTCTGCGAGTTTGAGGAGGTGAGGCAGTAGCTGGAGACACAATGCCTTGCTGCGCTCCTGCTAGATGCACAAAGCTGCACAGACTACCTCCCCACGCTGCTTGCCCGCCAACTGCCCTGCCGCCGCAGGAATTTGAGTTTGTGGTCAGCCCGACGGGCCGGTCGCAGCACCTGAAGCTGGTGCTGTTTGCGCTGTCAGAGCAGGGGCAGCAGTACGTGGCGGCGGGAAGCTTGGGTCTGGACAGCCTGCTGGGGTCCGACACGCCACACCAGCGCGTCACCGTGCCTGTTGTGGACGAGGCAAGCTTTGGATGCTGCTTGGGCTGGGCCTGCAGCCATTTGAACATCTGCTGATGCGTGCCACTCACATCTGCGGCGCCTGCGCAGGTTTGGCAGCCTAATCTTTCCTGACCAGCTGCCCCATCTCTGCTGTCCTGCCGCGGTGCAGGTGGGCAAGCACGCAGGGGCGGTGGACTGCACACTGCGCTTCCCCAGCCGGCCGCCCTCGGCAGCAGATGGAGACGCGGCACCAGAGACTGGCTAAGCACAAGTGCTTGACTGATCTTTGAATGCATAAGTGGTGACTGTGTGTGCAGATGACAGTGCTCGATTTACTCCGTTGCTCTTGTCTCATCTCAGGCTAGTTTACTTACATCGGATCAGCAACTGTGCACCAATCCCCATACACTGTTAGCAGCATGATATCAGCCGCATTTGGTTCGGTCTGAAAGTTGCCCCATAATTCATCCACAGCGGACCAGTCGTCTGCACACTGTCCAAGTTGCTCTTGCCGACGGCCTTCCTCATCACATCAGCAGACCAAAGCCGGGCTTGCTTGGGTCCATCACACTGCCCGCGCCCAGCTGCTCTCGCGCCTGCGCAGGTGGAGGGTTCACAGATGAATGCACAGCACAGCGCACTGCTTGTCGGCAGGCCACATGCACACAGCTGCTTGCAGCTGAGGCCTTGAACAACCCCATTCCTCCCAGCTCATCCCCCGCGTACCTTCATCTCAGCGGCTTCAGCGGAGGGCAGCACGGGGCCGGGCACCGCGGCCGCAGCGGGGGTGGCTGGCCCGCCACGAAACACCTCACCCAGTACCGTGCCCGCCGCGCTCTCTGCAGATGGGTGGGGCATGAGCGGTGGTGGGGCCATATGAAAATCAACCTGACGAAAGGACCGGGAGCAGTGTGAAACCCACAGGCACAAGCGCAAAACATGGCCTGCAAACGACTTGCTTGCCTCTGGCCTCCCGCCACTGCCTGACCAGCCTCCTTCCCACGGCAGCGACTCAGCTTCCCACGGGCGGCCAGCTCCTGAGCACAATGTCAGTCGCTCCATCTGCTCCCTTCCCACAATCTCCCTCTGGGCAGGCTCACCCACTTCACCGCCCCCCGGCGGCGCCTCCTTCTCCAGGCTGATGCCCAAATGCAAATTGCCGCTGCGCTTGCCCTCCTCACCCCACAGCGGCACCTTGACCTGAGGGGGGCCAGCAGGGGTGGCGCGGCAACCGGGGGTTGTGGGAGCAAGGCGAGGTGAGGAGCCGCGGCGCAGGGCAGGGCGCACATGGTGCAGAACAAGCTGCAAACCGCCCAGCTGCACAGTCGGTCCCAAGCAGCTGCACTCCAAAGCTGCACTCGGTAGGCTGTGCAACTTGCTGCAGTGCCAGCTGCCGCACCTCGTGCTGCCCTCCGCCGTAGTACAGGTCGGTCAGGAGCAGGGTGCCGCCAGCGATGAGGCGGTCGGGGAACAGGCGGACGCGGCTCATGATCTTTGCCCGGATCTGTGCAGGCAGTGGGGAGGGTGATGGATGGGTGGCAGTTGTGTGCCCCCCGGCTGTAAGAGCCGCATGTTAAAAGGTTGCGCGATGACAGAGCACACCCTTTGAACCAGCCATGCTGCCTGACCAGCACCGAAGAGGCAACAGCAGGGCTGCCCGGCCCCACTGGCTGCTACCTGGAGCGGCTGCTCATCCGGCAGCGGCGGCGGCAGCCGCAGCTCAATCGGCTCATCCCACACCTGCACAGTGGCAAAATATTTTGCATCCTTGACTCGCACATGTATACACCTATTTGTAGCAGCAGCAAGCTCCTCACAGCGCTGCCTGCTTTACAAATCTAGCAGATCTGAGTGCTTCCCAAGCGCCAGTGACCTGGGCGGCAGGCGGCGGCGCGGGCAGGCGGTAGGCCTCACCGGGTTCTCGCCTCCTGCTGTGGCCACGTCCGTCTCGAGCTCCTGGTCACCGAGCTGCAGCACGACGTAGGGTTGTGACGCTGTCTGGCCCAGGTCGGCTGCTGCCCTCACAGTCACCACCAGCCTTCGAAGGGGGCGCCCCTCCATGCTGATGTCAGCAGTTGTGTGATGCCCAGGAGCTGGTGCCGAGAGTGAACAAGCGAGCAGGAGGCTCCAGGCTGCCGCTTTCCCCTTGATTGGCCCCTCGGATTGGCAGATCGCACGCCTCAAGGATGTTGAGACTGGCTGGAAGGCACCCGAGCTGCTGCCAGGCCCCTGGCCGTGCAGCAGCACTGGCGGCGGCGCGCGCCTTCACCGCCACGGCCGGCGCCGCCGCCGGCGACGAGCCCTTTGGCCCGCAGCTGCTGGCTGACGAGCAGGCACCCCCATTTGGTTGGGTGCGGCACAACCAGCGGCCCGGCAAACCGCGCAAGTCGGGCCTGACGGAAATCAGGTTTGTTGAGCCGTCATTGCGGTTGCAGATGATGATTGGCCAGGAGCTGCTCATGTGTAATTTGCGGCTCACTGCTTTTACTTCCTGCAGCCATCCACACCACCACACCACAGTCTCACGCTGCAGAGCTTCATACTACACAGTGATGACGCCCACGTACCTGAGGGAGCTGCTGGAGGCGGTGAGCGGTGCTGCTGTTGCTCGGTTGCCGGCACTGCTCCGCTATCCTGGCCGCCACGGCTGCTGCTCCGGCCATGTCGAGCGCCCAAGCCGCAGCTTCCAGCTTGGCATATAGCATTGCCCGACTGCTCTTGCAGAGCAGATACGCCACGCCCTGTTGAAACGACAGTTGTGAACACCCTTTCGCAGGTGGGCCACCCGGTGGACGGTCTGAAGTTTGCGGGCGGCTTCTTCTCGGTGCACAGCCGCTCCTCCCTGCGCCAGCTCATTGACATTGCGCACGAGCACGGCGTGTACGTGTCCACTGGCGGCTGGATCGAGCACGTGCTGACGCAGGCAAGGCGGGAGGGATGGACCACCAATCAGCAGTTGGTGCCCACCAAACTTCCTGGCTGCAGCTGCCTCCTCTGCGGCACTCCTTCACCTGCCCCACACCCTGCCCTGCCCATGCTCCGCCTCCTGCCCCCTGCCTGCCATGCCTTTGCAGGGCCCTGAGGCAGTGCAGGCCTACCTGAAGGAGTGCAGGCAGCTGGGGTTTGACTACGTTGAACTGTCGACCGGCTTCATTAGCCTGCCCACCGAAGACTTGGTGCGCTTGGTGCGAGACGTGCGCGCCGCAGGGCTGCAGCCCAAACCAGAGGTGAGCGGCTGGGGGTGAATGCGGCCTTGCATGCGAGGAGGCCGGTGCTTGCACTGGGATGAAGCTCTCGCACTGCTGCCAGCATCTAGAAAGCTTTTGCAACCGGCCCCAGCCTCGTGCATGTCCTCCGCTGCCACATCCCCCTGCACTCACTGCCTCCTGCCTGCAGGTGGGCATCCAGTTTGGCGCGGGCGGCGACAGCTCCGGTGCTGAGCTGGCGGCAGAGGGCACGGTGGACGCGTCCTGGGCCATCCGCCGCGCCCAGGCGTGCCTGGATGCGGGGGCGGCCATTGTGATGGTGGAGAGCGAGGGTGAGGGAGGGAGGACGGCAGGGGTTTGCAGGGGGCATTCTTGCAGTCGGGGAGATTGCTCGAGGCAGGCATTCTTGCAGTTCAGGAGATAGCCTGTGGGAGGCTGCACCTGAACAAGTGCGGCGGCGCTTCAGCCGGGGCTGATGCGACCACAGCCCATTGTGCAATGCACATGCCACGCATCACCCTCCCCGCACCCCCGCAGGCATCACGGAGGACGTGGCCTCCTGGCGCACCGATGTGGTGCTTCAGATGGTGGACGCCCTGGGCGCCGACCGCCTCATGTTCGAGGCGGCCGACCCGCCCGTCTTCTCGTGGTGAGCTACTGCATGGAACAGTGGCTGCAGGGTGGCCGCAGGGGGGGACGGCGCAGCGCAATGTATTGTGCAACGACTGCAGCACTGGCCTGCTGTGGGTGATCTTGCACGGAGCAGTGGGTGAGTGAGTGCACGTTGTTGCAAATTGCTGTACCCATTTCATCCCCTTCTATCTTCAGGTATGTGAAGACGCTTGGCGCCACCGCCAACCTCTTTGTCGACCACAGCCAGATTGTGCAGCTCGAGTGCCTTCGGCGCGGCATTTGGGGCACCAAGAGCACCTGGGGCCGCGTGCTGACCTACCAGCCGCCAGCGGATGGCGCATGAGAATAATGCACTGCTTGATCATGTGGTGCATTGTGTGTTGCACATGTGAGGCTACCGCTGAGCAGAGGTGCGCTGGCAAGAAAGACAAACGCTCCACCGGCATGCATGTGAGGCTGTCGCGCGAGCGGCGAGGTGGCGGCGGCAGCGACGGCCTGGTCCAGCAGCCTCGGAACCGATCTTTGCTGTTCAAAAGTGCTTCGATCGCACAACTAGCTACAGTAGCAGCTTGCGGCAAGCCCAGCTAAGCCGAGCACAGAGGCGGAAGTGGGCCGGCGCACGATGAGTGCCCAGGAGGTTCACTTCCCCACGGAGGAGGAGGGTGAGGGGTCGTTGAGAGCGGTGGGTGTGCTGCTGTGGCTCTGCGACCCCCCAGCGGCGCCGCTCGCCGCCGCTCAAGCTGCCATGCAGCTTCAGTGGCTCTTGCTTGCTCCTTTGCCATGCCCGCAGGCATGGAGGGCATCCACATTGATATCAAGCACGATCTCGGCAGTGGTGGAGACCCTGGCTTCAGTGAGGAGGCGGAGAGGGCCCTCACATCAGCTCTTTTCGGCAACCCTGGCAGCGTTTTTTGGCAGCACATGAGGGATCCTGCCGCCGCCACCTAATACTCCTGCATGTGTGCCCGCTCCCCGCAGGCGGCGCCTTCCACGGTGCTGGTTCAGGTGGCGCAGAGCCCGTGTCCCCCAAGGCCACCGGCCTTGCCCGAGCAGGTGGGGCAAGGCCGGCTGTTGCACGTGTGACTCAACTTTTGGGGTTTGCAAAATGGGGCACAAGAGATGGCCTCCCAGCGCCTCTGATGCAATGACATGCCTTCACTACTGCCACCTGCAGACAGCCTGGGCCTCGACAAGGCAGCCGGCGTGCGGCGCGCCCCAGGCACTGCAGGCAAGCCAGCGGCAGGCACGGGCTGGATGTGACATGCCCTGATGGCTAGCCTGCGTGTAATATGCTCAGCTGCACGGGTTGACGATCCCATCCGCCCGTGCAGGCGCTCACCCTGCCATGATCAGCGGTGGCGGCAGTGGCGTGGGGGTGGGCGGTGATGAGTCCCCGCCCACTGCCACCTCGCCCAAAGCGGCTCATGAGGAGGAGGGCGGCCAAGAGGGGCAGGTGCGGCGGCCGCTGAAGAGCGCAGGTGCCATGTGCACAAGATGCAGAGCTGGGCACATAAGTTGAAGCCATCCCACATTAAACTGGCAGTTTGCGCTCCGACCAATCACTCCTGCAGGGCCTCATGGAGAGTGCTAAGGAGGCGGTTGCGAGCGCTGCACAGGTGGGGCAACGCTGGGCGTCGCCAGGCTGGGCTGAGCGATGGAGGCAACAACCTGCCGCATGTCTGCTTGCCCCGCACCGCTGGCAACGAGGCTGCTGCAGGCAGCCTCCTTCACCTGCAACATTGCACTCTGCACCCCTGTCTTGCATGCAGAGCGCCAAGGACGCAGTTGGCCTGTGAGGCCAAAGGCATGGCAGCAAAGAAAGCAGAGCAGTGCAGCGCACGGGTGCATGGGTACCCGGCGGTCAGCTGGATGCCGTACCCATTGCTTGCACCTGCTGTGCTTGATGCCAGGATTACAGAGTTTGTGTTGAAAATCGAGGGAGAGTGCTACATGTAACAGGTAGAAGGTCCAGGAAAATTGGTGGCACACGCGCGTACACAGCAGTGTGGAAGTGTGGAGATGGATGGCATGCTACACAAAGGATACAACCCGCCGGAAATCTGCAGGCATCGCGTGTCCCACAGCGCGGCCCACAGCTGGCTCTGCAGGCCAGCGGGCACAGCCCGCAGGCAGCACTAGCGCCGCCCGCCCCTGCGCTGCCGCTCGCGTCCGCCATACGCCTCCTCCCCTTCACCCGCCGCATCTGCATCATCGCCCGTCCGTCCGCCGGTAGCGTGTGGTGTGCGGCTGCCGGCGGGCGGCGCTGCGCTGTGCGGGTGCAGCGCGCTCAGCAGGTAGGAGGGCAGGTCGGACACGGACACATCCTCCTCCAGCCGCGCATTCATGGCCTTCACTCGAACCGTGTCGGCGGCTGCAAGGCAGGGGCAGATGGGGGAGGGTGGTGAGCACCAGCACCGGCGCGTGAACAGCCATTGCATCCGGCCCAGCATTCTTGATAGATCTCATAACCGGCCTGGAGTCATGCAGTGAATGCTTGCCCCCCTGCGGCATCCACGCCCTCCTGCTACCAAGCCTCCACGCCACCCACCGTCAAAGGTGGAGGCCTGAATGATGACCAGCCAAGGGATTCCGCGGCTCTGGGCATACTCGTACTGGTCAGTTAGGCTGGGAGCCGTCTGCGGCAGGGGACGCACAATTAAGAGGTGCATAGGTCAGGCAATGGCACAACACGCAGGGGTGCCCAGCAGAGCTGCAGCCCATCAGCGTAGCAGCAGCCAACAGCCGGCCCCATCGGCCCTGCTGCCACAGCATTCACCTGTGGCAGCATCTCCGCTGAGATGCCTGCGTCCCACAGGCTGCGCGCCAGTGCCATGCGCTCCTTGAGCAGGCCGCCGCCTCCACGGGACGCCACCAGCACGTCCGCCTGGCTCAACCGCGGCAGGCCAGCCACTGCGGGAAGCAGAGCGGCAGCAAGGTGTCATGTTGCTTGGGCAGAACAAGCTGTTGTAAGCGGCAGGAAGGCAGGGCGTGCCCATGCCAACCAGGCATGACCATCCGCGTGGCCCCCACATGGCATCGCTAGCTGCCAGCCGGCACAGCCTGTCCTCCCCAAACAAGCAATCATCCCCTTCTCACACCTGGCGGCAGGCCAGCAGGCTGTCGCCAGCGGCTGGAGGCCTGAGCCACGTGCACCAGGCGGTCGACGTTCAGGGTGACGCCTGCAGGGTCCATATGGCTCCAGCATGGGTGTCTGTGCACTGCAAATTTTGAGTCCAGGGCCAATGCAGCCTCGCTGCGCAGCAAGCTGCCGCGGCAGGGAGCAGCTCCCCTGCAAGCCCACCGACCTGTGGCATGCAGCGGCGGCATGGGCGCCACGGTGCCGCTGAGCGCGCTCTGCCTCGCCCATGCCTGCTTGAGCAGCATGTCATACCTGCAGGAGGGGGGACAGGATGGTGGGAGGCATGCAGGTCATTTAGCACGCTGCTGCAACTGGCACAGCAGCTAGACACGAGTGTCTGCTTCGCCAGGGCAGCCTGATACAGGAGTCGCACAGGCATCCACCTCCCCACCAGACACCCCAGCCCGCCACGCACCTGCCACCCGCGGCCACAACAGCCGTGGTGCCGGTGCTGCCCTGCACCAGGTGGCACTGGAACAGCGCGCCAGAGAAGGCGTCGCTGTGTGGCGCCAGCAGCGGGTCGACCACAAGGCCGCCCTGGGGCAGGCCCCACGCCTGCAGGGTGGAGGGAGGGGGGCGAAAGTCAGGGCAGGGCCAGCTTCAGAAGCATGTCTGCAACCATAACGGGACCAAAGATTGCGAGGGAAAAAGCAACCCGGCAACCCAAGCAATCCATCCGGTCACCGCCTGAACCTCCGAAACACCGGCCCCTGCATTGCGCGGCAATCTGATCAGCTGAGCGCCCTCCTCCCTCACCACCCCACTCGCCTGTAGGTACTGCAGCAGCTGCTGCAGCTCGTCCAGGCACGCCAGCGCCGCGCCTGAGGAGGGGCGCGCCCCCGCCCGGTGCCCGCCATGCCGCCCCGTCACCACATGCGCCAGCAGCGTGCGCAGGCGGAACAGCGCCGCCTCCGCCTCGCCCGCCGCCTGGGCAGGGGAGCAGCCAGGGAGAGTGGGTTGGATAGCCGGCAGGCCAGGCAAACGTCAGCGCAGCCGGCACAGGGCTACAGAGCTGGGCTTGCAGAGCCACCAACTCCCCTTTTGCATCTCTGCTGGCACCATGCACCTGCAGCACCAGCTGGCGGCAGCGGCCGATGGCCTCCGCACTGAGCCCAATGCCCTCCAGGCCTGCAGGCAAGTGACCACACTTTGCAACCTTGTGTCACTGGTGCACAGCAGGAGTTGCATCCAAACAGCCGAGCCACAACACAACCTTCTGAGCCTGTTAGAAAGCACACTGCTCTGCGAATGGGTGCACGCACAGCCACCCCGCCCACCACCTCTCCCACCCACCGCCACCAGCGTACCGGCCTTGATGGAGGGCCAGCGCTTGGAGCGGGCGGTGGCGTGCAGCGGCGACGCGCCCGCCGCAGTGGACAGCAGCTGGATGACGGAGCCGCGCGCCTCGCGAGACACGCCGATGAAGTCCAGCGCCAGCTCAAACAGGCGGCGGTGGCCCAGCCGCACCTCCACCTGGGCGCAGTGGGGGGTGGGGGGTGGGAGGGGTGGTGTGCCAAGGAGGGCGCAAAGCGAGGGACAGGTGGAGGAGAGAGGCAGTCGGCGGGTCGCAGCACTGCAAGATAATGCACACAACGGTGCCCTGCTCCTGTTGAGACAAGGCTGCCTGCTGCTGGAACAAACGCCTACACTGCATGCTGCACACCTCGCCGCACTCGGGCAGCTCGGCCAGCGCCTCGTGGGTGGCAGTGATGACCTGACAGGCAAGGGGCGGGGCAGACTGGGCATGAACGGGGCAACACAACAGCTTTGAACTAAACGCACACGCTGAGGAGTGGCTGGGCTGCCTGCCTGGTAGTAGCTGAGCACACCTGATCCCATCCAGCCGCCTCTTGCTTCCCTTGTCTGCTCATCTGCACCACACGTAACCCGCCTACCCGCCACCAACCCACCTCGGCATCCCCTAGCAGCAGCTCCGCCACGCCGTGCTCCCCTGGCAGCACAAAGTCGAGGTCGGCCTGCAGGAAGGAGCGGGGCAGGCCCTGGCCCGCCGCATGCCGCTGCAGGGCAGCAGGAGCAGGAGGGGCAGAGCGGTGGGGCAGTTGGTTGGGCAAGGGCGCAGTGTGTTTGCTTTATTCATGGCGTACCATGGCGCTTTTTATTACCAGGCCATGCACGCAAAGCTGCGCACAGATCCAGCCCACCACTGCCCACACCTGCACCGCCGCCACCTCGTATCGGCGCAGGCCGTCCAGCAGGAGCGTGGCGCCGTGGCTGCTGCTGCCCGCCTGGCCCGCCGTGCTGAGCTGCTGCATGAGCCAGGCCACAAAGGGCGTGCGCATCTCGTACCGCAGAGACAGCTTGGTGCCTGCTGAGGTCAGCAGCTGTACCGCCAGCGGCTCAGAGTCACCGGCCAGACCCAGCTCCTGGCTGGCCATGGGCACAGCGCCGTGCCGCTGGAAGCAGTCGCGCAGCACCGCCAGCACGTGCTCGCGGGCAGCCATCTGCCGGGCGGGGGGTGGTGTGGGCAGACAGGCAGGGGCAGCAGTGAGGGGATGCCACAGGGAGCAGGCCACAGGGGCTGGAAAGGGAGAACTGGAAAGCGTGACACCATGCTCAGACACGTCACCAAGGCCAGTGCAACATGCTCAGGATGTCTCTGCAGTTTCTTGGCTTGCCCCGCCTTGCCTGCACGGGGATGGGCGCCCCCGGTGCCTCCAGCGCAGTGGGCGGCCCACCTGCCCGTGGCAGCGAGAACACAGCGTCCAGCACCTGTTGGGCAGGAGGGGAGGAGAGTGGGGGAGAGTGAGGGCCTGTCATGCTGTAGGGTTGTAGCGGCAGACACATCAATGCATGTGCATGCGTGGAGGGAAGGCAACTAATCACACCCACCTTCTCGTGCATTGCGGGGTTGTCGGGCAGGCAGCGCAGCAGGTCGGTCAGCTGCTCGTCCAGCACCTGCAGCAGAAAGCGCAAGGATTTGCAGAGCATCAGTGGAGCGAGCCGACAGGCGGCCGGTCACGCAGCACAGCCTACACTGGTCAGTTCCAATCGAAAGGCAGGCATTAACCACCCAGCCATGCACTAACAAACCTGCTCCCTGCCTGCCCTTCCCCCAGCTTGCCCCAGCTCGCCTGCGGCGGCAGCAGCTCCGAGCGCTGCACCTCGACCGCAGTGGGCCGCTCCGCGGGGTTGGGCGCCATGAGCCAGCGGATGAGGCGGCACACCACGGGGTGCCGCGCCTCAAACTTGGCGGGCATCACACCATTCTCTCGCCTGCGGGTGTGCATGGGAACGGGTGCGATTGCAGGGCGCAGCGGTTAGCTTGGTGGTATGGACGCAGGGCGGCTCGAGCGTGGCAGCACACAACGGTAGTTGCGTGCATTGCAGCGTGCCGCGCAGCTAGCATTCCATCATCCAAACGCATTTGGGCGGTGTCCCAAGTCCTGGCCAGCACAATCAAGCACCCCATGCCATTCCCCACCACCCCAGTTGGCGCTCACAGGTCTCGCAGCAGTACCGCACGCTCCATGGCGGTGGCAAAGGGGTGCCACAGCTCAAACGTCATCACCTGCATCCGGTGGGAAGGAGGACGGATGCACCGGGTGCAATCCATGCTTGCTCAGCAGGTATCCCACCGCTTACTGCGCCCGCACGGTTCATCCAGTAGACAGTGGCCTGACCCGTCAATGCAGGCACAGATGCACACTCCAAAGCCAGCCACAATGCAGACAGAACGCAGCAGTGCCCCACTCACCCCCAGAGAGAAGAGATCCACTTTGGCGTCGTAGCTGGCCCAGCCCTCCCGGATCTCGGGCCTGCAGTATGTGGAAGGTACATGGATTGAGGGTGCGGCCTGCGACAGCGTTGAGCTGCGCCACTCATCAAGCAGCTGTGCAAGTAGTTGTAATCTGGTGTGCGCAACTGCAGCCCCCAAACTCACGAGATGTAGTAGCTTGTTCCCACAAGGCCGGTGGTGTCGCTCAGCAGCGCGGCGCTGGCGCCCAGGCCGGCGGGCGCCCCACCGGCGCCGCCAATGTGGGTGATGGGAGAGGGTTCGGCGTCTGCCATGTCTGCGGTGTTGTACTTGGCGAGGCCTGGAAAGGGAGAAATGAGAGCGTCAGGGGCAACAACCTTTTTCAGAGCGATAAGTGCTGTGCGGTGCGATGGGCAGCATGCAGGAAGAGTCCTGCAGAATGTAGGCTAGGCCAGGTTGCGCAGCCCAGCTCCAGCTCCAACAGGGCAAGCGCATGCCTTCCTGGCAGACATGCCTGTTCCCCATGCGCACCAAAGTCACCCAGCTTGACAATGCCCTGGCTGTCAATGAAGGTGTTGGCGGGCTGCACAGGGGGAGGGGCACATTCACCACTTCGTCACCAGGCCACTAAGCTGAATGGCAGCAACAATCATGCTACCTGATCCGCCTTGCTTGCAACTCAGCCCTTCCAACACAGCTGTGTGGGGCTAGCAAGCGCCTGTCAAACCCTGGCACACCCTGCCCACCCCCACCTTGAGGTCACGGTGGATGATGCCTTGGGCATGGATGTGGGCCAGACCGGCCAAAATTTGGCGCAGAATAGACCTGCAGGGGCGCAACGGAGCAGCCGTTCAGCATGGTGTCTGGGAGCTTCACAGAGCTGCAGCCGCCTGCTGCCATGCAAGTGATGGCCAACAGCTGGGAAGCAGTTGACTGTCTGCCCGGTGCCCCTTCTGGCGCAGCAAGGCCACGTGCATACATGCTGTGCGTGCAAGCTAAGCTGTGCAGCAACATTGGATTGCAGCAGCAACAACAAGACACCATCACCACCACCACCAGCCCCCACACTGCGCACCAGCGCCGCTCCTCGTCCAGCTCCCCGCTGTCCAGCACATCGCGCAGCGTGCGGGGGCTGCGCAGGTGGGTGGGTGGGGCAGCAGGCGGGATCAGGCGGCGAGTTCTGAGAAGATGCACATGCTTCAGATGAACCCACAGCATGCAACAACAAAGGGTACGGCAGCAACCCACCAGCCCGCCCATCCGCCGAAGCAGCCACCCTGCCCAGCCCGCCCACCAGAACTCCATCTGTATGAAGAGCGTCTGGCGCAGCGGCCCTGCCCGCTGGCTGCGTGAGCGCGAGGGCTGAGTGCCGCTGGCGCCGCCCAGCGCGGGCCGGCTGCGGTCAAATGTGAAGTCTCCGCTGGTGCCGGTGGCGGTGCCCGTGCCACTGGTGGTGTAAGAGGTGTGGCCGCCGCCCCCACGGCCGCCAGCGGGCGCTGAGCTGGACAGCGTGGCGGTCTGGCTGGCGCTGGCGCTGGTATCCCAGGCCGACAGAAAACCGCCATCTGTCAGGCTGCTGGGCGGGCGCTGCGAGCCGTTGCCATGCGCCGCCAGCAGCGCGTTGGCGCCCGCCACCGCCATGTTGCCGCCAAACCCAAAGCTGGCGCTGGGCTCCTCACCCAGGCTGCGCTCCTTGCCCTCTCCGCTGCTGCTGCTGCTGCTGTCGCTGTCGCTGTTGCTGCCGTCCTGCTCGCTGGCCGACCGCAGCCCGCGTGTGCCTTTTGAAGGGGTGCTGGCGCGCCCCTCCCTGCTGACCTCTGTGACAGGGGCCAGCTGCCCGCCACGCGCCCCCGCTGCACCGCCGCCACGAGCCGCCAGGCTGGGGCCGGGCGGCGGCGGGCCCATGGGGCTGCGTGGCGTGGTTGTCAGCGACTCGGAGCCCCACTCATCCAGCTCGCTATCATCACTGTCGTCATGGGCTGCACTGCTGGCCTCCACCCAAGCCTGCAGGTGTAAGTGAGGTATGCGTCTGGGTTGGCAGAAGCCGGGAGGAGCAGACCAGGGTGCGTCTAGTGTCTCAGCCAGCCATGCCAACAGCATCGCGAGTCGTGCAGGCGGACATATGAGACACCCTGACAGGGCTGCATTTTCACCACCCTCGCAACCTGCCCACCCTCAACCGCACAGTGCAGCAGCACACCTGGAAGTAGCGCACAACGTTGATGTGCTGCAGGCGGCTCAGCGTGGTGACCTCCCGCATGATGCGCGCGTACGCCCCCGCCGAGTGCGCGTCCAGCGGGATCTTCTTCACCGCGTACTGCCGCCCATCCAGGCGGTTGATGGCTGGGGGTGGCAGGGGCGGGGCGGGGAGGAAGGTGAGGCGGGCAATGACTGCTTGTGCTGAACTGCCAGGAATGCAACTGTTGCGGCAACGGGTGCCGAGTAAGCTCACCACAACAGACGCTTGTCGCCAAGCTCTCCAATTGCAGCTCTCAAGTGCCTTGCTGAGCACGCTGCCAAACCCACAACCAAAGGCAGGCGCACCCATGCCCACCTGCCACCACCACGCCGTAGCCGCCGCGCCCCAGCGCCCGCAGCTCCGTGAAGTCGGTTTCGTAGCGCGAGGAGGGCAGGCGCTCCTCGGCAGGGGACAGCAGGCCCGACTGGCTGCAGGGAGAGGGGCCACACAGGGGCATGAAGGTCAATGCAATGGTGCGGGTAAATGATACCACAGAGGGTGCAGCAAGCGCTCCAGGCAGGTAGTGCTCTATCGCCTTGCTGGCTTGCCTCCCCACTGCCCCCACGACCCAGCCGCACCTGCGCAGGCGGCCCAGCGAGCGGGAGAGGGGCAGGGGCGCAGCGCGCCGCTTCCAGAAGCGCTGGCAGGCCCAGGCCATGGGGTCATCGGCCTCCTCCCCCTCCTGCTGCGCCACCTCCAGCTCCTGGCGGCAGGGAGTGGGGCAGTGCAGTGGATGAGCAATTGCTGGGCGGTTGAGGCAGCAGTGGCTTTCCACATGGAGGGGCCTGTGCATGCACAGCAACATGACAACCCAGGCCCAGGCTGGCCAACCCCAACCAGCTTCCGGCCCCGCACACCTTGCTGAAGCAGCGCTGGAAGGCGCGGTCAAACAGGGCGGGCTGCTGGGTGAGCGTGAAGGCCAGCCACTTGGGCAGGAGGCCGTCCGCCTGCGATGAGCATGCGGAGAGCCGTGGGGTGGCAGGCACAGAGGCGGCTGGTCAGTGCGATGGCGGTGTATACATGCACCTTGCTCTCTCTACTCTGCATCCCACTACATCAAGCACCCGTGCCCCCCACCCAGCCCCGCCCACCTGCAGCATGGCGGCGATGGAGGGCAGGGCGTGTGGCGGCAGCGCCCCGCTGGAGGCCGCCATCGTGAGCAGGTGGCCCAGCAGCAGCTCCTGCCGGATGAGCTGGCGGTCGTCATCGGGCAGCAGCACCGAGCCCTCCCCCGCCTCCGAGCCCTCGGGGGTGCCGCCGCCTGCACGCATCAAACATAGAGGGCAGGAGGGCAGCGAGGCCATGAGCTACTGTGCCACGCTGACCAGAGCCTAAGCAGCTGCCACCACGCCTGCAGGAGGTGCGCAAAAGGACGGCAAGGCATGGTGCGTAAGGCGCCATGCTCACTGATACCCCTCGCCAGCTGCCAGGCCACCGCACGCAAACCACCCATGCAAAGCATGCACCATACCACCCAAGCAAGGCATGCAGGGCCCGACCCCCAGTCAAACCCAGCCCAGCCGGCCCACCCACCATCCACAAACTTGCGCAGCGGCCTGGGCAGCATGTGGCGCAGGCTGTGGCCCAGCGTTTTCAGCATGCTGCCGCCGCCACCCACAGACATGCCGCTGTCTGGCGCTGCCACCTGCTTGCTGCCGCTGGTGCCCGCTGGGCTCACTCTGCTGGCTGACCTGGCCGCCAGCGATGGGGCTGCCGCTGCTGCTGCAGGTGCTGCTGCTGTCGCATCCGTAGCCGTTGGCGACTCCGCTGCTAAGGAGGCTAGAGGTGCAAATGGGCTCGCTTCCTCAATGGAACGGCGTACTGACACAGCAGCTAATGATGGCTGCTCCGCTGCCGAAGCAGCCGGCGCTGGCACCGCATTCGCTGCTGCCCCCGCCTTGGGCGCCGCTGCCGCTGCTGCGGGGTGCAGCGGCGGCTTGGTGCGCCCCACCTTGCTGCCCGCCTTGGACCGCACCTCCATCACCGGCACTGTTGACGCTGCCGCTGCGACTGCTCCAGGGCCGACGACTGGCAGCTCTGCTGCATCAGAGAAGAGGCCGCCACCCAAAGCATCATACACAGTGTCCCCCATCATGGGCGCTCGGTAGCTGGTCTCCAGCTCTGCCGCTGCCGCCAGGTCTCGCTGCGGCATGGGGAGAAGGGGGTGCTGGGGAGGTCAGCGGGCCATTCCGCTGCGCACCAACCACAGACGTTGTGCTGGTTTGAGTTGGATACAGCAACGCTGCAGCTACGGATGCACAGCTGATGCGAGCTGCCCTGTCGACATGAACAGCCAATGCGCAGCACAACACAGCGCTGCTTCTGAAATTCGGCCCTCCTGGTGTCACCATCCGCCCAGCAGCAGCCACGTGCACACCTGCAGCATCTCGTGCCACAGGCTCTGCGGCGCCGCAGGCTCACTGGCCTCGTCCTCCGGCGGGCAGTTGTGCTGCTGCAGGAACTCTTGGGCCAGTGTGATGAGCTGGAAGCAGCACACCTCGCCGTCTGCGGCATAGCCCGCCGCCGCCGTGTACAGCTGCGGGCAGTACACGTGCAGAGGAGCCGTGCGGCGGGAGTAAGTCCCGCACCCAGGCACGCTCATGATAGCAGGCAGACTTGCATCATGACCTGGCAGCCTGCAACGGGCGCCACGCCCATGCCAACCTCCTGCAAGCACTGCAAAAGGCTGCGGCTCTGCACCGCCTGCGCTGCGCCACCGCAGCCAGCCGCAGCCCACCTGCTTGCTGAGCTGGCGCACCGCCTCCTCCGCCAGCCCCACCGCATCCGACAGCTTCAGGCCAGGCGCCTCAGAGGGGTAGTCGTCCGGGAAGCTGCGGACAGTGTGATGGCAACCAGGGAGCTTTGCTGATCAAGCCAGTGCAGGCGCTCAACGGAACAACCGCCTGACAAGTACAGCAGCAGCAGCAGCAGCAGCAGCAGCAGCACACGCATTGACATGACGACAGCTGCTGAAAAGTTAGCACCACATTGCATGCCATAGAACCATGCACAGTGACTAGCTCACGTCCTCGCAAATTGTGCCCCCAGTGCTCAAATTGTGCCCACCTGACCGACAGCTGGCAGCTGACGTGGTTGGCGGCTGCCTCCCCCGGGTGCGGCGTGACGTGCAGGCTGAAGCCCAGCCCCTCCTCGTGCACCGCCAGGTCCTCGCCGTAGATGGCCTCCAGCGCCAGCAGCTCCTCACGTGCCTCCTCCTGGCTCAGCTCCAGGGCAGCCGCCTTCTTCTTGCCGCCGCCGCCGCCCTTCTTCTTGCCCTTGCCCATCGCGCCAGCGGCGGGGCCAAGCTGCCGAGCGGCAGGGGAGGACAGTGAGGTTGGAATGCATCGGCACATCCCGCGGGCATGGTGGCAGGCAGTGGCCTGGGCTGCCTGATGGCGTCAAAGCAGCAAGCACTATTGGCCGGCACCCTCGAGCTGCAGGCGGGAGCGGCGGCGGCCACGCCCAGCAAGCTCACCCGCGTGTCGAGCACTCCTCACGTGCTTTTTGTGGGTCGTGTGATGTCTAAGATGTCAGCGATGAGGCCGGAGAGGCTCGCCAGGTGCGCAAGGGTGCGCACGCCTGGCGCACAGCCAGCTTTGGTTGCGTGCCGCGCGCTCGTGAGTAGTCCGTGATCCGCTGTTGATGCTGCGCTTCACGCCTGCCGCCTCCGCCAAGCCCTTGCACCGAGCGCAAGCTGCTCTATTTGGCTATCCGCCCCTCATCGCTCACACACGTGCAGTAGAAGGTAGGATCGAACGTGAATGCAAGGCGAGAAAAGCAAGCCGCAAAAGCCCACTGCCGCATCGCGCAGGCCGCAGACGGTGCCAGACGTTGCCGTCCCTTGCTGCCCAGTGTTGCAGTTCACCCCCGAGCTGCTGGCCTCATGGCTGGCATAGCCGCTGCTGTCGTTCTTGTCGGCGCAATCACATGTCGTCCTGCACAGGGAGAACAGGGATTGCCCTCAGAGCTGGTAACTTGTGGGCAGGCACTTCACCCGGGCACCCGGTCCCAACCGTCACATGCCCAGCCTCCCAGACATTGCAAAGCACACACGTATAGCAGCATGTAGGGCGCAGGACTGGCATCACTGCAACCCCAACGAGCCATTGAAGCGCACCTGTGCCCACATGAACGCCTCCTGCTCGCGCCGCCGCAGCTCGATCTGCCGCTTGAACATCTCCCTGCAAGCAGCAGTGGGATGGAGAAGCAGCATGGTTTTCAAAGCCAAAAGAGGGACAAAGAGGCCCTGTCATGTGTGCCACAGCAGTGAGGAGCATCTCGTAACAGGGCACATGGTAGGACATCCACCATGTCCGACAACCTACACGGACAGCCTCCAATGCCGCCCCCATTTCAAGCCATCAAACCCTCCTCACCGCTCAAAGCCATTGCCGCGGTCCACCCCATCCCAGTGGCGGCCGGGGCGGATGTTGTAGCGGTTGGTTGGCGGGCCCACGCCGCGGCGCAGCCACGAGTGCTTGGGCACCTGAGGATGGCGGGTATGACGGGAATCAAAGTTGACGTACACAACTGCGGCATGCCTGCTGTTCGTTCTCCCCATGACAGAACCAACTCCCATGGCACATGTGCAGCACAGTGCATTGCAGCAACAACGGTAACACAGCGGCACACCCTGCGCCATGCTGCCCCTCACCTCCTGCGGGATGATGAAGCCGCTCTTCTTCATGCGGTCGGCGTGCCGCTCCGCCAGCGAGGGCGGCGCCGCCAGCTCGGGGACGGGCGCCTTGACCAGCCCCGCCTGCAGTAAAGGGGCTAGTGGGGCGGTTGCTTACCCAGCACAGGTTCAGCAGCATAGAGAGGTCCAGCCCTGACATGCCCACACCCCGCATGCGGTGCAATATGGTTGCCCTTCTCCCGATGATTCACCCACTGCAACCCATATGCCCGTCTCGGTGGACACACTCTGTGACACAGCCCTGCCGCGCACCATGGGGTCGCCCCAGCGCGTGCGCCGCCGGTGCATCGTGTCCAGCTCCGCATCGTCAGCGCTGCGGGCAAAGGGCTTGGCGGCCTCGGCAGCCATGGCGGCCACACGCTCGGCTGCCTCCACCCGCTGCTTCAGGCCGCCGCCCCACTCCAGCTGCGCCTCGCTGTCGTACTGCACAGCAGAGCAGACACAGCACAGCGCAGCAGTCGGAACACTGTGAAGAGGGACATGGAACCGCAGTGCAGTGCCACCAGCTTCAAAAATAAACTCGTTGAGAGGACAGGCTCATCAGCACCTGCATGGCTGCATGTGCTTCCACCCCCGCCAGCCGCCCCGGCCAGCGTGCGCCGCCCACCTGCGCCTTCTTCTTGGCCGCCGCCTGCTGCTCCAGGTACTCCTCCTTGCTCACCCGCCGACCCTCCTTGTCGCGGAACACCTGCACAGGCAGACGGGTGCCGGGTGTTGAGCAGAGATTACAGCTGGGTGGGGCGGCGGCACACTCCCGTCAAGGGTCGCCGCAGCACAAGCAGCCACGAGCAAATGTGCAGCTGCCCTTGGCTTCCGGACACTGCACCCCAAACATGGACCCATGCAGCACAGCAGGGAGCCAGCAGCAGCAGCGTGCTACATGCCATGCCAGGCGGCTGGCCACCCACCGTCTGTGCGCCGCGGCCCGTCACATCCGCCTCCAGATCCGCAAAGCGCTGGCGCTCGCGCTCACGCTTGGCCGCCATCTCAGCCATCAGCTCGCGGCCTGTGGGCAGGAGGAATGGCAAAGTGCAGTGCAGCGGCGTCAGGGTGCGGGGCGTCAGACAGCGCTGGGGCAGGGTATGCAGGCAGCTGCTGCATGGGTTGGAGGGCAAGACAGGCCACCAAGGACGATGAACTAGGTCTCCGACCCACCGCAGGCTGACTTGCCCCAAATGCACAGCAGCCGAGCAGCACCTGGCCCGTACCTGACACCATGCCCGCCACAGTGCCATCCGACATCATGCGCCGCCTCTTAGCCTCGGCGCCCTCCTCATCGCTCTCCTCGCCCCGCCGCTTGCGTGGCGGCGAAGCATCCGCGTCTGCTGCGCCCCGCTGCCGCCGCGGTGGGGAGGCATCCCTGCTGCTTGCGCGGCGCCGGGGTGGCGAGGCATCGGGTGAAGCCGCACGCCGGCGCGGCGGAGATGCGTCTGGGCTGTCGTGCCGCTGCCGCCGCGGGGGCGAAGCATCTGCTGCTGCTGCTGCACGCCGCCGTGGGGGCGACGCATCCGGGCTGTCGTTGCGCCGCCGGCGTGGGGGTGATGCATCCGGTGAGGCTGCCCGTCGCCTAGGAGGCGAGGCATCAGGGCTGTCGTGCCGCTGCCGCCGCGGGGGTGAAGCATCAGGGCTGTCATGCCGCTGCCGCCGGGGTGGGGATGCATCCGGGCTGTCATGCCGCTGCCGCCGGGGTGGGGATGCATCCGGGCTGTCGTGCCGGCCCCGCCGCGGTGGGGATGCATCCGGGCTGTCATGCCGGCCCCGCCGCGGCGGCGAGGCGTCTGCTGCTGCGCCGCCTGCATCGTCCCCAAATGTTGCCCAGCCGCTGCCGTCCTCCCGCTTGCTATAGAACTTCTTTTCACGCTCCGCCAGCAGCTTCAGGCGCTCAGCCTCCTCAGCATTCACCACCACCGGTTGGTCTGCAAGGGGAATAAGCAGAAGCAGCAGCAGGATGCAGAGTGGGCTGCTGGGCCTAGTTACCACAGCGACGTGCCGGCCTTGACATCCAAACAGCTGGCAGCGGTGTAGTTAGCAAGCCAGCAGCAAACAGTCTTTCTACTGCTGCAGGTTCCCTGGTAGGTATCACAGCCGCCCCCACGTCCCCCAGCAACCCACCTTCGTCCTCCTCATCACTGACTGCCCCCGGTGGCCCCGCCGCACGCTTGGGCGCCGCCGCCGCCGCAAAGCCGCTCACATCCTGGTCCAGGATCTTCAGCCCCGGCACTCCCGCCTCCGCCCGCTTCTTCTTTTTCTTCTTCTTCTTCTCGCCGTCGGCTCCCCCGGGCGCGCCATACTGCGCCGCCAGGTACGCCTGCAGCGCCTTGGCCTTCTCCGACACCGGCGCGTCCTGCTGCTTCTCCGCTGCCCGCAGCGTGCTCAGCCCCTTGAACATGGCTGCCGGATGCTGGCAGTCAGTGTGCGGGCCTGCCAGCAGAGGTAGGAGGACGGATGGTGAGGCAACAACGAACTGCAGTCCGCAGGCTGGGGAGCGGCGGCGGCAACAGGCGGCGGTGCAGCCAGGCTGAGCGGGCGGTGCAGCCGACCGATCAAACGTTACATGCGATGCACAGAGAAGATCGGATGCGCCTGCGGCGGCGCGAAGAGCCCGCAGCGGGGCACTGGGGAAGCGACAGGCGCGCACAGGCATCTCAGCGCTCTCTCGTTGCCCTCACCGGCTGTAATACGCGCTCTCCAGTAGGTAGCAAGCGCCGCAGCGGTGCCAGGGCGGCCCTACGGCGCGGTCGGCTGCGGGCGTGTGCACAGGCCGGCCGGGCAGCGCCTGTATCGCCGCCTAGTGGAAGTAGGAAACGTTAGGACTGAGCGTGTGCTGCCATCGTATGCAAAGAGCCCTGTGCGGCCCATGCAGCCATGCAGTGCTTGTTTGGCGCCTCTGCTGCCTTGGCCGCCTGAAGCTTTGCGACTTCGACCTTGCAGTAACATAAGGCGTCCCTCAACATGGCGCAGCGGTCGTAAAGCAGCCCGCCCACCACTGGCACGGGGGCACGCCTTCAGCAGGTGCCTCCCCGGCCTGAGCCTGCGACTGCCGCACTTGCAAAGCTGCCGCATGGCCAATTCCTGCACTGCTTCCTCCTGAAAGCCACCGCCACGCCACGCCACCGCGGCCAAATGGAGGCCTCGCGTAGCACGCTGTGGCGCCTCAGCTCCGAGCTGCGCACCGCAAACGAGGCGCTGGAGCAGGAGGTGGGGTCCCTGAGGCGCGAGGTGGCCGCACGCAGACTGACTCGATCCAGCGGCTCCACACAGCGCGCATCCACCAGCGGCGCCAGCTCACCCGCCTCTCAAGCGGGGCTGGGCATGGCTGCCGCTGACCGGCTGGCCGAGCTGGAGGCACAGCTGGCACACGCAGCCCGAGCCGCCGCCGACAAGCAGGCTGCCCTGGAAGCGGCGGCGGCGGAGCTGCAGGCGGCGCAGGCGGCCACCGCTGTGGCCGATGCCGGCATTGCCGCCCTGACCGCACAACTGCGCGAGCAGCAGGCGGCCGTGGCAGAGCTGCACAGCCAGTTGACCATGGCCCAGGAGCAGGCGGTGGTGGCAGATGCGGAGCGGGCGGCACAGGAGGACATGGCGGCACGCACCGCTGGGCGGGTGCTGGCCTTGGAGCAGCAGATTGCAGAGCTGCTGCGCCAGGCAGATGCCGAGGCCGGCCCACACAGCGGCGCCATTCCTTCTCAGGCTGACCCCACCGCTGGCGGCCCCGCCATTGCCTCGCGGCCCAGCAGCCGCGGCGAGTATGCCGCCCCTGCAGGAGACAGCCAGGCAGCAGGGCCCCTGCCGCAGCTGGCCGACGGGACCAGCCAGCCCCACTTCACCCGCGTGTACAGCGCCCTGCTGCCGCCACCCTCTGACGTCGAGGCGGCGCAGGAGCGGCAGGCGCTGCAGCAAGAGGTGGCACGCCTGGCCAGCCGCCTGGCGGCTGCCGAGGCGGAACTGGCGGAGCAGCTGCAGCAGAAGCAGGAGGCGCTGGGCCGCCTGGCCACTGCACAGGCGGAGGCTGCGAGCCTGCGCAGGTGGGTGGGGAAGTACGAGAGCCTGTGCATTGCATGTTTCAACAGCATTGGGCTGTCCAGCAGCCTCTGCTGGCCTCGGCTGGATGCATTCCTGCTGTCCAGTCTGCTACAAGCCTCATGCCCTGCCCCCTCCCTCAACCCCTGGCCCTGCAGCGAGCGCGAGCTGCTGCAGGAGCAGGCGGTGAGCCTGCAGCAGGAGGTGTCGGCATGGCAGCAGGGCAGCATGCTGCGCGGCGGGGCCAGCGGCGCTGAGGTGGCGGCCGGCGCCACGCTGGAGCGCTCGCCCAGCCGCACGCTGGCCAGCAGGGTGCGGGAGCTGGTGGGTGGGCGAGCCTCGCCGGGCAGCGCCGGCAGCAGCAGGGCCGCATCCCCCGTGCCGCAGCGCCCGCTGCAGCAGGGCCTGGAGGCCGCCGCGCTGTGCCGCGCGGCAATGCCAGCTGGCATGCCAGCCTTGGCTGAGGAGGGATCAGAGGCAGCGCCTTTGGCTGACCAGCCACGGCGTCCGCTGCAGCAGAGCCTGGGACGCGTGCAGCGCATGGCGTCGCCTGCGGCGGAGAAGAGGAGCGAGGAGCGGGCAGCGCTGGAGGTGCAGGAGGCGCAGCTGAGAGCTGCACTAACGGAGGCAGAGGCCCTGCGCAGCCGGGCGGCCGCTGCCGAGGCGGCGGCGCAGGCTGTGCTGGACCTGCACGCTGCCGGCGCGGCGGCGGCATGGCCCGGTGTGGAGCTGGATGGGGAGGAGGGGGGGCACCAGCGCTGCCGGCAGACCATCGAGGGCCTGTTTGCCCAGGTGGGCAGGGTGTGCTGGCGGATGAAGTACTGCATTGCAAGCTGGAGTGGAGGCCCTGGCAACTCCCTTGCCCGCCTGCAACTTGCAGGTTGGCTTGGTCTCAAACCTTCCACCCAACCCATGTCTGCAGGTGTGGCGAGAGAGGCTGGGCCGGCAGCGGGCGGTGGCGGAGGCGGGCGACCTGCGGCACCAGCTGTCCTGCCTGAGCGCAGGCGCCCCTCCGCCTGCGAGCGGCGGCGATGTGGATCTGGACGAGACGGCGCTGCAGGCGCTTGAGGAGGTAGGGTGCTACAGTGGGCAGACATGCACCAGCCCTGATCTGTTGCATGTGAGTTAGGTCATGCTTCGGCAAGCTTGCACGCTGAAAAGAACCCATTGAGCTGCTCTGTTCACATTGGCATGCACGGTGATCCTGCAGGAGGCGAACAAAGCAGATCACCTTGCTGGCACCATTGGGCACTGCAAGGTGTGTGGCAGCAGCACGGCACCACTGTTTGCTGTGGCCACCTTGATTGTGGGGTTGACAGGTTTGCTGCTGCACTTGCCAGCGAGGACCAAGGGCTTGCTCACAGGCCTGCAGCTTCTCCTGTTCGGCGGCTTCTCCGCTTTGATTGCATCAGACGCTGTGTGGCCTTCTCACCCTCCCCGCAGGCCCACCAGGAGCAGCTGCAGGCGCGCGTGCAGCAGCTGGAGCTGCAGCTGGCGCAGTACAACACCCTGCTGGCGGCGGTGGAGGGCACAGCCCCTGCAGCCGGCTCAACCGCCACCCCAACCGGCCATGGCAGCCCCTGTGCCGGCCGGGCCAGCAGCCCACGTGCTCGGCGGGCGCTTGCCAACGGCTCCCCGGTGCAGGCAGCTGTGACTGTGCTGCAGTTCAGGAGGGTGGCTGAGGAGGCGGACGCACTGCGTGAGCAGGTGCAGGCGGCCCAGGCGGAGGTGGCTAGCACACGCAGGTGAGCGCACTGTGCTGTCCAGAACAGGGGAGGTCAGGGGAGGGCAGGAAACGGGAGCAGGCACTTGCTGCAGCTCCTACACCTTTCTAAAGGCTGGCCAACCTGACACCCCTGCCAACCCGCTGCCGCCATGTATGCAGGCGGGAGCGCGAGTCACGGGCACGGTACCAGCAGCTGCAGGCCCAGCTGTCCACTCTGTCCGCCGGGCTGGGCACAGTGCAGTCTCTGCTGCAGCGTCAGGGGCTGCACACGGCACCGAGGCGGCACAGCGGCAGCGCGCCAGCCTCCCCGGTCGGCAAGGCTGCCAAGGGCGCCATGGCGGCCGGCCGCCGCGGCAGCAGGGGGAGCGCCGTGCAGGGGGACGCCATGGCGGTTCTGTCTGCGCTGCTGCGCAGCCTGCAGGCGGAGGGGACAGCCCACTCGTCGGCAGTTGTGTCGCCGCAGGCCTCTGATGGTGCCGAGGCATCGGCGCCGTCGGCTGGGGCGCTGCCGCGCTGCCCCACAGCAGAGAAGCGTTCGGACCCTCTGGAGCAGGCGGAGGAGGGTGGGCAGGATGGGCAGGCGTTCGAGGCCCAGGCGGCAGGCCAAGGAGAGGAGCAGGCAGCAGAGGAGTCGCTGTATGTGGAGGCGCTGCTGCCGGAAGATGCGGCAGGCGGCATGCAAGACAGCTGGGATATGTTGGCCGCTACAGGAGCCGACACAGAAACTCCGCTGGGGCGGTCGGCTGCGGCCGCTGAGGGTGCCACCATCCCGGCGCAGTGGGAGCAGCAGGGCTCCTCCGCAGCCAGCGCCCGCGCTCGCAGCCGCATCCCACTGCCGCCGCCGCTTGGCGGCACACGCACCAAGCCCAGCCCGCTGGTGTGCAGCACAGACGGCAAGCCTGAGCGCACTCAGGCTGGCACTGGAGCCGGGGCAAGCCCTGCCAAGGGCAGCGGAACGCTTGGCAAGCTGAAGGCCAGCCCCCACGCCGGCAGTGCCAGCCCGGGCAGGGGCATCAAAGCACTGTTTGGCTGTGGCAGCCCCAACCCCAAGGCGACGCTGAGCAGCTCCCACCTGTGACCTGCTTAGCCTGGCAAACAGTGAAAAGCAAGAAACTCAATTGTCCCATTTACCGAGTTAAACTGCTTGCGTTGTGCGCTGTGTGGTTCTTCATTTGTAGAGCGTTCTGAAGCCTCCCAGCCCAGCCTGGCAGTACTTACAGTAAGAACAGTCCCAAGTCTGGCTGACAAGGGCGGAAAGAATGGTGTGGCAATGCAAGGCCCGCCTAGTGGCGGGGATGGGCTGAGACGAATCAAAGCAAGGTTGAAGGGTGTACAGAGCCCGTGCCAACAGGCAGGAGATGTCAAGGGTACAGTGCATGCATGCCGCGGTTTGGCGCGCAGCAGTCTGCTGGTTGAAAAAGCGCAGTCGGCCGGCAACATCAGCTAAGCTCAACAGACAGGGAAAGCAGCAGCTGTTTCTGCTCCTCTCGTCAAGCTGTCAAAATGTTGTAAACCTATCAGTGCTGCTGCTTGCTGCTGCTGCTCGTGATGGTGCTACAGCGGCCCCTGCTGCTGCTGCTCGTGATGGTGCTAGAGCGGCCCGTGCTGCTGCTCCTGCTGCTCCTCCTCCGGGTCGCCCTCATCCTCTTGGCTGTCCCAGTCAGGGTGCTGCTGCATCTGCGGCTGCTGCTGGTGGTGGTGGTGCAGGTCCCCCGCCTCGCTGCTCGAGTCCAGCAGGCTGCTGCTGAAGTAGGCGTGGTGCAGCACCTGGAGGCGGGGGCAGTTGTGGAGCAGCGGGTGGGTTTCAAGGCACAAGGGGCGTGGGCAGTTGGCGTGGACGTGCAGCAGTTCTGCCAGGGACGACATGGTGGTGCACCCAGCCGGCAACCAAGGCCAAGCTAGGCAGCATGCTGCTGCCAAGCATACATGGCGCGACACCACACCCAGCAACAAACAAACGAGTGGTCAAGCGAGCACCCTCACCTGCGGTGTGAGTGGCTGCGCCTCGTCCACCAGCACGTGCAGCAGGTCGCTGCACGCAATCTGCAGGGGGCCCCGCCGCCCTGCTGCTGCAGCAGCATCCGCGGCGTCCTCCCCTGCTTCTCCACTCCCTGCCGCCGCTGCTGCGCTGCTGCTGGCTGATGTGGCTGCAACTGCTGCACGGCGTCGCACCACCACCTCCTTGCCGCTGCCGTCGGGCAGGGGGCGGCTGTGGGAGGCCAGGGAGTGGTACTCGCACAGGCCGTGCGCAATCAGCCTGCAGGGGGCGGAGCGCACGGGCCAGGCAGGCCAGGTGGGTGGCGAGCAGGTGTGCTGTCTCGGCAGTGCCCCAAAACGAGCGGACCAGCATGCTGGGGAGGGCAGCCACGTTGCCCGAGAACAGTCGAGGCACAGCTGCCGCAGCTGCTACTGCCCTGCGCATCTTGCCAGGATCACAGCGCAGCGCACCGGTGGAAGCCGTCCTCCAGCCCCGCCAGCACCAGCTCGTCGGCTGCACCAGGCTCCGACTCCTGGGCAAGGTGGAGAGAGTGGGAATGGGACTAGGGTGGGTCACTGGTCTGGTGACATCGGACCCGGCGCTCAGCTGGTGGGCGACGGAAACAGCAGCTTCAAGCCCGCAGATTGGCACTGCGCTGCGCACTGCACACCCTCACTCCATGCCTGGCAGCCCTGCCTCTCCCACCTGCTGCAAGAACGCCAGGATGGGCACCTCTATCGCGTGCACGTGGCTGGGGCTGCTGCGCTTCATCGCCTGCCGCGCCTTCCAGCTGATGCCTGCTTGAGCAGGGGCAGGTAGGGGTGTTTCAGTCTGCCTCACATGCATCCAAGCGTCCAGCTGCCCTGATGTGCTGGGTCTTGATTGACTGGTCTTGATTGGCAAGGCAGGAGCCGCAGTGCAGAGGCAAGGACGCATCAGACCCCCAACCCTCAGCACGCACCCGCCCAGGCGGCCATGGCGTCGACCGCAGGGTTGTGTATGTGGTTGGGCCCCGCCTGCAGCTCGCGCACATGTGCCTCCCACTTCTGCAGCACCCGCGTCTGCTTGTCCATGTCGAGGCTCCTGGGGGTGGAAGTGGCAGCGTGGGCAGCAGGTTCAAACGCAGGCAGCAGCTAGCCTCGCACGCCTTTCACACTCGAGGATCCAGCTGTGAGGTGTAATCAGTAATGCTATTTTTCTTCCGGCTGGCCCAACCCCAGGCACATGGCTCACCTAAACATGTCCCACAGCACGGCGTGCTCCGGCTGCGCTGCCCGCTCCCACAGCGTCACGCGCTGCTCGCCAAAGGGCACCGGCTTGAACAGGGAGGCCATCTCTGAGGCGGTCAGCGCGCCCGCCATGTCCCGCAGCAGCTTGTCATTCAGCCTGCTCAGGGGAAATGTGTGACCAGAGGGGGGCATGTTGGGGGCAGACCAGCAGGCAGGCAGATGCCCGGCAAGCATGGCAGTGTCATGGCATGTTTCATAGGCCACCTGCCAACTGAAGCACTCACCAGCGGCGCTGCTTGCGCTGCCCCACGCGGGACAGGGCGTACATCTCAGCGGCCTCTGCATCCGACTGCACATCGCTGCTGGCTGCACAGCATGGGGCAGGCTGGGGCGGGCGTGCTGGTAACGCTGTTAAAAACATGGCAGCTGCAGAACATGACACACCACCAGAGACCACGGCCTGCAAACACCGCCACATCGCCCACTTACCAGCCGCTGCGGTGGCCTGCTGTGCAGCACGTGGCAGGGGCTTGGTCCAGCCCTCCTCCTTGTGCGCTTGGCCCGGGCGGCGGCGGCTGCCGCCGCTCCTGGGCGGCCGTGAGTGCTGCTGCTCGATTGCAAGGGCGAGTGGTCGACCATCAGGCATGATGAATGGCCCCCTCCTGGCCTTGGCAGAGGGCTGGGCAGGCTGCTCCTCGCCCGCCATGCTCGCTGCAGCCTGCAGGCGCCTGCCAGGGCTGGTGGGCGAGTTCAAAAGTGTGACCAAATATTGACGAGACGGGCAGGAGGCGGCATGAGCGCCCTGCCACGGCCACCGCCCCCATGCCGGCCGGCATGAAGAGCTACAGCAGCTTGCAGCCCGCGATCGTGCAGCCTGAAATAACCACGAAATCAGCCTCGCTTACGGATCGCAGCAGCTGCCGTGCTAGCGAAGGAGTGGGAGCAGCAGTCGCTGAACGGGCAGTGTGCGCTGCGCACGGGGCTGCGGCCTGCTTGCAGGCGTCTTGGATCGGACTAGGAGCGCAGGGCGGCCAAAATGGTGAGGGGCACGGCCCTGTTTTCGGCTTTGGCCGATCAGAAGAGCTGCAGCGGGCTTTGGCTGATCAGAGGAGCTGCAGCACAGCCCAAGGCATTCCCTGTTGCGCCTGGGAGCTGGCAGCAACGCTGGTAGCAGCGCCGCGTTGGCGACGGCGTCGCGGGCGCCGGGCCTTGGTCGCCCCTGCCACTTGCAGCTCGCTGACTGCCGTTGCCCTATTTAGTGTCAAGCCCAGTCTAAGTGGCTGCAACAGACCCCTTGTGTGCAACAGCTGTGTGCACATTGCTCACACACATTTTGCTCCTCTGTCCACTGGCCCGCAGGACTTCCTGTGCGGCATCCGCGGCAAGGACTTTGTGCTGGTGTGCAGCGACACCAGCGCGGTGCAGAGCATCGTGACCATGAAGCAGGTGCGCTCAGCGTGCAGCAGCTGCCAGGTGTTGGCTTGGCTGTGCGCGGCTGCCTGCAACATCGATGACCGGATGTTGGCATGGCTGCTGCTTCGCCTTGGGTGCAATCGTTCAGCCTGCAACCTGCAGGGGTGAGCATGGCTGCTTATGCTGCGTGGCAAGCAACAGCCATGTCATACCACTGCCGCCCTGCACCCATGCTGCTGCAGGATGAGGACAAGCTGGTGCCGGTGGACAGCCACAAGCTGTTTGCCATCAGCGGCGAGGCGGGCGACCGAGTGAACTTTAGCGAGTACATCATCGCCAATGTGCGCAGGGGCAGTTGCAGGCGGTCATGCATGGCCAGCCGCTTGCCCGGCAGCTCTATTTGACTTTGGAGCTTTCGCCGTAGACTTCCCAACGTGCACGGCCCGCCCGCCTGAGCAGCTCCAACCCTCGGCCATGCTCGCCCCACCCCGCAGGTGCGGCTGTATGCGCTGCGCAACGGGCAGCAGCTGTCGACCAAGGCGGTGGCAAACTTCACGCGCAGCGAGCTGGCCACCGCGCTCAGAAAGGTGCGGCCAGGGGCGGTCAGGGCAGAGGGCTGGGGATGACAGCTGCTGCGTGTTCAACCCGGCTGCTGAAGCCTTGCGTGGCTCGCAGTGCCTGCTAGCCCTGCCAAGTTGGTGTACTCTGCCATCACATGCGTTGGGCTGATGATGTGCCTTCATTTTGTATTCGCCCCTGTGCTTGCGCCCACCCTTGCAGTCGCCATATCACACCAACCTGCTGATGGCTGGCTTTGATGAGGGGTCGGGCCCCGCGCTCTACTGGTGTGACTACCTGGCTACGCTGCACCGCATGAACATCTGCGGCACGGGATACGGTGAGCCTGTGTTTTTGTGACTTGGGCGTTCTGTTGGGGCGTTCTGTTGGGGCTAGACCGAGCTGCAGGTGGGCGTGGCGCCCTGTCCAGCAGTGCTGCCCTGCGTCTCCGCCATGCTGAGGGCACATGGGCTCACGTCTGCGCCCTGCCCTGCTGGCCCTGCAGGCTCCTACTTCGTGCTGTCCATGTTTGACAAGCTGTGGCACCCCAACCTCACGGAGGCAGAGGCGCTGGAGATGATGCGGAAGGTGGGTGCTGGGTGTGGTTATTGGGTGCACGCATGGCGCTCCACGCCAGCGCATGCTTGCACATTCCCCAGTCAGCCAATCAGCCGTATTTTCGCACTGCAACCGTGTCTCCCCTCCCCTGCTGCTGCGCCTCAGGGCGTGGAGGAGGTCAAGTCGCGGCTGGTGGTGGCGCCACCCAAGTACCTGGTCAAAGTCATTGACGCCAAGGGCATCCGGACGCTTGGGGAGCTCTGACGCGGCGGCCCTGCTGCACGACTGTACCTGGCTCCCTCCCTGTACTCTAGCTTCCATGCCCCCTCGGATCTGTAACACGCATGCGGCCGTTTGTTGCGAGGCAGGCGGGCATTTTGAGAGGCAGGGGGGGTGGACTGCGACCAATCGCCCGTGCACCGCTCGCATCATGCCTGCACGACGCCTGTTTTGATACACAGGCGCCTCGGTTCAAGAGGGCAATTCCGCACGCTCGTTGTCCACTTCGGCAGTCCCCAGCTCCTGCCTGGCACCGGCTGCGCCGCGCTGCGCCCAGGTGTCGCCGCTTTCGCGGGCCCCTGCTTCCCGGTTCTTACCATCAGTGGTGCTCCTGGCGTGCTGCGATCGCGCCGCTGCGCGGCCTGCACTCTGCGCGCCTCAAACTCCGCCAGCGGTGCCCTGAGGCCTGGGCACGGCTCCCTGCCTTCAAGCACGCCTGAGAGCAGCCGCCGGTGCGCTGGCGTGCTTTTGGAATAGCTGTGAGCCAGCGCCGCCTGTGCCGCTGGTCGCCGCCTGCCGCCGTAGCCGCCGCTGCAATGCCACAATTGCTGTGATCCCTGCCTTCCAACAGGCAGCTCCGTCATGCAAGCCGTGGATGTGAACGCCGAGGCGGCGCGGGTTCTTGCGGCAGGGCCAGACCCCCATGACATTTTGGCCCTCCCACGCGGAGCGCCGCTGGCCGACGTGAAGGCCAGGTGGAAGAAGCTGTGTGCACTGCACCCAGACAAGGCCCACGGCAACGCGCTGGCCGCAGAGGCCTTTGCCCTCATCAACGCAGCCTATCACAAGCTCAACGAGGCCGGCGCAGCTCCGGCAGGTCCGCTGCATGGCAGCGGCAGCCAGCCCGAGGCCGCACCTGCCGTCAACCGCTGGCAGGCTTTTGCAGGCGGCCGGCAGCAGCCAGTGGCACCGGCGCAGCAGCAGCAGCAGCAGCAGCAGCAGCAGCGTGCACAGCAGCCCTTCCCTGAGTCCCAGGAGAACACGCCTGGTAGCAGCAATGCAGACCGGGGTGCCGGCGCCTGGCAGGCCTCAGCAAAATGGGGCAGGTTTGGCGGCGGTGGCAGCAGCCTGCTGCGGGCGCAGCCAGTGGCGGCAACGCCAGCGGCAGCGCCAGGCCCTGCTGAGCAGCCTGTTGCCCGGGAGCAGCGACCTGTGCGAACAGAGCCGCAGGCCAGGCGGCGCTCGCTGTCCTTGAGCAGCGCAGGCGGCGGCACCAGCGACGACAGCGACAGCGATGGCAGCAGCAGCAGCGGCGGCAGCGACACTGGTGGCCAACACAGCTTTCAGCATACCGGTGGCTGGCGGGCGACGGGCGGCGTCAAACCTGCCGCATTTTATGGGCCTGCTGGGGGCAGCGGCAGCAAGCAGGCCAGCCCATCCCTGTCACAGGCGCCGGCCGCTTCCCTGATGTACGGCATGTTTGCTGGGCGGCGCAGCAGCGGCGGGCAGGCATCCGGCTGGCTGGGCGCTGGGGCGGTGGCCAGCAGCGCCCCTCCCGAGCAGCGCACCTTCAGCCAACCAGCCGCTGTGCCGCAGCAGCCTCCTGCCGCAGTAGCAGGCAGCAGCAAGTGGGGCAGTGGCGGCCCAGCGGGGCAGTGGGGCGGTAGCGGCCGGTTGGCCGACATGCTGAAGACGGCGCCAGTCACGGCAGCCGTGCGAGCCACCTCTGGCCTGGCGGCAGCAGCAGCTGGAGCAGCCCCGCCTCAGCAGCCAGCGCCGCAGGAAGGGCAGGAGGCACAGCCTGGGGGTGCAGCTCAGCAGCAGCCCAAGCGGCGGCAGCCGCCCACCCCGCTGAGCAGCTCGGCCAGCAGCGGTGATGACGCAAGCTGGGACGACTCGGGTGCGATCCAGGGAGCCGGTGGATCAGCAGATGCATATTGTGAGCAGCAAGATTGGCCCAGTGAGCAGGTCAATTTGCACTTGGTGGCTTTGGCCTTTTGTATCAACGCCCGCCCAGCCTTTCTTTGCCCCTCGCAGACCATGAAGGCGCTGCCACCCAGGGCCAGCCTGCTGCCCAGTCAGCTAAAGAGCTGCTGACGGCGGCGCTGCTGCGAGCAGAGGTGGCGGCACGGCTGGCGGCGCATGCCACAGGGGCGAGCATCATTCGGCGTGGTAGGGAGCAGGCGCTGCGGCGGTCCAAGAAGAGGCGGCAGCAAAAGGGCGGCAGCGGTCGCGGAGCAAGCGGCAAGGCGGCGAGCGGCAAAGCGTCGGGCGGCAGCGGCAAGCTCAAGCAGAGCCAGCTGCAGCTGACGGTGGTGTCCAAGGAGCCTGCCGCAGGGCTTGCATGAGGCATCAACGCACTGACTGACACAAACTGTAATCCAGCGCTCGGCCGCCGCCGCGCCACCAATCCAGCGCCCTTGCTTTCCACCTCAGGCTAAGCACCCCACCCTGTGGCGGCTCTTGCCTGCTTCTGCCTAGCGTGTATGACCGCACTGACCCTCTAGACGCCTGCTTTTCTTCCTCGTTGGGCGAACCGAGCAAGAGACAACCCTGGGCTCCAGCCAGCCCTGCCCTCAGTCTGCGGCCTTTGCTGGCTGCCCCTGATTGCTGTCACAGCCTCCTGGCCTTGACGAGCCGTGTGGCAGCCCCAGCAGGGGCCCTTAGCGGGCTGGTCCAGTGAGCAGCCCCAGCAAGCCGTGTAGCCGCAGCTGGCGCTGCTCCTGGACCTAGGCAGCCACCAGCAACATGACGGAGGCGCTATGGGGAGGGGCCGCACGCTCGCACTCGCTGGGGCGGGAGCAGGGCTTCGCCACCCTCGACCGCTGCTCCAGTGGGGCTGCGGGCCTCTGCAGGTGAGCAGGGCGGCAGTGGGCGCCTGGGCAGGGCTGGCGGCCGCCGCGGCGGCGCAAGCGAGGCGCTCCGTTGTGGCTCCCCCGCCCGCCGATCGGCGCTGCGATTTTTCGCTCCGGCACTGGCATTATGGTTGATCGCCACCTCTCTGCTGTGCCTATTGACTTGCTAGGGCCAACTCGGCGGTGGACATGCGGCAGCTGACCAGCGCGCTGCTGGATGCGCGCGAGGGGACGGGCGAGGTGCGGGCGGTACTGCTGCGCGCGGCCTTCAGGCCACGCCTGCCAGGTGCGGGTCGCAGGGTGCGCCGCCAGGGCCGCTGATTGAACGCCAAACTCCCACAGCAGCATGTATGCAGTTGCAGTTGGACTTGGAGCATTCCTCCTCCGCCTGCCCTGATTCGCTTGAAGGCCGTGGCGCTCGCAAGTCTAGTCAGCGCCGATTCCCTCTCATCCCTCCCGACCTCCACTCCCGCCCGCCTGCTCAGGCCTTACCAAGATGGTCAGCCGGCTCAGCAAGGAGGGGGCGTGGCGCAAGGCCCTGGAGGTGTTTGAGGCGGTTGGCGAGATGGGGTGAGGTGTGGGGCCGGCTGGCTGGCGGTGGAGGCCACCGCTGAGCAGGCGTTGTACCAAACGTGTGGACGCATCTCTGCCTCCTTGTTGCACATGCACCCGCCCAGCCTGGTTGTCTTGATACCGGCGCAGGTTAATTGCGGACACAGCGCTGACCAACGCCGCCATCAGCGCCTGCGACAAGGGTGGGCGGTGGCAGAAGGTGAGCAGGCACGGCCTGTGGAGGGCTATGAGCCACGCGCCGCTGGGGCTGCTTGGGCATATTCCATCATACAGAGCAACAATTTCTACAATTCGCTACCTGTGTTTGTCACGAAGCGCCCATGCCCACGGCATCCGCGCCCACCACGATCCATGCCCCCTCGCCCACTCCCCCCTCCCCTTTGCTGAACCCCTCCCCATTCACAGGCCCTGGAGATTTTTGAGGGCATGGAGCACCAGGGGCTGCCGCGCGACGCCATCACCTACTCCGCCGCCATCTCCGCACTGGCCAAGGGCAAGCAGTGGCACGCCGCCATGCTCATCTTCGACCACATGCAGGCGAGGCCTGAGGAGGGAGCTTGTAGCTGGGCTCCTGGGTGGACAGCACTGTGGGATGAGCGACAGCTCTCCTGTCCAAGCAGTGCCTGGGACTTGCTGGGCATTGAAGCGAGTATGGGTCGCCGCGCTTCATTTTCCCCCATTTGCAGGCCAGCAACATTGAGGCGGACGTGGTGACGTGCTGCAGGTTGGCGGCCTTGGTTGGTTTCATTAGGGTTTGTGCACACTACCCGCCTGCAGTGCCTGGCTCTAATGAACAGCCCCTGCAGCTCTTGCTCAACGCTTCACCTTGGGCCGTACGACCCTCGCGCAACCCTTGCATGGCAACCCCTCCTTTTCACCTTTGCAGCCTGATCAACGCCCTGGAGCGCGGCGGGCAGTGGCAGCTGGCCGAGAAGCTCTTCCTCTCCATGTGCACCGTTCAGGTGTGTAGCAACGGGCAGGGTGTACGTCGGGGCAGCAGGGGTGACTTCAGTCGATCAATGCTCCAAATGGCCATGGCCACAGTGGTGAAGCCCAATAAAGCATGGCCCCACACTCTGCCTGCCTGCAGGACGAGGTGCAGGACGCCTCCACCCCTCAGAGCCTGCTGGCTGCCGCGGCCCACAGCCCGGGCGGCAGCAAGCTGCTGCGCGCGCAGACCTCCCCCTCCTCAGTGCTGGATGTGCTGCAGTCGCCGCCCGGCCGCGGCGGGGGCCTGCCGCTGGTGCGTTGAGCATGGGCAGGTTGAGGACTGCCTGGCTGTTGTCCGCAGAGTTGCGGCATGCCAAAGGTGCACATGCTTGGTTGCCTGCCTCACTCACCAGTGCCCCCAAAGCCTTGTCGGCTTCCTCTGTCTGGCTTTCCACCCGACCTCCCAACCCCGCCACCTCCACACCACGCAGATGAGCATCGCTGAGTCGCCGCGCGCCGATGGCGGCTGGGACGGCCTCTCCGCCTCCCTGGGCATCCTGAGCGCCACCGCCAACGCGCGGCAGGACGTATCGGGTGGCCTGCCCGCTGGCCCTCTGGCCGCCGCGCCTGCAGGCCCTGCCACCCCACAGCAGCAGCCGCAGCAGCTGACTGCGGGGGAGATGGAGCAGCTGTCCAGCCGGTTTGGAGGCTTTGCGCTGGACGGCTCGGCCCCAGGCACCACCGGCGCCGGGGGCCCAGACCCAGCCAGCGACCCGTTTGCAGCCGCCTCGCACCTGGTGTCCTCCGTGCGCGGCTCCTCCACAGCCAGTGAGTAGCAGGATGCTGTGTGTAAGTCTCGAGCATGCTGCTTGAGCGCTGTAGATGGGGGTGTCGTGCTCGGCAGGATCACAGTGCACTGCGCCGTGATTGCTGCCGCTCATTTTTCACCTCGGTCTGCCCTAAGGCCTGATTTCCAACCACCTGCCATGTTCACAAGCAGGCAGCCGTGCCTCCCTGGCCGGCATCCGTGAGGAGGAGGATGCGGCACCAGGCCTGGCCCCTGGGTTCTCCCCGCTGCGCCGTGCCAGCAGCGGCAGCGTGCCCCCTGGGGCCGCCTCACCGCAGCGCACCGCCAGCGGCGGGCTGATGCGCAGCGGCAGCCTGAAGCGAGAGCTGGGCATCCCACAGGCGGAGGCCGCACAGAGCCTGTGAGTGTTGTTGTGGGAGAGGTGGGCACAGGCTGGGTGGCAAGCTGGCTGTATGCACGAGGCGCATGCTGTATGATCGAGGGGCATGCTGTGGTGAGCTAGGTTGTGCTGTTCTGCCTGGCGCATGGCACATCACAGGTGGCCACTGCCCGCCACGTGTTCAAATGCAGGCGGCGCGCCATCAGCTGCTACCCCGAGCTGGCAGGCGCCGAGGGGCAGCCAGGTGGCGAGGGCGAAGGTGAGTCGGCTGTTGAGGTGGTGCAAGGATTCCGCCCTGCCAAGTGGTGTTGCCAATCTTTGCTCTTGCAGACTGCTACCTTACCATGCCTGCCCCTCCCAACACACCTTGCCCCCAGGTCTGGCCTCCATGTTCAACTTCTCCCACGCCGCACGCGTCACCCCCAACCGCGTGTGCTGCAACGCGCTGCTGGCGGCATACGCGCGCGCAAAGCCGCCGCAGTACCAGCGGGTGAGCTGGCCCCCTTGGGGCAGGATGAGGTGGTCGACTGGGTGTGTAGTGGCAAGCCTTGCTTCCCACCCCCATGCGGTCCCTCAAGGTCATGCAAATGTGCCACCCAGCCCTGTCCTCCTCCCCATGCCACCACCCCCGCCCCAGGCCCTGCACCTGCTGTCCGCCATGTGGGACGGCGGCCCCACGCTGGCGCCCGACGCCGTCAGCTACAACACCGCGCTCAAGGCCTGCGCCAACGCCTTCCAGGTCAGGCCTGAAGCCCTCTTGCATCCCCTTGGGGGCCACATGAAGGTGGCGGATTATGCCTGCAGCATTCATTGCTGAAGCCTTCTTTGCTGGCACTGCAGCTTGACGGGCGTGCTCAGCGCTTGTTCTACCTCCTCCTGCCCCTCCCCTCCCCCTCCAGGTGCACAAGGCGATGGATGTGTACCACGAAATGGTGTCCAGGTGAGCGGGTGGCGCATTGCCTGCAGCTTCTTGTGAGGGCAGGACTGCTGATTGTGGCAGCTGGCGCCCTGCAGGCAAAGGTGCGGTCTGCTGGAAGCTGCGCCGACCCACCGCTGCGCCGACCCACCACTGCTCACTGCCGCCCCTCCACTCCATCCCCTCCCACTGCACCCACTGCAGGGGCGTGCACCCCAGCGTGACCACCTTCAACTGCCTGCTGGCCGCCGCCTCCGACAGCGGCAGCTACGAGGCCCTGCTGGAGGTGGGTACGGTGGGGGGCAGGAAAGCCGACGGGGCAGAAGGTCTTCTGCTCAGTTCTTTGGCACAACCAATCCCTCATGTGGGCCGGCTGGTCACCATGACAATCCAACCGAGCTGCCTGCGACTGTGCTGCTGCCAGTCCAGCTGCACCTGTACCGTTTCAACGTGTGCACCCTGTACACAAGCTTGTCTTCAGGTGGGCCGCGCCCTGGGCAGCGCCGACCCTGACACCAAGGCTGCCTGCATGAACGCCTACGTGGCGGGGCTGGTCAAGGTGGGTGGCGGCAGCCGCAGCTGACTGGCCGATGCGTCTTAACGAGCTTGCTATTGTTGAGTGGTGCGGCAGGGCAAGCCCAGGGAGAGGACGTAACTTCACGTTCCGCCATCCTGCTTGCCAGCCCGCCCCTCAACCTCCCTGCTGCCCCGTGCCCGCCCTGCTTCTTCTGCAGGTGGGCCACGGCGACGAGGCTCTGGCCGTGTTCCACGACATGCTGGGCCCCGGCAGCGCAGCGCGCCCCACCGGTGAGGCGGGGTCGAGCGCTGGGAGTGTGTTGGCCTGGCTGCGGGGCTGGCAGGTGGATCGAGGTGCATGCTGCACCCGTTAACAGTTAATCCGTAGCCATCTCTCCTTTGTCCATGTGCAGCCTCCACCTTCAACACCATCATGGCGCTGCACATCAAGGCCGGCCAGTACGAGCAGGTGAGGGCCAGATGGGTGGGCACAGTGGTTCAAACGCAGAAGGTTTGTTCGCTTTGCTTAGGATTTCTGTGCCGACAGCGCGTCCCCCTGGATGTTGCTCAACTCGCAAGCTCCCATTCCCTACAATCTTACCACGCCCCTGCAGGTCCGGGCCGTGTTCCGCGACATGCTGGCCACCGGACTCACGCCCTCAATTGTGAGCGGCAGTCACGCTGCTGCATGTGTGCACGGGCAGCGCTTGTGCAGTGCAGGTGGCAGCAATGCCCTAGGGGCTGCTTGGCGCGTTCAGCCTCCACCCGCCTGCACCTGCCACAGCGGGAAGCAAGTGCCATGCAGCCAAGGTTCCGCAGTCCCGCAGCCTGCTGTTCCTCCCCCACCCACCCACCCACCCAGCCTCTCAACCACCTCCTCTCCCCCCAGGTCACCTACAACACGCTGCTGGCCTCGTTCGCGCACCGAGGCGCGTGGTGCGAGGCGCTTGAGGCGCTGACCCACGTGCTGGCGTCCGCGGGGGAGGGCGTCAACCCCAACACAGGTGGGCGGGTGCTGAGATGGCTGGGGCTGCTCAGCAACAGGCTGTGGAAGAGCAGGCGCAGCTGATTCTGAGGGCGAGATGGGCAGGGTCCATGCAACTGGGTATGGCTGGCGGCAGCACTCCTTGTGCTTGTTTTGGATGCCTCCTTGCCACCTGTGCAACACCTAGTCCTCCTCCACCGCTCAACTCAATCACTGCACTTGCAGGCACGTACGGCTCGTGCCTGGCTGCCATCGCCAAGGCGGCGGGGGCCATGCCCCCAGACCAGGCGGCCTTCGCGGCCAGCAAGGCGCTGCAGGTGGGGTGGGTGGCTGCAGCTTCGGCCGGGCTCAGCTGAAACTTTGCTCACAGTGATGTACAAGAGCTGCTCTTGCAGCAATACGTAAAACACTCTGCTCTTCACTCTTGTGTGCCCAATGCCTGCCCCCGGCCCTGCCCCTGCCGCCCCCAGCTGTTCAACCAGATGCGTACCACCCCGGGCTGCACCCCCGACGCCTCCACCTACGCCTCCCTCGTCAAAATCCTGGCAGCCGCGCAGCAAAACCCGCAGGCAAGCAGAGCAGGGGCAGCAGGATGGAGTGCCATCAGCAGGTTGCTGTGCGCCGCTCAGCCGTGCATCCTGCGGTGAGAAGGTCACCCTATGCAGTACTGCAAAAGGACTGCTCAACATCAACCAATGTTCCTGCTCTTTGTTGTTGCCCCCCTGCAGGTGGTCGCTCTGCACGAGGTGATGCTGGCCAGCGGGCTGACCCCCGACGCACCCACTGCTTCGCTGGTGCTGTCGGCAGCCCTGGCGGCAGGGCAGACTCGCAAGGCGCTGGCGCTGGCCAACACACTGCAGGTGGAGAAGGAGTGGGCTGGGTGATGGGGGGGAGCAGGTGCTGCGCGCGCTTGACGCTGGGCGCCTTCCCAGCTGCTTTACATGGACACTTGGCTGCTACCACCCTGCCGTACCACTCTGTGCCCAGTGCCATGTCGCTGTGAACCGGTTTGTGAGCTGCCCGCCACCCCCATCTGGGTGCAGGTGCAAGGCTTCCAGCTGGACGCTGCCGTGCTGGCACACCTGGTGCAGGTGAGTGTTTGTGCTGCGACCTGGACTCAGGCTGACGAGTCGGTGTGTGTACAGGATGTGGCACGTGGGGAGGTTTTTGGCACCCACGAGCGCCCAACCAAGCCATGCCGTGTGCCTGAACCTTCCTTCTGCAGGAGTGCGTGGGCGCCGGAGCCTGGGAGTCGGCGCTGCAGCTGTGCAACTCGGCCGTGGTGGCGCAGGTGAGCGCTGGCAATGCTGTGGCCGGCTGGGCAGTCAGCTGTGCAGCCATAAGGAAGCCGCAGCTTGGGCGACATCAACATGTCGCTTTTGCCATCCATCATTCATGGGCATGCCCACCTCCCCACCTGCTCACACACCCGCCGCCGCCACAGGGGTCGTCATGCGCCCCCGTCTTCAACTTTGTGCTGCGCAAGGCGGCCGAGGCACGGCAGTTTGACGCAGTGGTGGCGCTGCTGTCGGCCATGCGGGCCGCAAATGTCGAGGTGGACTCTGGTGTGGCTGCACTGGTGAGGGCAGCCGGGTTGGTGGCTGTAAGGGTCGTTGTTGCGGCACTAGTGAGGGCAGCGAGGTTAGCGGGCTGCCAAGATGGCCGGCCATAACTGTGCGTTGATGCTTGTCGTCAACCAAGCACCCTACCCTCCTCCTGCCTCCTGCAGGTGATGAATGCGCAGGCCGAGCCAGCCAGCCCGCTGGCGCCAGGCGCGTCTGTCTTCTCCCCCACCGCCCCCCCATCGCCCGGCCTGCCGGCGCCACTGCCGCCCGTCTCCCCTCTGGCCGGCATGCAGCCAGCACTGAGCCTCGAGCCTGCCATTGGTGGTGCACCCGCCCTGTTTGCCTCCCTGCCCGGCTTTGCGGCCAGCATGGCGGATCGCAGCCCCGTTGGCACCCCCAGCCTGCCGCCGCCCCCGCCCTCGCCACCCACGCCATCAGCTTTTGCGGCAGCAATGCCCTTGGGCAGCCCCTCGCCCGCCCCAGCCTTCAGCCTGGCTGATGCCAACACCCTGCTTGAGGCAATGAAGGTAAGTCTGAGAGCATGCTGGATTACTCGCACCTTGCCTGCTGCTTTTGTTTGAACCATACCGCGCGCACAAAGCTTCTTGGAAGCTGGCCTGCACTACCTTGTGAGAGTCTGTGCTCCCAATCATGTTTCTTTTTGTCCCTCACAGGCACGCCTGGATGTGGCGGGCGGCATGGAGGTGCTGCGCAACATGAAGCTGGCTGGCCTGGCGCCTGATGAGGTGGGGTGGGGTGGGTAGGGGAGTGGCTCTAGTGGGGTCGGGGCTGAAAACCAGGCAGCAGACATGTGCTGCCGCTCACTCAACTGCTCTCAACCCAGCTGCCACCCTCTTGCGTGTATGTTGCGAGCTTCCGTCAACCCTTGCTCAATTGCCCGCCCGCAGGCCAGCTACAAGAGCCTGGTTGAGCTGTGCGTGCGCGCCAGCCAGCCGCGCCTGGCCGTGCAGCTGTGCGCCGAGGTGAGCTCCCTATGCCGTACAAGGCAGTGGATCCCGCCTTGCTCTGCTGCACATTTGCTGCACAAGGCGGGGTTTGGAAGTTGTAGGACGTCGGCCGGTGAGTCAATTAGCCAGCTCATTGTCCCCTCTCCACTCACCCTCGCTCACCCCTTCCTCTATCACAGGGCCACGAGGCGGGCGCGCTGCACGCCTACGCCCTGCCCAACCCCGCCACCCAGCAGCAGCCCGGCACGGCGCTGGGGAATGCGCTGGACCTGCGGTGCGTGGGCCAGCAGTGCCAGTCTGGAGGCTGCATGTCATGCCTGCATGCCAGCTGCACTTTGCCCGAAAGAGGGCACACACCTGTGCCCATGCCAACCACGATCAACCTGACAGCTGCCCCTGCTCCGCCTGTCCCTGTGCTTCCTTGCAGCGGCTACAGCCTGGAAGCAGGCGCAGCCACCCTGGTCACCTGGCTGGCCGCTGCACAGAAGATGCGCGGGCTGGGCCTGGTGGTGCGCGACGCACGCATCAACATCGTGCTGGGTGGGTGGCGGGGTGGGCTGTCCTGTCATGCTGTGCGGGCAAGAGCAAGGATTCATAAGCAGGACAGCAGGCTTGCTGAGAGCGCAGCTGCACTGGGCCTGTTTGCCAGGTGCAGCATTGCTGACTGTTCCATACAAATGCACTGACCGCATCAATCGCACCTGCCGCCCACAGGCCCTGCGCCCCACCCTGCCACCGCTGCAACCAGCGAGCAGGCCGGCGGTGCCGCCTGCGCCGCTGCGCTTCGTGATGAGCTGGTGGCCGTGCTGACTGGGCGCGGCAGCAGCCTGCCCGCCTTCCAGGGCCCCTCACCAGTGCAAGTGGAGGCTGACGCTGGTGAGTCCAGGGCTGGCATTGCAATGTGTTGTGTTGCTCAGCTGGCCCACGCTGGCTGGAGGAGGGGGGGTAGATCATAAGGGCTGTTTGCGCTGGTGGCGGCTTGCATATAGCTGATAGCATCCCTGCCTAAGCCCTGATCAGATTGACTGCTCTCGAACCTACTTGTTCCAACCGCAGTAACCACGAGTGCCGACGACAGCACGATGCACGTGCTGGTCAACACTGCGGCGCTGTACCGTGCCCTGGACCACTCTGCCTGAACAGGTGGCCAGCCTTTGCACCCGCCCCAGCCACAAGGGCGCCCCTGGCGCTGAGATCCACACAGTTGCAATTGACGATCAGCCGACACAAGTACGTGCAAGCTTGCTTGGGTAGGGCAGCACAAGCTGCCGTCCCCCCGTCCCTGCCCCTGCTCCTGCCCATGAGGAGTGCCCCAGGCCCGCCGCACAAGCGGCGGCCGTGTGCGGCACACCGCCGGTTTTGTGCTAATGCTGCTCGTGAGGGACTGCCTACAATAACATGACAAGTTCCTGAACGGATAAGGTGTGCCTGGATTTTGGTGCGTGCCCCCTCGCGAAAGTCTGCCTTGCCCGTAGCGTGGGCCTGCCGCTGCGGCGGCCCTGTTCATTCATCCTGCCCGCTGTTCTTGCCCACACCGTGCCCTCGCCTGCCTGATGACTGCCTCTCCTGGTTTGATCTGCTGCGACCGCACCGCAGAGGGCGGCCGCCGCATTACAATGCCTTTCCTAAACCTACGTATGTCCTGCCCCAACCTCAACGGACTCGCTGCGTGCTCAACCAAGATCCTCCCGCAATCCCTCGTGCACATGCCACCAGCCTTTTACGGGTCAAGTTTGATCTCCCGTTCACTTTGCATGCCTCTTGCCTGCTGAATGCATTCCATTGCCCTTGTAAAGTCTTTTTCGTCGACGGGCACGAGCGGCGGCGGCGCTGCGACGGCAGCGCCGTGGCGGTAGCAGGGCGGACATCGGCGCGATCCAGCCATTGCTACGCTCCCCAGCGGGCACACATTACAGATTCTGCCAGTTGCAAGCCGCCGTGCAGCGCAGTGGACCAAAGGCCGGCCGGGGGGCCGGCTGGGGGCTCGGCATGCCGCTGGCGACCTTTGGAGCGGTTCTGCTGGCGGCTGGGTTCGTGCTGGGAGTGGTGAGTGCGCCCCGGAAGCCCTCAGCACCGCAAGCGAGCAGGTTTCCTGGCAAGCCGGTCGCTGGTGCAAGCAGCGCCTGCTCAAAAGTGTACAGATCGTCTCATCGATGGCCGATCTGCTCGGTTGCAGGCCTCCAGCTCGGGGGCTAGCACCGGCACCCCTCACCGCCGCTGCCGCCGGCCCGAGGGGCTGTGGCACTCTTGCCTGTGCCGCATCTGGCCCACCCACTGCACTCTTCCCTGCTGCCATGCAGGAGACGCTGGTCATGATCGCAGCTGCGGCGCTGGTGGCTCTGCTGCTGGCCTTCTTGGTTGGCCAGTGGTGGGTGCGGCGCCACCTGCCGCCGCTCTCCAAGGTGGGGACACATGTGCAGCCCGGCCGGGTCGCCTGGCTGTAGTCCTCGCACATGGCCAGTGTTCCAATTGTGGTCTGCTCTGCCACTCAACCATGTGTGCCGTCTGTGCAGGGCACGGTGGCGTTCTTCCATCCATTCGCTGATGGTGGTGGCGGCGGCGAGCGCGTGCTCTGGTGCGGTTGCAATCGTGGCTGATTGCATGGCACGGTGCCATGGCATCCACCTGCCGCAGCCTGCTGCACTTGGCAGCTGCAAATCGCTTCACCTGAGTTTGTTCGGCTGCTGCTCGGCTTCACCGACCCATGCCCTGCCCCCATCTTTATGACCTCACTGTCGCAGGGCGGCGGTCCAGGCGTTCCAAGACACACGGCCAGACATCCGGGTGCGCTGCGTGCTCTTGTCCCAGCTGTGGAGCATGCAGAAACGTGCCAGTGGTTGACCACGTGTGGCATATGCACACCTGCAGCTGGTCCAGCCAACCCAACCATGCATATTTGAGCACCCATGCTGCTGGTTAGCCAGCCGCCCCGCCCGCATGTTGGCCATCCTCAGCAACCGCTTACACCTGCCTGCACCTGCTTCCTGTCCTGCCAATGCGCAGATTGTGATCTACTGCGGACCAGGGTCCACGCCTGAGGGGCTGTGCGAGCATGTGGCCCTGCGCTTCAACCTGCAGATCATGCCCACCTTCCTGGTGAGAGGGGCGGGCCGCCATGGACTGTTGCTGGTTGCCGGCTCTTGTGTGGAGGCGGCCTGCACGCTGCTGGCAACCTGCATCCATGGCCTCTGCAAACGTCTGCCCCCTGCTTGCTTCCCTGCCTCTGTGCAGTGTGTGCCGCTGCACAATCGCAACCTCCTGCTGCCCAACCGCTACCCGCGCTTCACAATGGTGCGGGGGGTTGCAGCACGAGAGTGTTGGTGGCGCGCCTGCAGCACCGCACCGCTGTTTGGCAGAGCCATGTTGCAAGGCTGAGCCAGCTATACAGCGCACCTCACGCCTTACCCAAAGTCGCCTGCATGCTAGCGTTCCAAGCATCACGGACAGCCCACTTCCCGGCCCCCACCTTGGCTTGACATGCGCAGATTGGGCAGGCGCTGGGGTCGGTGCGCTGCACGTGGGCGGGCCTGCGCCAGTTTGTGCCGGAGCTGTTTGTGGACACCACGGGGTGGGCCTTCCCCTACCCGATGGCGCGGCTGGCGGGGTCGCGCGTGGCGGCGTACGTGCACTACCCCACCATCTCAACAGACATGCTGCAGCGGTGGGTGGGATGGGATGTGTGGCTGTGTGTCTGCATCAGCGGTGTGGGTGTCGAGGTGGCTTCAGGTGTGCATTGAACCCGGCCGTGTGTCCAAGGCTGCCCTCTGCACACCAGCGCCACAAAGCACCACTGCACCCTGCCGCCCTGCCGCCCTCCCCATCACCAGCAGGGTGTGGGACCGCGACGCGCTGTACAACAACCCGGAGGACGTGGCGGGCAGCCCGCTCAAGTCGCTGGCCAAGCTGGCCTACTACCACGCCTTTGCGCTGCTGTATGGCCTGGTGGGCGCATTTGCGCAGGTGAGGCAGCGGGGTGGGAGTGGAGCGGGAGCCTGGGGTTGTGGTTGGCTGGGTGCGACAGGGGTGGGAGAGCGGGGCGAGGCAAGGCAGGGCAGGGGCCAGGGCTGCATGATTGGGCGCGTGATGTGAGCACCGCACTTCCAAAGGCACTCGAGCTGAAACTAGCTTTCCCGGGGCTGGTCACAGCGCCCAATGGAGCATTGATGCCCTTCCTGTGCCGCAGGCGGTCATGGTGAACAGCAGCTGGACGCGGCGACACATTGCAGAGCTGTGGTGGCGGTGAGCGCGCTGCCTGGGCACACACTGATATCCAGTTTTGCTGCACCACTGCTTCTGCACAAAGCTAAGCGGATACAGCCTGCCATTACGGGCTGGGCAGGAAGCATCTCACCTGCTGGCCGATTGCCTGCCTGCCCCTCCCGCTGCAGGTGGCACAAGCCGGTGCGTGTGTACCCGCCCTGCGACACGCAGGCGCTGCAGGCGCTGCCGCTGGACCGCCGCCTCAAGCGCTTGTACCTTATATCGGTGGCGCAGTTCAGGTGTGCGGGGTGTAGGATTGGGGTGAGATGGCACAGGCTGTTTGTGACAGTAACGTTGGGTTAGCTTGGTGCACAAGCGCGATGCTTGCATGCGGCGTGCTATTGCATACCCTTTGATGAGGCCACTCCGCTCTGTGGCCCTGCCCGCAGGCCGGAGAAGGACCATGCACTGCAGCTGCGGGCCCTGGCGGCGGCGCGCACCAAAGCATCTGCCATGCACGACGCAGCGGGGGATGCGGTGCTGGCAGCGCGGCTCAAGCTGGTGCGAGGGCAGGGACGAGGGCATGTCTGCTTGCAAACCTGGTGGTGGAGGGAAGGTGCGGAGGGTTGAGCTAGGCAGGGCTGATGGCAGCGCTTTGGTTCGCAGCAGGCAGCAATGTTCAGGCGACTGTGCATCACCGTGTGTGTCCTCTCATGTTGCCCTGCAGGTGGGCAGCTGCCGAAACGGCGAGGACGAGGAACGCATTGCGACGCTGAAGGGTGAGGCTCCAGGCGCTGGGGCGCGCAACGCCTGCGCCTGCACCGTGCCAGATGGGGTGGTGGTGTTGATTTGGCCCTGCACCTCCTCCAGGTCCTCCAGGCTTTCACGAGCAGCTCCCACATGCCTACCACCCACCCCAAACTCACGCCACTGCTCCGCCGTCCGCGTTCCCACATGCAGCGCTGGCTGAGGAGCTGGGCGTGGCGGCACAGGTGGACTGGTGCGTGAACGCCAGCTTCGACGAGCTGCGCCTGCTGCTGGGCGACGCGGTGGCGGGGCTGCACACCATGGTGGACGAGCACTTCGGCATCTCGGTGGTCGAGTACATGGCGGCGGGTGGGTGCAGCAGGCGTGGGGCGGGAACATGGCGGCGGGTGGCAGCAGGCCTGAGGCTGCAGGCTTGGGCAGCCCACACATCACATGTTGCGCGGGCTTGCATGGGTGGTGCACAGCGGTGGTGATTGGCATACCCTGCTGCTGCAATTGGCGACTATGCTGATCCCACACCTGCGCCCTCGCCCCTCCCATGGCAGGCGTGGTGCCCATAGCCAATGACTCGGGCGGCCCACGTGAGGACATTGTGGTGCCCGAGGCCGCTCCCACCGGCAGCAATGCTGGCGCCGGCGGCAGCGGCAGCCAGCGGGTGGGGTACCGCTGCCGCACGCTGGCGCAGTATGCAGACGCGATTGTGGAGGTGCGGCGGCAGGGTGGGCGGGGGCAGCATGCTGGTACAATGGTAGCAGTGCTGGGTGATGTGCATGAGGGTGAAAGCAGTGAGTGCAACCAGGAAGCAGGGCAACGCAGCGCAGGACTGCCTACCTGGGTCACCCTCCCGTACGCCCGCTGACCTGCCCAACCCCTCCCCTCCCCTCCCTCCCTCCCTCCCTCCACCCATTAGGTGCTGGGCATGGACCAGGTGGAGCGCATCCGCGTGGCCGCCGCTGCGCGCCGCAAGGCCTCGCAGTTCAGCGACCAGGTGCGCAGGCGGGATGGGGTGCAGAGGCGGGGTGGGTGCACAGCACATTGCGTCATGCTGCCTCTGTGGTGGCCATAGCCATGTTGCATCAGTGGCCCAGGTCAACTGCTTGCCACCGTCCCCAAAACCGCCCCCAGCGCCGCGCCCCTGCCTGCCACCCACCCACCCACCCACCCACCCCCACTGTTGAGCGCAGCGCTTCCAGCGTGAGTTCCTGGCCTGCCTGGACGACGTGCTGCCGCTGAACCGCAGGTCGGCGCCGCCCTCAAACGTGATGCAGTAGCACCGCGCTGGCGCTGCTGCAGCATGCGCAGCAAACAGCTTGGTGGCGAATGAAGCGAGCGCTTCTTTTGCCGGGCATGGGCCAGATGCGTGTGCCCCGCTGCCCCCCAACTACCCATCTCTTTCCTGCGGTGTGGCACTTGTTTGCCATCAATTCTCAGTGCCGCCTCTACTGTGCTCGTGCTGCACTTGGTGTGCCGCAAGCATGCGGCCCTCTTCCTGCTGGCGCTCTGCAAATACATTGTTCGTTTCATTTGCCCTTGCCCCATGATCTCTGGCCTGTAGCGCTGTTCCAGCTGGCCCTGCTTCTGCCCCACCTGACCACTTGTCCCGCCTCCTGAACATCTTTCGACTTACAATCAAGTAAGCCACACAAGCAATCAATAAGGGCCCGAGGTGGAGGAGGGTGGGACACATCAGGCCAGGAACATGCAACTTTGGATGGATTACTGGCACACACCGGTATGCAGCGCTCTTGGAAAAGATGCGAGAGAGGCCGCCAGGGCGGCAAGCAGGGAAACGGATGGAATGGCACCGCCAGCACTGCCTACTTGACGCTGCAGGCCAGCGGAATGGCGACAGCAGAGAATGGCACCAAGCTCTGCTGTCTTGCCCACTACTGCTGCTGCTGCTGCCCGCTGCCCGGGAACTGCTGCATGCCCGGCTGTGTGTGCATGGGGAATGCGCCAAAGGGAGGCATGCCGAACGGCTGCATGGGCGGGAAGCCAAACTGCTGGCCACCGCCGGGTGGGAACGCCTGCTGCGGCGGCGGCCACTGCAGCGCCATCTGCTGCCCATCCCCCTGGGGCTGCTGCTGCTGCTGTTGCTGCTGCTGCCCCTCTCCCTGAAACTGCTGCTGCTGCGGCTGCTGTTGCTGCTGCTGCTGAGCGGGTGACAGCATGCCCATCTGCGGCGCACCACCGCCAGGCATCGGCACCGGCGGGGGAGGCACGCCCACCAGCTGTGCCGCAGCGGCTGCGCCGTCAGTGCCGGGCGGTTCATTGGCCTCCTCCCGCGGCACAATGTCAATGAGAAAGTCAAACACGTCTGGTGGGGCGGGCAGGGGAGGCGGGAGCAGCAGGGTAAGGTGAAGATGGATGGGGCTTGGATGGGGGTCACCCAGCACAAGCATGATGGTGCTTGGGCGGGCACAGGCTGCTGCTCACGTCCCAGCAGTGCCCCGTCACACCTGTGCGCGTGATTGCTGTGGCCACATCGCTGCGCTGAATGGTGCGCCGCTTGTACTCCTGAGCCGCGGCCCAGCTGCGCAGCGTCAGCTCCTGCAGATGCACATTTCAGTCGGTGCACGAGGAGGGCTGTGAATGGCCGTTTGGAGCAGGCCAAGAGCCAGTGCCATGGTTGAATGCTTTGTGGCGGGGCAGAGCCACCCTCCCCCACCTGAATGAAGAACTCGCAGGCGCGGGCAAACAGGACGGGCGCCTCAGCGCTGATCATGCGCACATCCTCGTCGCTCTTCATGATCTGAAGGGCAGGGGTGGGTGAGCAGCATACGTGGCGGTGGGGGCGAGGTGACATTGGCTCTGTTGGAACGGGGTGTCACACTGCAAGCGTGTGCAGGCTGCAAGCTTGTGTGGGCTGCTACCAGGCTGCTGGTTGCAGAGTGCACCAACTGGTTGACGAGAGCACCAGCATGCTGCATCGGTGTGCCGCCGACATGCTGCGCCGCACCTTTTTGATGCGGGCCAGCGGCAGCGCCTGCGCCTTGAAGTCTGCCAGCACCTCGCTGTGCTCGTCCACCTCGCCCTGGGCCTGCGGGGCAGGCGGCAGCGAGGTGAGGGATGGGCAGTGAGCACCGCACCGCGGCATGCACGCACCACGGGAATCAGGGCACAGGCGCAGCAGCTTCGCGCAATGCAATCCGCAGGGTGCATCCACCAGGATGCACCCGCCAGCACGCACCTGGTCCCAGAATCTTTCCAGGTCCTCCCCAAGCGCCTGCTGCGCTGCAAAGTGCTGGGCATACGCGGTAGCAGCGGCGGAGCCCTCAGGCAGGCCGCCTGAAGGCCCGCTGTTGGTGCCGCCCCCCGTCGGCTGCTGCGGCTGCTGCATCGGTGGTGCTGTCTGGAAATTCAGACTGCTTGGCGCGGGGGGCGGAACATGGGAGTGAGCTGGCAGGCTTGAGAGCAGGGAGCCGGCAAAGGCCGGCGGCGGAGCGGCGGCGGTCGGGCGGCACGGCAGCGCGTTCCGAGCGCCCCGCGGGTGCAGCAACGGGCGAACATGCGCTCGCATGTGCAGGGCAAGCGCGCCATCGGTCGGATAGAGCCTTGGCTGGCCGCGGCGAAAACCAACCCTGCTGCCGCGTTGCAGGCGGGCTGCCAGGAGCCCCCGATCAGCTCTAGATGCACAGTTGGGCACCCACCTCGCCGGAGGGAGCACGGCGGCAGGGGTGGGTCGCAGTGAGTGCAGGCTCGCAACTTGGGCCACTCGCTCGCTGTTCCGGCTGTCACCATGAGCTTGCAAGGTCGTGCATGCTGCGTGAGGCGCGAGGCAGGCGTGCCTGGTTTAGGCAGGCCGATGCCCCGTGAACTGGACGCCCCACATGGATTTCTGTAACACAGGTATCGGCCCCGCGTCTGCTTCTCGTCCTTCTGGGTGGAGCCTGTGGGGCGCCAAGCGGGCTGGAGCGCGTAGGGGCCCCTGCCAAGTGTGTGGCAGGCGGCGCTCCGCGGCGCTCGGTGGCAGCCGGACGAACGGCGCTCGACTGGCATGCCATGTCGCCAGCCGTCCTTGTGAATCCTGCGAGTGCAGTGCGCAGCTTCCCACCCCAGATACTGCTGGCGTGCATGATTTCGATTGCCAGCAGGCTCCATGGCTGCAAGACTGATCGGACGCCTCGACACCGCATCGACCGCTGTGCTGTGTCAGGCGCCCCATGCCGGCCGCCATGGCCTCAGCAGAGCTGCCATCCTGCTGCTGGCCTTGATTGAGCTGTCTTCTACTCTGCTGAAGGCAGTGGGAGCCCAGCAACAGCACAAGCCGAGTCGGCCAGATTGAGAGGCAAGTCGCGCCCTCGCAGCGTGGCTGGGCCTGCTCTGTGCACCTTGCCATGGCTGCAGGAGCCGCTGGGCAGCCCTGCTGAGCTTCAGGCTGCTGTGCCCAACCTCCTTCCCCCCTGCAGCACGTTGTGCCCTCCCAGCCTCGCCTGCCGCCCGCCCCTGAGCACGCCATGAAGGTGCACGACGCAGCGGAGGCGCTGACACCTTCGGTGAGGCATGAGACGGTGGCGCCGGCGGGGCGGCGTTGTGAGGGCTGCTGCGGGCGGCTGGCGTGGCCCGCCGCTGCGTTTTCCTCGCCCACCTCCCTCCCCCACCCCCACCCTCCCCCAATCACTCCCAGGTGTGGAGCAAGCTGCATGTGCAGCTGTCAACGGGCCAGATTCGGCGGGACATGGCCTCGCTGCTGCCGCCCACCGGGCAGGAGGGCGACAGGTGCGGTGGTGCTGCCGGCCTGCCCGCTCGCCTTCTTCTGGTCCACAGGCGCTGCCTTGGGATGCAGCTGCCTGCCAACGCCGTCCAGCCCACGCTTGAAAGCCTGCCAGCTGCTCTGGACTTGAAGCTCTTCACCTGCTCTGGGCTTGCCCTTGTCCCTATGGCGTCTCTGCTGCTACCACCCTGCTCACACCGACCACCACCCATTGCCCATGCCGCAGCTCCGAGGGAGCCTACATCATAGTACAGCTGCTGGAGCGTGCTAAACACACGCCGCCGCTGCAGGAGAGCCGGTGGGAGCTGCCGCCAATTGGCAGCCATGGCCACCCGCCCCCCGCTGCACAGCGCCGCGCCCTGTGCTGGCCGCCGCCCGCTGGGGCAGCCGCGGCGCCCGCCGTCTCCGCCGACAGGCCGCACCGCTCCGGGCGTGCGCTGCGGCGGCCCAGCCGCTATGCTGGAGAGGAGGAGGAGGCGGAGGGGGTGGAGGAGATGGAGTACAGCGAGGCAGAGGAGGAAGGCCTGGCTGGGCACGTGCTAGCTGCGTACCCAGATGCGGCTGCGGCACCAGCACCCAGCAGCGGTGGGCTCATCAGCGGGGCGGCGCTGCTGGGCCGCCTGCCGTCGCGCCAGGCAGAGAGCCACGCTTACATGGCTGTGCAAGATTTGCACGAGCTGGATGAGGCGGCTGCGCCGGCGCCGGCGGCCAGCGCCGCGCCGGCGTGCACAACGCCG
>VFQQ010000725.1_pt1 | contig 58108 bp, 99 predicted proteins | sample 3512341 | NCBI WGS metagenome assembly VFQQ01 (sample SAMN10412373, study PRJNA504923) | tailings metagenome | isolation source: Relicate 2 Philex TSF1 revegetated site | place: Philippines: Tuba, Benguet | collected 2017-08-29 | reverse complement strand
GCTGATGCTGGCCGCCTACTGGCGCGATGTGGACGCTGTGCAGTGTCTGCTTGCAGCTGGGGCGGACCCCAACTTGACTGCAGCCAGCCATGGTCCGTGGGCTGGCTACACCGCGCTGATGGTGGTGTGTGACCTGGCACGAACCCCAATCCACATGGGCGCGCTGGGCAGTGCTGCGCCCGTGGTGCACCTGCTTCTGGAGGCAGGCGCTGACCCCGAGGCAAAGGTGCGTGGCAGGCAGGCAGGTGGGGGTATGTGTTGAGGCGCTGCCATTGCCGTTGGGGCTGTGGCTGCGAGATGGGGGCAAACAACTGAGTAACAGGCCACTGTCCCGCGCAGGCAAATGAGGGGTGGAGTCCTCTGGATTTGGCATGCAGTCATGCTCCTGAGACACTGGGCGATGACATTTCTGACCTGGAGGATGTAGTGAAGCTGTTGCTGATGGCTGGCGCGGATCCCAATGGCCGTGCCGGACCTAAGCAAGCATTCATGAGGCCACTGGCATGGTCTGTCTGGAGTTCAGGCGAGAGCTCTGGGCAGCCAGGGCTGGTGCACCTGCTGCTTCAGTATGGTGCAGACCCCATGCTGCCAATACAGGCGATTGTGGGAAAGCCTACAACAGTGCTGGACCTGGCTGTGAGGGAGGACTTTCGAGGGCGGACAGTGCCCCTACTGGTGGAGTGCCCCCGCACCGACCTGCGCGGGAGCACTGCCGAGTGGCTGCAGCAAGCCTACCGCCGGATGAGAAGCGGGTGAGGCAGCCTACCAGGCATGTCCAGCCAAGCGGCGTTTTGCCTTTGCTGGCCCGGGCGGGTGTGCATGCCCAAACACAAAGGCTCACTTAAAATGCCAACCATCTGCCTGGCTCACTTCACCCACCTCCACCAGGGGCTATTCTCCTGAAAGAGCGCTGCGCCTGCTGCGGGCGCGCGGCGCGGACCCCGCATGGGAGCCCTCTGATTCAGGCCTGTACGACTGGGAATAAACTCTGCCATTGCACAGGCTGCACCACTGCCGACCGCACAGGCTGCACCACTGCACAGGCCGCCGTACAACCCCCAAGTCCCCTTTGCATCTGAGCATCTGTTACGATGTAAAGCCGCTGCCTCGTGAGCTGCCAGAGCGGCAGGCAGCAGCAGTGCCTTGCCAAGTAGCGCAGGTTACATGGGGCGCCCTGCTGCGCCATGAGCACAAACATGAGGGTCTGAAAAGCGGAGGCTAGCGCCTCTGCACAATGAGTGTACAATCGCCGGCAGCCCAGGCCGCGGATCAACCGCTGCTTTGTTCCAAAGACGCGCCTCGGGCCGCTGCCGGCTTGCTGCTGCGGCACGGGCTGTGGCGCTGGCTAGCTGAATGCTTTAGCCGCTGCCATCACCGCCGTGCTACTGCTGCTGCTGCTGCTGCTGCTGCTGCTGCAAGGTGGATGGCACTCATTGCTGGATGTGCTTGTTGGCCTCCTCGCGCTTCCGCAGCAGCTCTGCTCGGGGCGGGGAAGGGAGCACATGGCAAGCCATGTTTTCAGGACTGCACAATAGAGCCAGCGCAGAAGATCCTGCAGCACTTAATGCTGCATCGTCATGGCATAGGCGTGCAGCTGCCACCAACCAGTTGCACAATCAACAGGCCTCAGGCAATCTGGAGCACACGGTGCCGCTGCTGCCGCTGCCGCCACCGCCGCCTCCGCCGCCAAGGCCACCCCCGGCTGCTGGCGGCCCCTGGCGCCTCACCCGCAAGGTCCTTCTCCGTGCGCTCCTCAAACGAGACGAGCCAGGTGCCGAAGGAGGCCCCAGCGCCCGCCCACAGCACATGGAGCCAAGGGTCGCGCATAAGCGGCAGCTTGCGCACGGCGTTGACGTACAGCTGCACTCCCACGCCCAGCGCCGCGCCGAAGATCGGCGCGGAGACCGGCATTCTGCGCCCCTCCTCTGCTGGCTGCCGCTGTTTTGCGCTGCTGGACGTGGGCAGCTAGCAGCAGACTGCTGGACTGTTGCAGATGCGTGTCAATCGCGGCGGGGCGGCCGGGAGCTTGGGGTTTGGCCGCGCGCAACATGAGGGCGCCCATGCAGGGCGGGCCGTCATTGTTTTGCTCGCTGCAGTTTGCAAACTTTGTCAATTTAGCTGCACGTTGAGGATCAAGGATCGGTGCTGCCCTCCACGGCGTGCAGAGTAAGGCCGCAACACGAACGATCGCAGGCGAGGCTGGGCGGTTGTGTGGTGCACAATATACGTCGTGAAATACCATACGAATGGCATGGAACGGCAGCCCACCCGGCTGTTGGCAACATTGGGGGTGCCCGCCCCTCCGCCCGCTCACTGCACAGTCGTCACCTACCCAAAGCGGAGTGGCGGAAGTGCCATGCAAAGACATGCAGCAATGATTCTGCCTCTTACTGCAGAATTTTGAGCACCTGATGAGCAGCAGCAAGCAGCAGCAAGGCAGCGCCTGCCCAGGGCCCGGCGAACGCGCGGTGGAAGGCGAGTGCTGCCGCTGCTGTGCGTGCCGCACTACACCTGCGCCGCGGCAGTGCGGAGGGATGTTGTCATCTGCCATGCTCCCATGCTACACCGACAGCAACACGTATTCCGGCACGTACGCTCTGCCTCTTGGCAGCCTGCTGTGTCACTCCCCGCGGACCAATACAATGTGTGCAGGCCTGCTGGGAGCGGTGGGCTCGGCGGTGCAGGCAGTGGCAGAATGCATCCCGGGCACAGCTGAGCACGAGTTGCGAAAGCAGCTTGAGGAGCGAGGTGACATGTCGGTGGAAACTGGGGAGCCACTGCTACGCCCTGCGGGTGAGACAATGAACAAGGCATGTGCGTAACATTGCCTGCAGTGGACTTGCACTACAACACCTGCCAAGTGCATCTGCAGGCCACACTTGGAACACCCGCGGGCCGGCAAGCTTCTGCTAGCTTCCGCAAGCCCTGTAAAGCTGCATGCAGTGGGAGGTGAGTGTGTACTTCTGCTTCCCTTGCAGGCGATGTGCGGGACGTGGCAGCCAGCAGGCACACTGCGCATAGCACGCAGGCAAGTGCAGTCCAACATGCAGAATGCTACAGCGCAGCTGCTTGGCCTACGTAGTGGGAACCAATGCACCTGTAGTGAGCTGCAACAGCTGGTGTCAACAGCACAGATGCCATTTGTGCCTGCAACTGCCGCTTCTGTTCTGGATCCCTTTGCAGACTGATGGACAGGGCCAAGGTACTTAACCTGCTGACCTTAGCATTGGAGCCATGCCAGCACAGCGCTGTGTTCAGCGGTGGCATGCGTGCTGCATTCAGGTCGCAGATGTGCCAGTCAGTATGCAGCTATATTGTGCCTCCCTTGGAAGCGACTGCAATGCCTTCCAGGCCTCGATGCTGTGGACTGAATGAGCAGCTCCAACTGTTGACTGCCTTGCGGCGGCAGTGTTGCATTGTTTACAGCTGTTGTTGTTTTGCACACCTGACTGGTACATGGTGGCATGAGTAAGCGGGTGCATGGAGTTAGAATGCGTGCTATTTGGACCAGGGATGAGGGGGCATAGAGTTGCGGATGGATTTCAGAACAGAGCCGAAGATGGCCATGCCAGCTGCCTCCTCATCAGTCCAGCCCGCAGACTCGGCGGCAGCAATGATGTAAATCGGGAGCACGCCAAACAAAGTGAGGAACCAACACAAGCCTGGGTCCGCACACACACTGAACAGCAGCACAGTTGTCCGCAAAGCTAGGATGGCAAGCACAACCTGCTTGAGCAGGCCCCACATGGTGTGCAGGTAGATGCGAATCACGCGACCTGCAAAGCTGGGCTTCTCCACGGCCGTAGCCGCCAGGAAGGCTGTACCAAGGGGCTGCGGGGCCGTCTGCGCCTGTGCACCATCCTCTTGGCTCGCCAAGCTGCATTCCAGCAGTTAGTGTGCGGGAGCAGCCGCCGGGACGGCACTGGTGGGCAGTGGGGCAGGCCTGTGCAGCAGGGCACGCAGCCCGCTGCAGGAGATGGAGGGCAGTGTGGAAGGGGCAACCAGCTACCGGTCAGGGAGGCAGCCTTTTGGCCATACGGTGTGCATTTTGGAGGTGCTCGCGCTCGTCAAATGCCAGCGCAAGTCCCATTCAGTCCCGCACCTGTCGCGTGAAGCAACCTGCGCCGAGCGGGCCACAGCGGCGGTCGGCTGCACAGCAGTCGCAGCTGTAACTGCCGCCGACGCGAATGGGCTGGTCGTCACGGTGCGACCAGCTGTGTACCCCACTGCACGTGCCTTGATGCTGGCGCATGTCGCCTGGGCAGCTGAGGCTGCATAGAGGGAGGGCCGGGCAGCAGCGGCAGCGGCGGTAGCGGTGGCCGCCATTGCCCTCCCCGCGCCGCTGCAGCGGGCAGCCAAGCTCGCACACGCCCTTAACATAGCGCTGGCAGCGAAGTACTTCTCTCAATTGGCGCGAGGGAAGGCGGGGGCGACCTCCCAGACTGGTCAAACTCCAGCAAGGTGCACAGCGTGCGCAGCGCGCACGCCCATTCCGGTGCCCTGCTTCTGTCCTGCCGCTCGTTCTGCCGCTTATCTATCAAAAATCCTGGTTCTGCTGTCAAGCAAGTGCATACAATCCTTATGATGCACACTAAATATTCTTTTGCAGGAAAAGGAAAACCATGCTGGCAACTGAAATGGCTCGAGCCGCCGAGCGGCGGCAGCCGGCCCCAGCACCGACCAGGCTGGTACAGCGTTACAGCTGCGTTCCAAACGATACGCCCAGGTAGCCTGTGTCCACATCCAGGGCCAACTCAAAGGTCGCATCTGCTGCCGACACACGGCTGTACAGCTCCTGCAACCGTTGACCAGGTGGGAGGGGAGGGCGCAGTTTGGGCGAGTGAAGCAGCAGCGCCATGAGGGTGTGATGTTGCGGCCTGCTGTCCCAACCGGGGTGCCCGTTTGGCTGTCCTCAATCAGGTGCACCTGATGCATGGTCACAGCATGCAGCATAGCATGCAAACTTTCAAGGCAGGCAGCCCAAAGCGCACCGTTGTGACTCGAGCTTGCGCGGGCGCGGTACGCAGCGGCACCTCCAGCACACCGGGAATGACCAGGCTTGTCTGCTGCTGGCCGAACCCAGTGCGCCTGCCGCGCAGGCCAAGTGCTGCAGGGCAGGTTGAGTTGCAGGCCATCAGCATCTGGGCATGGGCAGCACGGAAGAAGGTGGGGATGCACACCCCCTCATGCCACTTGTCTGTAGCTGCTGGTGGGCACTTCACCCCAGCGTCGACGCATGGCAGCCCGGCAGCAACCAACTGCATGGCATGCGCCTCACCCACACTGCTGCCGGGCTGAGAGCCGAGGAACACCAGCTCCCCATGTGCCTCCACTTGGTCCTGGGACAAAGGCAGGCAAAGAAGCAGGACAATGGTTGGACGCATGATCTTGGACCGGCACTCACGGCATCTGTTCGGCTTTTTCCACCTTGCTTCCCTGCTTCACGCATCAACCAACCGCTGCCCCCTTACCTGCATGTCTTTGGTGCGTGCGGCAGGCACCAGGCTCCAGTTCGGAGCTTTGAGGTCGACCAGGCTGGCAGAAGCGGCCACGCCGCCACGCAGCATGACGTGCGGGGCACCTGCGAGTGCAGAAGGCGGCGGGAAGGGGAGAAGCATTCCAGCATTGGCATGCAATGGCCGAAGCTAACTGCCTTGACAGCACGCCCTGAAGGCACTGCATCAGCTGCAAAGCATACACTCGATCAGCTTACCCCGGTCAATGATGTGGCCCACGATTGCCAGCTTGCCGCGCAGCGCCGCGTAGGTGTTGTCGAATAAACGGGCATGATCCTTCAGGTTGCGCATGCTGGTGGACAGGTCCAGAGCGGCCCGCGCAGTGACGGCTACGCAGGGTAGATGGGGTTGCGGAGGTTGTGTGTCGAAATGAAGTCCAAACTGGCTATTGTGCCTTGCTGCTGCCACACAGGCTTGCTGCTGACTCCCAGTGCGCCCCCCGGGCCTTGCCTCCTCGGCTGACGCTGTTCCGGTAGTGCTGCCGGACTTGTCGCCTGTACAGGTTGAGCTTGGCGCCGGCTGCATGGCTGCTCAGGTCGTACGCCAGCTCGCAGCGCGCGTTGGGCAGCAGCAGGCGGACCTCTGACCCAAGCAGACGTTTGGCGCGTCCGCCGCTGCCGATGGTGCCGCCGATTCGCATGCTGTTGCGCCGGCTCATGTTGGCGGCGGCGGCAGGTTGCAGCAACACAGACGGCGTCGGGAGTGGTGGCAGGCGGCGGCAGTGATGGCGGAGCCGGTGCCTGTTCAGCTCCGGCTTGCGGCGGCCTGCTGGAGCGCGACGGACAACTGTGATGGCCCACTGATGCGAGATAAGAGCGGTCCGACCTGCAGGAGAGCCGCAGCCAGCCGGTGTGCGAGCGATTTTTTGACCAGGCGAGCGCACAGAGCGCGAGGGCGCTTAAAAGCACTTGCAAGCGAGTAGAGGTGCCACCTATGTGAGCTGAGCGGCGCTTCAGCTCTTCACGGCTCCCATTGCGGCGGCTCCGCCCGCCGCATGAAGCCGCCGGGGAGCACGTGCTCGCCTCCGGCACAGATTTACGCCCCCAGAAGGCTCCGATCACGCCACTTACACCTACATTGTGCATCGCCGACACCCAGGAGCTGCTTGCACCCAGCCCGACACCAGTTCGGCCTCCCCCGCCGCTATGGACGCCCCACGGCAAGCTCCCACGGCCGCGCCGAAGAAGGGTGCGAGGCGGAGCCGCCCGGATGCGGCAAGCCGCAGCAGGCGGGCGCCGGGGAGGCGCCTTGGCGCAGGCGCCGCTGCCGCTCGAGGCGCCGCCACCGCTGCCGCTCTGAACTGAAGACGCAGCCCTTGCTTCCTTGTCGTGCAGTGCGCGCCCCCAAAGAGCCGCAGGACGAAATCATGCGCCATACTGTCCAGGCCAAGGCAAGTGGACACATCTGCCGGAGCGCCGTCCTCTGCTGCTCAGTTAAGGGGGTGTTGTTTACCAGCTGCCCACTCCCCAACATGCTGTCCTTCAGGCGCCTGGCCTGGACAAGCACCACCCACCCTCCCCAGATGCACACACGGTCACGATGCCCAGCATGCTCACGGCAGATGGTGAGTGTCGAGCAGCCGCTGGCGGAGGCCACAGGAGGTGGCAGCAGCAGTGGGGCTGGCACACGTGCCCAGCACAGCGTCGGCGGCCACGGCAGTGATGGTGACAGGACTGTGGCAGCATGCGCTCAGCGCGCGAGCTGCGCACTTGCGCACTGCAGATTGGGTGGAGCGCTTGACGCAGGCTGTTGATTGCAAGTTGCTTTGCTGCTCCCGCTTGCACAGATATGGCCTATGGCGGCAAGTGAGGCTGCTGGACTGCGCACCCTTTGAACGAGCGGCACCTAACGTGTGTTAGCCGAACAATTTTGCCGACGAACCGTCAACAGAATAAGCCAACCAAACAGAACAACGGCCTGCCATCTGGAGAGCGCCAGCGAGTGAGCGAGCAACCGCCTCTGCCTGCTGCCTTTTGCAACCCCGTGCGCATCGTTCATTCATTATCTGCGTGTGTGACTGCGTTTGATCCGCCTCTAAACCTCTGAACCAGCGAGTGTAAGCCAGTTGGAGCACTGCGCACGGCGGTTGCACGACGCCGAGGCGGCCCGCTAGGCGCGGCGGGCGGGAAGGGCTCCCGGGCCGACTCTCGGGTTTCCGCACTCTGCGGCTGCTGCAAGCATGTCGCACAAGAAGCGCCCCTCGGAGATCCCGATTCTGGACGGCCAGGGCGGCCCCAGTCTGGTGGAAGGGCAGTGCCTGGGGGAGAGCAGCGCGCGCCCCAACAGCCCCCCGCCCGCAAGCAGGCGGCAGCGGTCGCAGACCGCGCGGATCGTGCCCGTCCAGGCAGTCGCCGAGTGAGAGTGAAGGGTTGCGGTCCGCCTCACCCACCTGCCGGTTTCCCGCCTCCAGCAGGCCCAGGCAGCCGCGCACAGGCAGCAGCAGCGCCCTGAGCAGCGCCCGGCTGCTCGCCAGCTGCACCCACCCACCCGCCGCCGCTGCCGCCGCCACCCACCCACTGCGTGTGCTGCCTGCTCCCCAGCCGACCGTGCAGGTGCGACGACCCGCCAGCCCCACCACCACGCCGCAACTCGCGCGGGTCGCTCACCGGCGGCACAACTAGCATCCAGGCACGAGTCATGGCGGCTGCGGCAGCCGTGGTGCCGCCGGCGCTGGGCGCCGGCACGATGCAGCGCGAGCAGCTGCTGCCGGCTGCAGCAGGGCAGGGCGTGGCAATGAAGGTGGATGGCCACCGAGCCACGGTCACACTGAGCAAAAATGGACTCAGGTGGGCACTGGGGGTGGACGGTGCGCATTTGCTGCTGCTGCCACGTAACCGCTTTCAACCGCTGCCCTTGGTTGTTGCCCACCCGTCCCGCTCAATGAGTGCGTTGTTGCTGCTGCGCACCTTCCAAACTAAGCAAGTTGCTCTCTGTTGATTGCCTCAGCTGGAGCTATGAGTCCACCCGCTGCTGCTGCATTCCGAGCGTGCACTCCGAGAGCGGTGAGCTGCACGGCCGGCAGCGGCGGCACCGGAGGAGTGGTGTGGGCGGTGCAGAGTGGGGGTCGCTAACAGACCAACTGCTGCACTGGTGTTGCTGACACTGCCCTGAGATCCTTGTTATCGCACTCTGCTCATTGCTTGTGCACCGCTGTCTGTCCTTGGCTATGCTCTAGCTGCCCCCCGTTGATCCGACCTGCCCACCTGGTTTTCTTACTGCTGGGTTGCCGCTGCTTGCCCATGTAGCTGCTGATTGTTTGTGCATCTCGTCTTTTGCCTGCAGTGCCTTTTACCGAGATGCTGGGGGCAGAGGTGCTGCCGCCACTGGCGGGCATGTGGCGCCTGCCCGGCACGCGCCTGCACCGCCTGGTGGTGTGGACGTTCCGGCGCATGGTGCACAGCCCCGCAGCGTGGCAGCCGCGCCAGGTGAGCGGCAGTCCAAGAGTAAGAGGGATGGCTGATGCAATAGACAATGCAGGACACATGTGGCAGCCATGGCGGCGGTGCTCTGCTTTCATAGCGGCAGCTGGGCAGTTGGCCGACTTTGCTTGGGAGGGTAGCGCCTGCTATGTGAATGCAAACGTCTGCTCATTGCTATAAGTGATGATTGTAATTTCCTGCTTCTGTGCCGCAGCTGACGCTGGAGTGCCCCTCAGAGGAGACGCTGCAGGACTGGCTGCAGCGCATCCACGCAGCAGTAGCGCAGCAGCACCGCAGGTGAGCTGGGCGCGCATGGGGGTGCATGCCTGCAAGGCTATGCAGGCGCTGTGCCGCCCGCTACCTTGCTTGCCAGCCAGGCAGGTGCTGCACAGCCGCACTGCTCAACCCGTAACTGCCGCCCCGCCTGCCTCGTGCAGGCCGCGCCGCCTGCTTGTGTTTGTCAACCCCTTTGGCGGCGCGCGGCGGGGCAAGAAAATCTGGGACACGGTGGTGCGCCCCGTGTTTGACAAGGCGGGCATTAAGTGCACGGCGGTGGAGACGCAGCACGGCGGGCACGCGCGCGCGCTGCTCACCAGTGAGTGCCTGGGCGGCAGTGGGGAGGCGATTTTTGAGGACAGCCGCTGCGCAGTTGTGTGCTGGCCAGAGCAACAAGACATTGTCTTCAATGCAATGCAATCCCCTTTGCTTGGGGGCATACCTGGTTTTTATCTGGCTCATCTTCCTGCAGGCATGCCAAGCGATGAGCTGGCGGGCTATGATGGCGTGGTGGCTATCGGCGGCGACGGGTGCGCCTGCTTGGCAGTTTGCCTTGTGCGCCTGCTGGCTTGCTCCATGTGTGTGATTATTCATGCAGGCGCTGCTTGCTGCCGCACATTATTTGATCCGACAAAGTGCCTGCATCGCATGTTGGCGGGCTGGTCGTGCGGTGTTGAAACTCCTTGCAAGCAACCTGTCCTGTCCATGCATTTTTTGCCCTGCAGCCTGTTCCATGAGATCATCAACGGCCTGATGGAGCTGCGGTCGGTGGCCACTGGCACCACGCTGGACCAGCAGCAGTGGGCGGAGCTGCAGCTGCACCTAGAGGAGACGGCAGCAGCAGATGCGGCAGCAGCGGCGATCGCCGGCGGGCCAGTCGCCCAGGCAGGCCAGGCGGGCGGCGCGCAGCCGCCTGCAGGCAGCCAGCAGCAAGCGAGCGGCCCACTAGTGCGCGGCAGCAGCTTTGGCCTGCCCAGCGGGCCGCAGCACCAGCGGCGGCGGGGCGGACACCAGCGGCTGGGCAGCATTGCGGCGTCCATGCGTGTTGGCCACATCCCTGCAGGCTCTACAGATGCAGGTGAGTATGCTGTGCCTGACTCTGCTGTGCTCCACGCAGTGGTATTTATGCAGGGTGCGCCTGCGCCTGCAGAGATGAGCTGATGCTATCTGCTCATTGTCATTACTTTTTAAGCTGCATGCCTGCTCCTTCAGGTTCAAAATTGACCCCCGTTGTCCTTCTCCTGCAGTGGCTTGCACGCTCAACGGCACACGCAGCGCCTTCACAGCAGCCATGCACATTGCGCTGGGCGACGCCTGCCCGCTGGATGTGCTGCGCGTGGACGAGGGTGGGTCACTGTTTCTTGCTGCCTGTGATTGTCTGCAGCTCGAGTAACTCTGTGCCACCGTACACTGCCTGTTGCACGAGCACGTGCCTGTCTTGTTCCAGCCATGCATCAACGGCAGTTTTCAACCTGCCGCTTGCGTGTGTGCAGCCGACGGGCGGCACGCGTTTGCGACCTGCATGCTGTCGTACGGCTTCATGGGCGACGTGATGGTGGAGAGCGAGAACTACCGCTGGCTGGGCCCGCTGCGATACGATGTGGTGAGTTGGGCTGGCTGGGGAGCGATGCTGCGCCTAGGTGGCAGGGGCGAGTGTGTCATGTGCTGTGCTGCAGGGAGCAGGCATGGGTGGGCGTGGTAACCAAGCCAGCCGTCCTCGTACCTACCTGACCATGTCCCATGAGCATGCCTGCCCACTGTTCTAAATGTGCAGATTGGCGCCAAGATGCTGGCGGCCAATCGCTCGTACCGCGTGCGCGTGTCGTACCTGCCTGCCCAGGCGGAGCAGCTGGAGGCGGCGGGCAAGGTGCGGCAGTGAATGGGATGTGTGGCAGGCTGGCATGATGCCGTCTGGCAGGCAGGAGAGTACAAACCAAGCCAGCATGCTGCAGTGTGCATCCGTTAAGTGCAAGCCCACATGGCAGCACAACTGGTTGCCAAAGTATAAAATGTTGGAGACACTGACCGACTTGTCTGCTTGCCCTCCACCCCGCCGCCAGGTGTGCACCGCGGGCTGCGACCTGTGCCGGCTGGGCCAGGAACATGTCCGGCTGCAGAGCGCGTTCCGTGAGGTCAGCTCGCGCTCGCTGGCGACAAGGTGAGAGCAATGTATTGATGCTGGGTTGGCGGGGGGAGCATGTGGTGGTGGGCAGTGCTGACCTGGTGGCTGCTGTGATGGACTGTTTTATACAGGGTTGCAAAGAGGGCATTGTTGCCTTATCATGTGGGTGGCACATCTGCACCCTGCCCCTCTGCACGTCAACTGCACCCTCCTCCACTACACTCCACCCCCTGCCACAGGCGCTCCGAGTGGGTGCACGTGGAGGGCGACTTTGCAGGCATCATGCTGGTCATCATGCCCTGCCGCTCCGAGAAGAGCCAGCAGGGCGTGGCGCGGTGAGCCGGCTGGAGCACAGGGGCGGCAAGCGGTGTCTGTGTGGTGTGTGTGCATGGGGGATGAGGAAGCCAGCCAGCATGGTGCTGTCGCGCCGGCTAGCAGCAGGTTGCAACACTTCCGTTGGCACCCTGTGGGCAGCCAGCTGACTTGCAACCCGGCCCACGCCACTTGCCCTGCAGGTACGGCCACCGCAGCGACGGCCTCATCCACCTGGTCATGGTGAAGAAGTGCAGCCGGCTGCAGTACCTGCGCTTCCTGCTCACGCTCAGCCACACGGGTGCGTGCTACCCACGAAAGGTGTCCGTGTTTTGTTTCGTTCGAACTGATGGAATGGTGTTTTGGGGAGGGCGAGCAAAGCAGGGGCAGGATGGCATGTCTCAGTGGCGCAGGTGTCAACTTTACAACTCTTTGCTGCTGCTTGCATTTTTGCCAACTATGCTGCTCACCACATTGCTGCTTGCCCGGCCGCCCAGTCGCCTGGCTCACTCTCCCACGCCCTGCAACGGCCTCTTCTCCCCACAGGCCTGGCGGCGGGCGAGCACGGCTTCTTCACAGTCGTGCCAGCGGTGGCGGTGCACGTGGAGCCTGTGGGTGCCAAGCAGAGCCGCTGGAATGCAGATGGCGAGCTGCTGGCCACCAACCACATCACCGGTAGGTGCTGCACTGCTGGGCTTGGTGCGTGTGTGGCCTGGGCTGATGCAGCAGGCGGGCGGGCGGGCAGGTGGTGCTGCAGCTGCGGCTGCCGCCGATTTTGTTGTTTGCCGCTTGTTCTGCTTGTTCTGCCCTGCGGCAGCCGCTGCTGGATGCTTGCCTATAGATGATCGTCCCCATGTTGTTGCACGTGGATCCAAAGTGGCAGCAAGTGGGTTACATCCCGCTCTCTGCTCCTCCTGCTGCAGCCGAGGTGCACCGCGGCGTGATTGAGGTGTTCGCTCGGGGCGTGGAGGTGTGATGACTGGCAGGCTCGGATCCCCCTTTCCAGCTGCATGGACGACAGCACAGCCTGACACTGCTTCAAACAATGACAGCCGTGCACACGGCCAGTGCGGCCGGCTGCACGACTTACCATCTGCCCTGCTTCCCGACATGCTTCCTTTCACCCCTGACTCTGTTTCGCCCTCGGATGCCCAGCTTGACGCTCTTTTGCTGCTTATCCTGGTCCGATCTCTTTACAAAGCTCTTTTACACCTTACCACTTTATACAAGGGTACCGGAGAGCTGCTACAAAACCACCGACCTTGCTCAAATCTAAACACAGCCAGCGCACTGCACAGCTGGCTGGGAAGGCGAGCGGGCATCGCAAGTGTTTTGCGGGCAGCAACCCTTGGTCGAGCAACGGCCTGGTTATCTCCAGTAATTCAGTGTGCCGTGAGATCCATTCACCTGTCACTGGAGCCAGGCATGCCATTTGCTTGGATCCGCAGAACGGGCGGGCCGGAGCGCCCGCTAGCTGCCGGCGAAACAGTCCCAGATTGCGCTGGTGCATTCCTGCTTGCTTTCGCCTGCTTTTGCTTTCGCAGTCCCCTACAAGGCACGCTGTCGCAACAACAGCAGGAGCAGGACCCACAGCGCACAGCTGGGGTGCTCGGCCGGCGCTTGCCTGGCCGTCTGGCGGCCATCCGACCTTACACGCTCTGCACCGAGCCTCAGCACGCCACTTGGTCTTTCTGGGGGCCTGCCGGGAGTGCAGGGGCGCCAGCAGCGACGGTCCGCCGCCCACCCAAGCGGCGGGCGCCGCCGGCGGCAAGCGCTGCTGGTCACGAGCTGCACAGGCAAGCCTGCTCTGGCCATGCTGAAGGGGTGCCAGCGGCATCCACTCAACAGCCTCGTGCACTGTAATACAAAGCCTGCCCTGGGCCCTCTGGCCTGGGCGACTCTTGCGCCTGCCCTGCAGCGTTTGTTCTCCTTCCTGCAGAGGGCGGCGTCAGCGAGTCTGGAGATGACATGGGTCTTTTTGATAAGCGGGGCTACTTAAACGCTCTTTACGACATTGGCCCGCCTGAGGAGGCTGCCTGGAAGCGGCGGTGCCGCCTGACGTTTGCAGCAGCGGTCGGGAAGTTAGCTGCTGCGCTGCACAGCGGGGTCATGGCGCTCCCAGAACTGTTCCCGTTCCGGGCCATGCTGGCAAAGCTGACGCTTATTTTGTTCTTGTGGGCTGAGCGCCAGGCAAGTGGTGACTAGGCTGGCGCTGGAGCAGCCATGAATGCGCAGGGCAATTGCGACAGACAGACGGTGCGGGTTGAGCTGTGATGCCTTCTTGCCCTCTCAACATGCAGGATCCAAAGCAGATGTACAGGCGGCTGTATGGCATCACGGATGAAACAGTGGCCGCCTTCCGCCAGCTCACGGCAGACGTGAAGGCCCATTCAACCGGGGGCCTGCAGAAATTCATTGCTGAGGCGCGCCCCTGCAGAGACATCTCCAGTGTGGAGGTGACTATTTGGGTGATGATGCACGGCATGCTGTACTGCGAAGAGAAGGTGCTCATCCTGCCCAATGGCGACCTCATTCGCTAGGCGCCAGCTTGGGCACTCTGTGTGGGAAATGGCAGCAGCACAACCTGGCCCTCTGCTGTACAGATATGCTGCAATGCACGCAAAGCCTGCCCCCTCAGCTGTCCATTTCATGCACAGAACTCATGTAACACATTCGATGCAGGCGGCTGAGGCTGAGGCCAGACGATGCTTGAGCAGCTGCTCGGCGTAGCAATGCAGCGCTCTGTGAATCTTCAACAATTGACAAGCACTTCCTGCATGGCTGGTCCCTCCGCAAGCAGTGTTGCCTGCTGCATACCACAGGTTTGGTGCTGTGCACACATGATTTACAGTTGGGAAACTCTTGTGCGGGTTGGACCAAGCAGTGAAAGAGCCCAGATAGCAGGAGACTCACTAATCAGCGTACAATTAAGATAATCAAGCACCATAGCAGCACTGCACATGATGTGCCACCCCAGGCCGTCAACAACTGCACTGGCCAGTCCTCTAAGGCAGCCCGGCTGCCACTGCTTCCTCCAGCGCCTTGCGCCGCGCAGCAGAGGTGGGGTGCGTGGAGAAGGGCACAGCGGCGGCCTCCACTACACCCATGAGCGGAAACGGGCTTTCAAACTTCTTCAAGGCACCCAGAGCCCCTTGTGCAGTCGCCCGCACTGGCTTGCCTGCAAGGATGGGACAGCAGCTTTTAGAGAAGTTAGCACAGGCTCGAGCTTCTTGGCTGTAAAAAGTGAAGCACAGATCTTCTCAGCTGCCAGTTGCATAACGGCCTTTCACAGCAGCTTAACAGCGACATTTGCAGCTGCCCACAGGGGCCCTCACCTGCATCACGCGCCAAGCAGATTCCCAGTTTGTCGGCCTCCAGCTCGAGCCCACGAGACAGCAATTTCAGGGCAAGGAAAGAGGCGACGTGGAGCCCCATTTGGACGGCCACATTGCTCTCATCAACCATGCGTGCTGTGCTGTGCCGCACGCTGCGCTCACGGCGCGGGATGGCGGGCAGCCAGCGCAGCAGGAGGGGGTGCCGCCGACGCTGCGCTTGGTCCTCCCGTCGAGCACGCTCCAGCTGCAAGGTGCGGTGCACGCAAGACGCAGTACGTGCAAGCATCATCCCTCATACTAAGGTGGGCAGCAGGTGTAGCCGGTGAAGCGGACTTGACAGCAGGTGGATGCACAAACATCCACCATCACAGGCGTCTTCAGAATCGGTGAAGATGAGGATGCCTCTGCCCTCACCTTCACCTCCCGCCACTGCCCAGCCACCAGCCCCACAATGCCAGCCGCAAGGTTGATGCCCGAAATATGCAGCAGCTTGCGCATGAGCTTCTCCGCGCTGTGGCGCCCTGTGGCAGCGGGTGCACAGGAGCATGGTGCGCTTGGGTGGATGCTGCGCTTCTGAGGTGCAGTGGCAATTAGGAAAAGGCGTCTCGCTCTTTGAACACCAATACCACAGTGGCGTAAGCACATATAAACCGCAGCACACACCCATCAGGTGGGAAAACTCGTGCGCCATCACCCAGGCCAGGGCATCCTTGTCTTCACCCAACATGCCAATCAGCCCGCTGAACATGACCACAGACCCCCCTGCGTGGCATGGAAGGGCGGAGGGGTGGGCGTCAGCGTGGGAAAGGAGATCATGTGGCAAGCCAAGCCGCCTTGCATGCAAGTGCATCATGCGGCAGCAAGTCCGCCGTCTGTCCAGATGCAACAGGAGTCTCGCACCCATGCCGGCATAAGCGTTGGCAGTGAGTGATGGCACCACAAGCGTAATCGCCCCGCTGGCCTGTGCGAGCGGGCGGCCGGCAGCAGCGGCTGCCTGGTGCGCCTGCTTGCGAAGCTGGCTGCAGAGGGCAACCACACTTGCGCCGTGCTTGCAGGTCAGGCGCCACTGCTTCCACAGGCCGTAGCCGAGGTAAACTGATGCTGTGATGCCCAGGACAGCTGCCACGCCCTTAGGCACAGGGTGCCTCTCTGAAACCTGAACCGCCATGCCCAGCGGCACCAACGGCATCAGCAGGGACGTCACTGCAGAGTAAGCAGCCATGCCCACGACCACCAGGTTTGCAACCTCGTTCAAGGGGCGCTCCGCCCACTGCCGCGGCAGGCGAGGGGTGCGGACTGCGACATTTGACGAGCGGGTGTGGGTGTGTGGACACCGCAGAAGTGCCATTCCTGCACATGCTGGAATCTACTAACAGGTACTCACTCACTGGCGAAGGGCAGCTTCACTGGCTCACTGAGCAGCAGCCATGCGGCCATGCCAGCCGCTCCGCCGATTGCTTGGTTCCTGAAGCCGACTTGGGTGCCGGCGCTGCGGATCCCCATCTGCAATCACAGCTCGGAGAATGGCTCAGGAGGAGTAGATCGACTTGCAAACGCTGTATGAGGGCCTGGTTTGCACACAATTTACCTCGGCAGCAGTTTGTACCACGTCAAACCGCCGCTTGGTTGAGCCGCTGGTCAATAGGGCCGCCAGCACAGCCGCCTGGCACAGCCATGGCGCGAGTTTGCCAACCTGTTTGCAACACATGTGCAGACAGGGCCAGTTGGTCGGGCACGGGTGTAGAGCATGCTTGGTGAGCATGCAAAGTGTTAGGCATGCAGCAAGGGTGCATTGATGGACGGTGCCGCGCAGCGAGCGCCACGTGCCAGTCACGCGCAGTTGCAGCCACCCGCGTTTGCTGCAGCAGGAAGCCGCATCGTGAAGAATGGCAGACTCACCTGGCTGGGTAACTTGGACGCAACAGTGCTGACCATCATCTGCTCCGCCGCTGCTGCAAGGAGCGGCGGCGCTGCGGCAGCAAGGCCGGCGGCCGCGCTGCGGCAGCAAGGCCGGCGGCCGAGCTGCAGCACCCGGCCAGCGCTGAGTGAGCAGCACATGACACTGCTGAGCTGCACGAGCCGACCGCGCGGGCCAGGCGTGGTAGGGCTGGCCTGGCCGCTCCCAGGAGCAGCGCGCCCGCAATTATCAGCATGGCGGACTGGGTTGCTGCACAAAGCAAGCCCTCCCAGCCAAGGCAGACTGGGTTTGACAGCAGGCGAGGTGGCCTGGCTGGTGGCGGGGGCAGCACGGCGCTCCGCCCCCCCTAGCCGCTCCGATATGTTTGAAAGCTCTGGCTGTCACTCTTTAATATAGTTAAGCAGTGGTGCCTCAGTCATACTGTGCACAGGCTGTCATTTGCCCCAGGCAGGACGTGTGTGGGCCGGTGGCGGAGGAAGGCGAGCAGGCACCGGGCCCGTGCGCCACCTGAGCTTATGGAGCGGTCCAATGATGGACCCTATCCACTGCGAATCATCTTCCACTCGTGCCAGAAGCTGCTCGCCGACTTGCAGAAGCTTGCCAGCGCCATGAGCAGGCACGGAAGCGCGCTGGCGTGTGCAGCCAGTGCCTCACTGGCCTGGCGCCCGGCCGGCGGCACCTCCTTCTCTCAGCGGCGCACGCTGCTCCTCCCAGGCTCGATTGGCCTTGCAAGCAGGCCGAGCGTGTCGGGAGGCCAGGCTGCTGGCGAGGGGCGGCAGGCAGGCCCCGCTGGCCGCCGCCTGCAGCCCCGCGCACCGACGTGGATTGCTGGTATGTGACCAGTGCGTGGAGGACCTGCTCTCAGTGGCATTTGGACTATCACTTGAGCTCTGATATAACGAACCACTGTTTCACTTGCAGCGGCCATGGCAGGATACAATGAAGAGGGCTCCCAGAAGTCGTCGGTTGTGATGATCGAGGCAGAAGAAGCCAAACAAAAGCGACAGTTTGATGCTGTTGTGGGCTGCTTCATGTTCACAGCGGCCATGGTTGGCCTATACCTCCCAAACATTAAGATCCTCCTCAAGCCGTTGGCTTTCCTGCTCCTCGGCACGGTCGTTTCTGGCCTGGCTTGTTGGTGCCGAGGCAAGTCCCCAATAGTTCCCTTTACTTGGCGGGCCCTCACACAGGTCACGCGCGACGGTATGCTCACCACGTCTCTCAACCTCCAACTTGCAGGACATAAGCAGCTGCCCGGGGGCTGCACGCCCAAAGTGCTGGAGGCATTGTGCAAGCTGAAGTTGGAAGTGGATCGCGATCGCGGCAGCGGTGAGGAGAAGAGATGGATTGTTGGTGTTGCACCTTACGGCACTCACGGCAGCCTGAGGGTGGTTCTAGCAGTGACCGACAGAAGTGGCTCGCCATTGCGCATGGAGAATATAGTTCTCAAGTCCTGGCTGCTGTGAAGCAAAGTGCAGCGGGCACTATTGTGGCATACACCTGGATGAACATCTTTGCATTGTTGTTCAAGCTTTTTGGCATTCTGTGCCAGACACAATCTCTGTGCGTGCAGACCAGTTGCTCACGAATAGTTTCGAAACTCCCCATTGCCGCCACCATGAAGAGGCGCAACTCCTGCTACATCTGCCTTTGAATCTATTGCCTGCATGACTGTTGCCTGCATGACTTCCACATGTAAAACCGGCCAGATGGCCATGGACAGGATTGGCAGCAGCTGCCAGCCTCATGTGCTGTGCAGAGGCGCGGCAGCAGGGCAAGTGTGTGGCTGACTTGGCCAGCATGGTGCAAAGACTTTCATTCAAATGACGGGATGGAAAGAAGAACTTAAATGCACGTTGCTGCGTGTCACTTCCAGCTTTTGTCCACGTGCAAGTATGTTGCATGCTGAGCATCTTTCAGCTCCGCCTCAAGTCGGAGCGCGGCAACGCAAGTGGGGTATTATGTGCTGCCCAGACAGGAGCGTCCATGCCCTGCCGCCCTACCCCTGCTGCATTGTGTGCGTGCTGTACCCTGCCCCCCCCCTCCTGCTGCAGCTATGCACTACCGCTGCAGCTGGCGGCGACAGCTGCGGGCTATGCTCCTTACGCCGGCAGCATCTGCAGCCAGCCCAGCATCCCGGCGACCCAGGTGCAGCCCCTGCTGCGCGCCACAGCACATGTGCTGGACACAGCAGCCCTGGTGCTCCACCCCTTCATGCCTCGCCATGGCGTCCGCTCAGACAACCTCATGAGCGAGTGCACTTCGCTGGTTGTGCTGCTGCAGCTCAGCGCCTGCCTGCTGCCCGCGCTGTACAAGGCAGGAGGCGAGGAGCAGCAGCTGTTTGAGCTGCACCAGTGGCAGCGCATGCAGCGCGGCCTGCCGCCCGAGCAGGGCTGGGACGCTCGGGTGTACGCTGCTGCGCAGCTGCTGCCGTGCGGCAGGCTTGCGGTGCTGTGGGCCGCGCTGCTATTTGTCATTCTCTGGCATGCAGTTGTCGCGATGCAAAGCAGTGGCCTTGTATGATGTGCGCCACAATGGCGCTGGCCTGTAACGTGCTTGTGCTAATGCCAATTTCCGGCCTTGGAAGCAGAGGATCAGTGCATGATATGGCCGTTACTTAACCAGAAATTTAGCCTGGAGTGCATCAGCCACGGCGCCCGTCAAGATGCCGCCCAAAATGCTGCATTGCAGTCAACCAGCAGTGCAAAATGGAGCTCGAGGGTCCCACTGACGTGCCATCTGTCCGCAGCCGGATAGATTGACTGCTTTGCCCTGTGACACTGCAGTAGCTTACATAATCGAGCGCCAGCAAGCCTCTCGAGATTGTTGCATGTACACCAGCTGGCAAAAGGCCCTGCGCCAGCTGCTGGTAAGTGCCGGACGGGCTGTCTTGACAGGCTGCTGCAGCAGCCAAACACCGAGGTGCACCAGCAGCCGAGTGCACATTTAAAAAAAATCATCGGAGAAGTGGGCACGGTACATATTATCCTTCACGTGCTCAAAGCGTTTGAGGTACGGACGTTCAGCATCTGGTGCAGTCAGTTCGTCCATAGCCCGGCGCACATCCCTGCACATCATGAAGGAAAGAGCAGCGGGGGGCTGGCATGTGATTGATGAAACAAGAGGCAGCCTGGCAGGCAACAAGGCCAACGCCACCGATCTGCCACTGCGCAAGCTCCCATGCAATCCTGTCCCCTGCAGCTGCCCACACACCTGTATGTGACGCGCCCAACGTTGGTTGCCTCATCCTGCGTTCTGGCAGCCCCTGCGTGCACCTCCAAGCGCCACCCACGCCCAGCATCCTCCAGGATCACAGCCGACGGCCCGTCGTGCAACACATCATTCAGCAAAGCGTAGTTGGTATTGTCGTACATGTCACTGTAAAATTCGTTGCAGAAGACGGAGTACGATTCGTACTCCAACACCACACTGGGCAGCTGGCCAAGTGCTGCGTCAACACGGTCCAGCTCCTCACGCAGGCTGCGCGTCTCCAAGTGCCACACAATGCCCTGCAAATGGGTCGGCACTAAATTGCTCTTTCAGGATGTTGCGGTGTGCAGCAGTAAGTGGCAAGTTATTCCCTGCAATTTGGCCTCCGGGACATCCTCCTTGGCGGGGAGTGGATTTCTGCCTGTGCCGGCCTTTGCTAGCAGCTGCTAAAACTCACCGATTCGTTCTGTCCATGGCCGTATTTTGCCCATTCGCTTTGAGGACACGGCTGCTGCTGTCCAGACGGCCCGGTGCTGCCGGCACCACAGGGCGGCAGGCGGCGCCGCTGCCGGCCGGCAGCGTCGGCGGCTGCCGAGCTCCCGGCGAAGCGGCTGCTGTGCGCTGCGCAGGCCCGTGCGCAGCACTGCACAGTCGGTCTGCCCGCGCGGCGGGGCGGGGAGACGGCCTGCGGGCTTGACCAGGTTGCCGCAGCGGTCAGCATCGCGCAGGGCTCTTCTGGCGGCCAGAGCAGAGGGTCGGGGAGCTCTAAGAGGCAGGTTGAGGAGCCCTGAGGCTGCGTGGGCAACTTGCATTGCCGCCAGCGGCGGCGGCGCACGCTGGGCAGCCTGGCTTGCACATTTCTTGCCTGGCGTTGGCGCTGTCTGCCTCAACGCCAGCTCACTTCAAACCTGTTCTCCGCTTGTGCGAGCGGGTTTGCCGCAGCACTGCCTGCCATGCCACAGGGCGCAGAGCTGACTGTGAGTCCAAGCAGCCACGCGCCGAATTTCTCAACTGCAACGCTGCCGAACTGAAAGTGTTTCATTCGCACACGTTGCATACTTGTCACGTTTACATGCACAGGCCAGTTTGGCAAATCGGCGGCACATTGAGACTGGCCCAGGCGGCGCTCCTCACTGCTGCTGCTCCTCTGTTGCCTCCTCCTGCTGCGCCTGCACATCCTGCTGCTCATGCTGCTGCTTCTTGAACTGCACAAACGGCTCCAGCGCCTCAGCACCAGGCTGGAAACGCAGCCGCCTGCAACAGGGATATCAGCAAGTGGGGATCTTTTGCACAGGCTCGCTGGGGCATGTACAAGCCGCTGGCTGGGCATGTCACTGAGAAACGGGCAGCTTGCTACACACTCCCATCTCGCCCTCACAACACCCTGCTCACCTGAACCCTATCAGCGCCATGCGCGCCTGCCACTCGGGCAGGGAGGCCAGCCCTGCCGCAGACAGCTCATCCAGCACGCGCTGCAGGCGGTCCTCAGGCACCGCCGCACGCAGGACGCCCACTGCATGGCAGAACGGGCAAGACAAATCTTTTTTGGAGCATACCTTTGCAACAGAACTCTGCAGCGCAGCAGTCAGCGATGCGCCGTCGGATAAACCACATTTGGACAGCAGTTGCACTCGAAAGCAGGCGAATGCATCATGGCGCAACAGCGGGACACTGCGCACCTGCACCGATCAGGCGTGCCAGGTGCTGCGGCTGCTGCGCCGTGCCAAGCTGGCTGTCCACACAGTCGAGCACAAACTCGTGGGTCACCGGGCCTGCATAGGAAAGCAACCAGTTTGCATGCTGCAGTTGGTTAAAAGAACGCAGGAAGCAGGCTGCTTGCGAGCTGCCCAGCACAGGCGTCCCTCGATGTATGCATATGCCAGCTGCATGCCATACAAAAGCAAGCACGCGACACCTTGCGGCCATCTGCTCACCACGGTCGGAGGCCCGCAGGCCCATGAGGCCCAGGCCGTGCAGCAGGGTGTGCACCTGCGGCCCATAGTTCTGCCCCAGCTTCTCCTGGGCGCAGCCCACCAGGCGCTGCAAGGGCCAAGTTTGCGGTTGCGGATTGTTGGCAACTAGTGCTGGCGCACTCAAACTGGCACACTCAGTCCAGCAGAATGCAAGATGTGCACAGCCACCAGGCTCCACACCAGACCAGGCGCAGCGGGCAAATTGCAGCCTGCTTACCTCCACGTCGGCGCCATCAAAGCAGCAGCCCATCTTGCCTGCAGCAAACGCCATGTCTGCCTGCACACACCAACAGGGCGCAGCAGGTCCTGGCGAGCTTAGCCAACAAAAGCGCAAGTGAGTGCAAAGCTGATGGGAGCATCTGCTGCACTGCAGCTTGCACTGTAATCCTAAGCAGAGGCGCTCACCAGCGAGTGCAGCTTGGTGCCCGGGCTGTGCGCATTGGTGAGCAGGCAGTCAAAGACGGCCAGCGACAGTGGGGAGGAGGGTTCCAGGCCCGGCAGGTGCGGCAGCACCTTGATGAGGCGGGTTGCCTCTGCGTGCGTTACCACAGCGCCCGAGGCGATCTGTGAGTTGGGGGCGGCAAGGTGGCGGGTCCATCGCTGCGGCGCAGGCATGCAGGTGGCGGACAGCAGCAGAGTGCATCATCCAGAAAGCATCTTCGCACACCAAACTGCTATGCAGGCTCAGCCGCTCCTCACAGCCCAGTCCACCAGCGTAGGCGCAAGTGTGCATCCATGCAATGATTGCCCTGGACCCAGCGCGCACCCGGTTCTCAAATGCCTCCAGCAGCGGTCCCACAGTGTCGGCGGACAGGCCCAGCCGCGACACACCCACGGCAGTGGCGGTCAGCTCCCTCATCCGCATGGCGCCCTCCTCCTCTTCCGGCAGGAGCGGCAGCAGCCTGCAGGGTGGCAGAGCAGCAGAGCAAGAGGACCATGTGAAGCTCAGCATGGGCTGGGGTGGCTGGACAAGCGGGCATTGAGCTGCACGGCAAGGCTTGCCTGCACCCACCCACGTGCCACGACCGCTGCCCGCACCTGTCGTGCAGCAGCGCGCGCTGCTCAGCGCTGGGCCGGATGCCCAGCAGGCCCATGGCCCACACAAGCGAGGACATGTCGTTGGCCTGCAGGCCAGGGGTGCAGGAGCTGGCTTTTGATGCTGCTTTTGAATAGCACACAAACGGCGGCGGTTGCGCACAACCAGGGATGCAAGCGAACAAGGAGCTTTCCGGGCGTGGTTTGGAGAAAAAACAGCAAGTCCGCCTGCTTACCCGCATGGAGTCAATGTGCTCAAACACCAGGGGCATGATGCGCTGCACGCTGGGATCGCTGCCACGCAGCTGCGCCTTGGCGGCGCCCCACACCAGGTAGGCAGCTGCACGACGGTGGGGTTTGAAGAACAGTGCAAGGCAGGGTTGGCAAACAAGTCGAGTGGGAGGGAGCGGTGAACAAGCCATCCCAGCAGCAAGTGGACCCAGACCAAGCTTGCTGCACTGCAACGCACCCGCCTTGCCGTCCAGCGCCACTTGGCCATCTGCGGCCAGCGTCAGCAGCTCCCGCATGTAGTCCTGGCTGCCCGGCTTGGACCCTTTGCCCCTGCCACCACGGCCGTCGCTCGTGAACAGCGCCCGCACCGCCGAACCCAGCTCGGGCGCCTGGAAGGCATCTCCAAGCGACTCCTTCCAGGCCCGCATGTCCTGCGGTTGGGCGGGGTAGCACCAGGTGTAAGCAACACCACCGTTGCAGGAGTGCGCGTCAAACCCTTCACGGTATTAAGATTGATAACCCCCCTTTGCCGTGAACCCACACACCTCCACAGTGCGGCAGGCCGCCAGGCGCCCCAGCGGCGAGTCGGGCGGCGGCCCTCCGTGGCGCCGCCGTTGCGGGTAGCGCCGCCAGCCGCCCTCGTGGTGCTGCTGCTCAGGTTCATCCTCATAGTTCTGCTGCTGTGCATCAAACAGCGCCGTGCCGCACGTGAACGGGCGCCAGCCGGCTGGCGGCGGCAGCGGCGGCTGGGGCGGCAGGGGCACAGCGCCCTGCAGCGCCGCCAGAGCGCCAGTGGCTGCTGCTGGCAATGCTGTGGAGGCGGTGCCACTGCTGACAAGCAGCGCCCGGGCAACCAGGGCCTTGGCGCCTCTCCTCATGGCTGGAGAGCTGCAGCAGCCGAGGTTCAACTTGTACAGTTGCTGGATGAAAGGGTTTCGTGATGGGGGTGCGTTTAGAGCGAGCCGGCTGCCAAAATGTGACGTGGCCCCATGCAGGTGCCATGCAGAGGCGGGGAGGTGCTTTGAGGTGCCCTGCTGCTGGCTGTTATTGCTGCGATCACCCTATAGGATCGTCTGTAAAGCCCGCCGCCCCTTCTTTGCCCTCCCGCCCGCTGACCGACCCCGCCGGCGCCCCAGACTCGCGCGCCCGCTGGCCAACTGCTGACCGGCGATCTGTGAGGGCGATCGGTCGCCCGCACGAGCGGCCCAGCCCTCCTCTCCCCAGCTCGACTGCTGCCTGCCCGCCAGGGCGGCTCAGGGCGCCATGTGAGGAGGCCAGGCAGCAGTGGATCGATCAGCGCCCGCCACTGGTGCCGCTGAGAGGCGCAGCACACGTGCTGCCGACGCACGCCGCGCCCACCTCCCGCCGACGCCGCTGCTTGTGCTCGTGTGGTGTTGCCTGCAGCATATTCACGCACTGTGCCTGTTGGATTGATTTGCAGGGGTGACCAGCGGTACTTCAGCACCACCAAGAAGGGTGCGTCGCTCCCTGTCTGTGCAATGCGTTGCCAGGGAATGCTGCTGCTGTCGCTACTGCCGCCGCCAGGGCTGTGGTGCTGGAGCTGCTGCACCATCTCCCTTTTAATCGCTGCTCACTGGCTCGCTGCTCACTTGCTGTGGTGCAGGTGAGATCCATGAGCTGAAGCAGGAGCTCAGCGCGGTGGACAAGTCGAAGAAGAAGGATGCGGTCAAGAAGGTGCGTGGCAAAGGCTGGCTGTGGGAACCCAGCCCACGCATTTGTGAATTCAACTTGACTGCATAGCATGACCTTTTTGCCGGGCCCTTACCATGGCTCAAAGGGCATTGCTCAGTGCGTTGCACCGCGCTCCGCTTGCCTGCCCCTCCTGCAGGTCATTGCCGCCATGACGGTGGGCAAGGACGTCAGCCCGCTCTTCCCTGGTGGGTGCTGGCACTGCTCGCCTGTCTGCAGCCTGCCTGCCTGCTGCGATGCAGTACGTGTGCATCAACTGCCGCTGGCATCACACCTGCCCTCCCAACAAGGCTTATGGGTGCGTTCAATGCTGCACCGCACACATGCCACACTTCCTGACATCTGCCCGCCCACCCGTCTGCCCGCCCGCCGTTCCCAATGCCACCTGCAGACGTGATCAACCAGATGCAGACAGACGACATGGAGCTGAAGAAGCTTGTCTACCTGTACCTCATCAACTATGCCAAGGTGCGCCGGTGTGTGCGCAACCTCGGCTGGATGGGTGCTGCCGCTGGGTGCGGCTGTGGCAGGGACAGCGTGGGTTAGGAAAAACAGTTGCTGCTGCTGCTGCTGCCGCTGCCTCACCTGCATTTTTCGCGGGGTCTTTGCACCTGATACCTCGATCTCACCCACTGCACCCGGGTCGCTGCCTGTTCTGTGTCGTCTTGCAGACGCAGCCGGACCTGGCCATCATGGCGGTGAACACGTTTGTGAAGGACTCGCAGGACCCCAACCCGCTGATCCGCGCGCTGGCGGTGCGCACCATGGGCTGCATCCGCGTGGACAAGATCACAGAGTACCTGTGCGACCCGCTGCACCGCTGCCTCAAGGTGCGCAGCGGGCTGGGCTGCAGAAGGGGAGGTCTGCGCTTGCCGCTGTGCAGGCAAACATGCTGCAGGGCAGGCTTGTCGCTGGGTTGGCTAGGGCATGTGTGCTGATGTCCGCCTGCACGCTTGCCCTCGCAAGCTGGCCTGGGCCGGGACTGCAACGCATGGTGGCATGACATCCCACACGATCCTGCTCCCTGCCCCACCCCACCGCACCCCACACCAGGATGAGGACCCGTACGTGCGCAAGACGGCGGCGGTGTGCGTGGCCAAGCTGTACGACATCAACGCCGAGCTGGTGGAGGACCGCGGCTTCCTGGACATGCTCAAGGTGGGGCGGGGTTGCTGAGGGAATTGGTGCACGCGGGTGGTGCTGAGGATGATGCAGGCACGGACTGCGAGCTGGGCCCTGCACTGAATGCGACCATGCGCTGATATGTGGAACAAGCCTCAGCTCAGTCTCCTGCCTGTGCATGCTGCGCATTGATGCTGCACATTTTTGTGTTCACCAAGTTGCATGAACCCAACTGACCTCCCAACCACCCGCATCTCCTGCCGCAGGACCTGATTGGCGACGCCAACCCCATGGTGGTGGCCAATGCCGTGGCAGCGCTGAGCGAGATCCAGGCACGTGTGCAGCAGCTGAAGTGGGGCATGGCTTTGATTGCTTTGCTGGGGATCCTCTTCAGCCTGCATCGCCTGGATGTTACCGTCGCTCACACATAGTGGTATTGCATATTTGCAGGAGTTGAGCGGCAAGCCTGTGCTGGACCTGAGCCTGGCCACCGTGTCCAAGCTGCTGCGTGCGCTGAATGAGTGCACGGAGTGGGGCCAGGTGCGCAGCGTGGACAGCTGTGTCTGGGCCTGCTGTTTTTGCAGATAGCGGCTGGCTTGCAGTTAGCAACCCCTCGCATTTGGCGTGAACCCGCTGTGGTAGGCCCGTGCATCATGCAGTGCCAGCCGCCCACACTGGCCGCATGCTCCAATTCAACCCTTTGCTCCCCAGGTCTTCATCCTGGACTCTGTGGTCAACTACACGCCCGCCGATGCCAAGGATGCCGAGGCAGTGGTGGAGCGCGTGCTGCCGCGCCTGCAGGTCGGCTTTGCAGCCAGGGAAAAGTCAGCTGTAGCGCTTGCACAGCAGCATGCAGGCTTCACATTGTTGCGCTGGTGCCTGTGGCGCTCTCGAGATGGTCGCAACTTTCACCTCCATTTGCCCTGCAGCACGCCAACTCCGCGGTGGTGCTGTCGGCGATCAAGGTCATCCTGAAAAACATGCAGGCATGTAGCTGGTTCCAGGTGGCACTGCCGCGGGAACGGCAGCAAAGGCCTGGGCAGCTGTGTTTTGCGCAGGCGATTGTGTGCACATTTTTATGCACATCACAAACCATGTCACCCTTCCACCTGCCCTTCTGTCATCCGCTGCAGCTCATCCAGGATGAGGGCATGGTGACCACGCTGCAGCGCAAGCTGGCGCCGCCCCTGGTCACGCTGCTGGGCGTGGAGCCGGAGCTGCAGTATGTGGTGCGTGCTTGGATGCGCTGCGTTGCAAACATATGTGTAGGCGCGGCGTGATGCGCGCATGTGCGTCGTTTGTGCTGTGGACACGCCGTGTTGTGGCAGCAAGGCACCCATACGTGTGCCATCTGGGCTAATCACTGCAGGCGCTGCGCAACATCGGCCTCATCATCCAGGCCTACCCCGCTGTGCTGGCCAATGATGTCAAGGTGAGGGGAAGCAGAAGATTTAGCTTGCGTCAGCTCAGCAAGCAGCTTGATTGCAGGCAAATGTATGGACAAATCTATGGTTGTTGCTCAGTATGCCCATCCCAATGCTGTTGGCCTGCCTGCCGCAGGTCTTCTTCTGCAAGTACAACGACCCCAGCTGTGAGAAGAATGTTGGCGACCGCCGCCTTGAGCTGGGATTGCTCGCCTTGCATGGCCCGTTGCACCATGCACATGGATCGTAACTGCACCTTGCTGTCAATTTTCGTATGGTTGAATGTTGCTTTTGCATTGCCGCCACAACTCACGTGCAGATGTGAAGATGGAGAAGCTGGACATCATGATCAAGCTGGTGAACGAGCGCAACATTGACCAGGTGCGGAGTTCCAGCATTTTGCTGCCTCTGCCAATGTTCGAATGTGCCCCTAGCCTTCGATTGATAAGCGAGTTGCAGCAGCAGCGCCTATCTGTGCCAGCTTAAGCCATGCAGGACACCTGCACACACTTGCACTTGGGCAGCCGTTCAACCCACTCAAGCGCTGTTGCAGCATGTCTTGCTGCGGCTGCTGCAACATTCAGCACACCAACCCCTTGTTCATTTGCCGAGCAGGTGCTGCTGGAGTTCAAGGAGTACGCCACCGAGGTGGACGTGGACTTTGTGCGCAAGGCAGTGCGCGCCATCGGCTACTGCGCCGTGTCCATCCCTTCGGCGGCGGAGCGGTGGGTGCAGCAGTGGGTTTGGCAGCAGTGGGGCTTGAGGCGCGCATCGGGCCTTGCTGACCTGACGCAGATCTATGTCATTCAGGTTTGAAATGTACCGTCGGCACACGCAATGTCTAGTCCTGCAAGCATCGCCTGCCGCTCTGTTCCACACCGCACCTACCTTACCAAAGCCGCTTCCACGCCTACTGCCCCTGCAGCTGCATCAACGTGCTGCTGGAGCTGATCCAGACCAAGGTGAACTACGTGGTGCAGGAGAGCATCATCGTCATCAAGGACATCTTCAGGTGCGGGTTGCTGGGTGCTCCAAAGCATGTGCCTCAGGGAAATCACACATTCGCAGTTTGGCGGGTTGGACCTACCACCCGCACTGCATCAACATCCACACAACATGCCAACCTGCAGGCGCTACCCCAACCGCTACGAGTCGATCATCGGCACGCTGTGCGACAGCCTGGAGAGCCTGGACGAGCCGGAGGCCAAGGCCAGCATGATCTGGATCATTGGCGAGTACGCGGAGCGCATCGACAACGCGGGTGCGCCGAGTTGGGGCTGTTTTGCCGGGCGATGTCGGTGCGCTGGGGATTGCCCCTGCTGTCATTGCAGGCAGACTGCTTCGTTGGCTCTTTGGTTTAAAACCTTTCGGGCTGGCCACACACTTCACAATGGCCCTAATGACCCTCATCTCCCCTGCCTGCGTGCCCCCCGCCCACAGACGAGCTGCTGGAGCAGTTCCTGGAGTCGTTCCCCGAGGAGACGGCGGCAGTGCAGCTGCAGCTGATGACCGCCACCGTCAAGCTGTTCCTGAAGAAGCCGGTGGAGAAGCCGCAGCAGCTCATCCAGCTGGTGCTCACGTACGCCACGCAGGTGGGTGGCGGTTGCTGGGCAGGGAGGCAGCGGTTGGCTGCGCAAGCAGATGGCGTGGCTGGCTGAGCGTGCAGCGTAGTACTGCACACCTCAGATCGTCTCCTGCACTACAATGAGTTGGTGCTCCTGCTGGTGTGTAGTCCAACTGTTCTCCTGCTCTGTGCTCTGCAGGAGACGGACAACCCCGACCTGCGCGACCGCGCATACATCTACTGGCGCCTGCTGTCCACCGACCCGGGTGCGCTTGGTTGCAGTGCTGCAACACAGGCCAGTTACTACCTTTCCTCTCGCCTTTTTTTGCTTAGCCCATCCTCCACAGCGTTGCGCAATACCCCTCAGTAGCCTCGCCCTTTGGTCACATACAGCCGCACCCTGCCTTGCTGCAGAGGCCGCCAAGGATGTGGTGCTGGCTGAGAAGCCGACCATCAGCGGTGTGCGGGACGAGGTGGAGCCAGAGCTGCTGCGCGAGGTGCGGAGAAGGGGGCGGGGGCAGGGATGCAGAGGCTAAAGAGCTGGCGGGGCTGGTCGTGGGTTGCATCGGTTGCTTACATGGGGTGTGAGTGCAGTGCAGGACGGGCTGGGTGCGGCTGTGGCGCCTCTGCCGGCACAGAGCAAACCATGTCTGCAATGTTCCAAAGCTCACTGTCCGACCGGATGCCTCTCCCTCACCCACCTGCTCCCGTGCAGCTGCTGTCTGAGCTGGGCTCCCTGGCCAGCGTGTACCACAAGCCTGCAGCCTCCTTTGTGTCCAAGCTGCGCCTGGCGGTGCAGCGTGCGGACGACCTAGCGGCACGTGCGGCAGCGGGCCGCGTCTCGGGCAGCGGCGAGGGTGCGTGGCGGGGCAGGGGCACCTGGTGCAAAGCTTGCCAGTAGGCTGTGGTCAGGCCCTGCCCGTGGTTTGCTGTTGTTGTGCTTTAAACACAAGCAAGGCAGGATGCGTTGCTGTTCGATTGAACCAGACCATTAAGCATCACGTACCTGCTATTCCCTGGCCCTCTGCCCCCTGCGCAGAGATGCTCACGTCAGCGACGGTGGCCGAGTCGCCTAGCGCTGCATCCACGGGCGCCACTCCCACAGCAGCAGCAGCAGCACGCCCCGCAGCAGCACCTGTGCCAGACCTGCTTGGCGACCTGCTGGACCTTGACGTGCCTGCACCCTCCGCCGCACCAGCGGCTGCGCCAGCAGCAGCAGCAGCTCCGGACCTGCCGGTGGTGTTTGGAGAGGACCGCGGCAAGGGCGTGGTGGTGCGGGCGCGCCTGGCGCAGCAGCCGGACGGGGCGCACGTGTACGAGGCGAGTGCTGCTGGTTGCTGTGTGAAATGGGGAGGTTGAAATCGTGACGTTGTGTCTCTTGCCTGCTGCGCATTGAGGGTGTGCACTGCTGGGTCGCAGGTGGTCTGCAAGCTGTCCGTGACCTTGTGCTGTCTATGCCTGCCTCTCCTCTTGCCCAGATGGCCATCACCAACGTGTCAGCCGGCGTACCGCTGGACGGCTGGATGATCCAGTTCAACAAGAACGCGCTGGGGCTGGCGCCGGCGGCGCAGCAGCTGCAGCTTGACCCAGGTGGGCGGGGCAGTGCCGGGCTGCATGCAGGCTGTACTGCGGGTTGCAATGATTGAACAGTACAGTGAAGTATCCCAATGTTTTAGCACCTGGCGCACCATCCAGCTCATTTGCCCTGGTTTCTATGCATGCAAACCACCGTATGCAAACCACTGCAGCCAGAGCATGTGCCTCGCCACGCTTCCATCCCTGCAGTGCTGCCTGGCACCACGGCGGCAGTGCGCGTGCCGCTCACGCACGCACCCGGCCTGCAGGCGCCGGAGCAGGGCACGGCGCTGCAGGTGGCAGTGAAGTGCAACCAGCTCGGCGTGCTCTACTTTGCAGACAACATTTCGCAGCAAGCGGCTGCGCCCGCGGCGGCGGCGGCGGCAGACCCGCTTGCAGGCCTGCTCTAGGCAGCGGCATGCAAATGTGTGTCGCAATCACAGTGTAACGCTAGATAACCTGTTAGATGAAAGACTCGCAGAGCAGGTTGCACCAATGGGGGTGGGGAGGGCGCATGGGCGGAAGCCAGCCTGCAGGTGGCCAGCTGGGTTGTTTTGCGGTTGCTTTGCTTGTTCCGTTTGCAAGCTTTTGGAGAGCCAGGGAGGGACCATATCCTTGTGAGGTGAGCAGAGCCCGGTGCCTTGGACGCCTTTTGCCCGTTGGGTCGGCCGTCTTGCGGGTCCTACCTCCTGCCTAGGCAGCATTGCACACATGTTCATCCAGGGTTTCAGGCCGCAGTCCCTTGTATGCCTCTGCCACCACTGCTGCCGCCGCCGCCGCCGCTGCCGCCACCACGACCGCCACCGCTCTGTTGCCCGGCGCCCTCCATTTCGCCGCAGCATCTGACCCTGCGGCAACATGGCCGACGTCTCCACTGGTCCAGTGCGGAACGAGGAGCGGCCTGGAGCTGGTGAGATTAAGAGGGGCGCCAAGCGGCTTGTTCCCAACTTGCTGACCGTGCATCAACGTCTCGAGCTTGGTTTGAACGCTCTCCACTGTTCATCCGGCTTGCAGCTGGTGCGCCAAGCACGGCTCACCCCAGCCTGCACCCCACCAGCCGCCGTCCAGCGACGGGAGCCGCCACCGCCGAAGGGCTCGAGCGCAAGAGTGTGGCCGAGGTGAGGAGGGACAGGTTCAGTCTGCAGATAGGCCGTCGCACCGCCATTGCTGTGCAAACTTGACGCTTAAGCTGCCATCGGCTCCACCCTCATCACTACCAGGCGGTCGGCCCAGAAGGAGTGGCCAGCGCGACAACCATGGCTGTGGAGCCGAGTGCGCCCGGAGAGCCGCCGCACCTGCATGCCCCGGGTGCGCCCCTGCCGCTGTGGCAGCACGTATTGCACCTTCGGGCAGCACTCGCATTTGGAGCGTTGCTTGCACATTGCAGTACTGTCGCATGCGCAGCAAAGTGCATTGGAGGGCCGCCGCTTGTACAGTGCATTGCTGATGCAAGTGTGGCCATTAACACCCTCAATGTAAAAACTCTGCCTATGAATGAATGAACTCTGCCGGCTGCCAGGCATGGCGGCTGAGACTGCGCACGGGCACGAGGGCGGCGGGATCAAGCAGAAGGCCAAGGAGGTGTGGCACGGCATCAAGGAAATCACGCCCGGCACCAAGGTGGGTGCACTGCGCTGCACCCCGCAGCACCACTGGTCACACTGCGTTTGGCATAGCGGGGCTGGGGGTCACACTGGCACAACTATGGTCTGGCCTGGCTGGAGGGCGATGAGCCGGCATTGCAGGTTGTCGAGCCGACGTGTTGCACACATGGCTTCCCTGTTGCAGGAGCACCGCACTGAGTTTGGCACGGACGTTGCACTGGGCGGCTACCGCAGCCAGATGGGCAAGCGCTAGGCAGTGGCCTGGCGCAAACCAAGTCGGGCGGGTGGAAGGCGGAGGGCGCAGATGAATGCAACTGGCGCCGCCTTGCAGTGCACGCACATGAGACACTGTATGTACAACGTCTTTAAAGGATGAGCTTGTGCATGCCTTGTTGATGATCTTCCGTCTGAGCTCAATGCATACGTGGGCCCGCAGACAGAATCAGCAGGTGCACGGCAGCGGCAGTGCTCACCCTGGCTGCAGGAGGGCTGCCTGCTGAAGGCCAGAAGGCACTGCCTGGCAGGTGAAGCCAGTGCAAGGCCCAGAGCGTTCCTCAGGCCTGCGGGCCTCTCGGCGGCCGCGGCGCCGCCGCCCGCCGCCCGCTGCCGTTGGCCTGGGGCAGAGCCTGGCCCTCCTGCTAGCAATTGATCAGGTGCAACCATGACGCAGCAGCGTGCCAATGAGCCATGGAAGGGGTCACCAGCGTGCATGGGCCTCCGGTTTCCACCATGGCGCCTGGGGGCCCTGGCCTTTCTGATGGGCCTCTGCCCCTGCTGATCATCGTGGGAGGGCGTGTGGATGGGATCGTGGCCTTCTGGGGCCCTTCTCATGGCAGGCCAAGCTAGAGCTGCTCGCAAAGGCTCCCTCACCCTTCCCCTTGCCTGCAGCAGGCCTACGGAGCTGGAGCCTCCCCTGTTCAATCTGTGATCGAGCAGCTGGAAGACGTAGCGGCAGTGGAGGTGAGGGGGTCGAGGCGCTGCGCCACCGCCACAGTTGGCTGCCGTTTGCCGCCGTCGTTGAAGGGCCGACCGGTACAGGGGTGCGTCTGCAATCGGTTTTCCACTCATCCACCTGTTTGCTGCACCTTGCCTTTTGCAGGCATGCAAGGACGTGAATAGCCTCAACCTGGAGCAGGTGGCGCTGGTCCTGCATGAGCTGGCGGGCGCAGCTGCCACCGTCGACATTGGCAGAGCGTGAGGAACCTTGAATGCACGCAGCAGTGCAGCATGACAGCTCTATCCTGTAGCTACAGCCATTCACTTCGCTGCCTGCCATGGCTTTGGGCAGATGGGAGCAGGGCTTGACACTGCACGAGCCACGTCCACATGCCGCCTGTGCTCCCTTCCCGCCGAACATTGGATCAGCCTCCAGGGCCCTGCCTCATACTGCCGCAGGGTTTGCCTGCTGGAGTCAGCGCACCACATAGTCAGCAAGCTGCTGGCCAGTACCAATCACCAGGAGCCAACCCAGGAGCAGCGGCACGTCTGCCAGGTGGGGGGCCTGGGAGACGCGCTTCAAGCGGGGTTGCCGCTGGCCATGCTATGCAAACACAGCCGCCCAGCTCCACTGCGGTTCCAAGTGCGTGCTTGAAGGGCTGGGGGCCGGTCATAGAGAGCTTGACAGCGCGTGCAGTGAACCGTGCCTGCAATGCAATTGTCCTGCAAGTGCCTCCTCAGCTTCCTTTGCTTGTCCGCATGCAACACCATCGATTCCAATTCCTCATGCCGCTCCTGCGCCCCTTGCCCTCCTTCGACCAACCGCAGTCCGTCACAGCGTTTGTGAGCGCCATGGATGGCGCAGGCAAGCTGCCCAAGCACCTGGCGGCGCTGCTGGTGCCCGCCCTGGTGCGTCTGGGCGCCCGCTGTGCGCTGCAGACAGAGAAGAGCACGGTGCGAGTGTCGGTCGAGCAACTGAAGGTGGGTGGGCGGCTGAGGGCCGACATGGCTGGGATGAACTGCCGGCCCCTTGAGACATTGGGCTGGTGCGTGGGTGAGTTTCACGTATGAGCTGGCCTGAACGTCTATTTGCAGGTAATTGCCGCTGCACTTATTCTTCTGCTGCCGCTGGTGCCGCCACTGCAGCTGTTGAGCTTAACACTGCCTCAGACCCTGCCCCACCTCCACCTCCAAATGGGATAGCACAGCCTGGCGACCGCTAACCCTCCAACCGCATTGCAAAACCCCACCACACTGCACCACGCGGCAAGCATGCACCGCAGCGCGGACCACTCCACTGTGTTTGCAACCTTGCCCTCCCGACTTCAGGGCCTGCTGCTGGCTTACCCGTCTGTGTGGATCGAGCTGCACAGCCACCTGCCAAACCTGATGAACCCAGTGGACGCATCCTGCTGCGGCTTCATGCGTGCTGTTGCGGCCAGCGTGGTGCACGCCGCCACCTCAGCAATCGGCGGCCAGCAGGTGCAGTGTGACAGGGCAAGGATGGGCATGTGGGCTGTGGGGGAAGGCAAGCGACCGACATACAGCAGCCACCCTCCTCTCATTAAATTTACCCTTCAAATGCTCTACCTAACACAAGCTGCTGTGCAAGGCTTCGGATTCTTTTGAATCCTGCTTTGCAGCAGACGAGGGCGCTGCATGCGTTGTGCTACTTCCCGACCTGCAGCCCTGAATTGTTCTTCAACACCACACCCACCTTATCATCCAGCCTAAACGCCCCACACCCGCCTGCCCCCACCTGCAGGCCAAGGAGGAGGAGGCAGTGGAGTGGCTGGGCATGCTGCTGCCCTATCTGCTGGCCAATGACATGAGCCGCATGAGGCTGTCCACCGAGGCGGAGGCCGACTTCCTGCTGCCTGGCACCCCCGTTCTGGCCGTAGCCTCCCGCGCACTGTTTGACATCCTGGTGCGCCTGTGAGGGAGGGGGCAGCCGGTGCTTTGTGCCACACATCCTGCGCTCCTGGTCCCAGCAGTGCTGCAGTGCAATGAGAGCAGATGCACCCAGTGCGCCAGACTTGATGGCAGCTTGCATGAGGCACCGCCATGGCTGTGCTCTGTGGTTCGGTGCTGGTACTGCCTTCCTGCTTGGCACGAGCTGCTGCTGCTGCATATGCTGCCATGATTCCGCCTGGCTGTTGCCCATGCTTCCTCTGCTCTGCGCTGCATCTGGTTTGGCAGGGCTTCAAGGCGGATGAAGAGGGATACGTGAGCAAGGCAGCGCAGGTCATGCGCAAGGTGGAGGGGATGGAGAAGGCAAGCAGGGGATGGCACAGGGTGCAGTGCAGGTGTCAGCCTTGAGATGGGTCAAGCTGTGAAATGCAGATGATGGGTTGTTGCGGTGGCCGCAAGCAAGGCTGCGAGGCATGATGGGATGTGTAGGTGTGGTTAGGGTTGCATGCACACCAAGACTGCGCGCGCCCATCGATGCAGACCCGGCTGTCCATCGTGCTTGGCCAGCCGCTGTCGCCGGCTGAATCTCGACCGTCCTGCATCTGGCAATCAGTGCAGATGGCGATGCCTGTGGTGGCGCTGCAGCCGCTCGGCGCGGCTTACAGCAGCAGCGGCTTCACCGTCGAGGCAGACGATGAGCGCGAGTTACGGCTGGCCCGCATTGGGCGCATAACCAATTTTCTGAGCTTCATGGTGCGTTTCTCGCACTCAGAAGGGGAGAGTGTAGGCATTGCGCTCGTTACCTGCAGCTGCTGCTGGCTGCCACCTCAGGTTGCTTGCAAAGCAGGGTGGCCTGCTCTCAAACCGGCATCACAACTCTCAGTCGGTCTACCTGGGCCTCCATTTTGCAGGTAGCTCTGACGGCCCACCTTAGGAGCCTTCCACGTGATACATGAGGCGAAGGCTACATGAGTGCCCCGCAGCGCAGCGCCATGTGAAGAGTGTTGCCAAGTAGGCATGCAGCTGTTTGCTGCTATGAGCCATGTGGATTACCAGCATGCCTCGCGGATGCTGCTGTTGCGAAAAGTGGCGGCAGTGGCGGAGCACCCACCAAATGTGCTTTACAAGTATCAAAGTATGAGTTTTCTGCTGTGCGCAGCCTCAAGATAGATTCACCCAATGTGTCTTGGTTTTGTGCCGACAGTTTTGTTCAGCACGCACCGCGGCCCTACTCACTCCACTGCTGCAGCAAAGCCCAGTCCCACTAGTGCAGCTATGCCTTTGCTGCTTAGCCCCGTGTCACGACTCAGTCAAAAAACTACATCATCACACAAATGACATGTAGTTCATGTGAAACGATTGAGAAAACGTCAGCATGCTGCAGTGAGGCAAGGCTGCGCCACGACCCTGGCCTACTGCTACCCTTGCTGCCACTGCCCAGCAACAACCGTGCCAAATGTGCTCCGCCGGAGCAAGCGTGCACGGTGTGCAAGCCTGTTTGCATGGCTGCGGTTGCATATACGGGAACCATCTGTGCTGCAAGGCATAATGCAGGCCGCCTTTGCCCTCAGTAGTCGATGCACCGGTGACACCTCAGCTGCGCAACGGCAGCGGCAGTTGGCGGCGGCGAGCGTGGCGCCGGCGCCATTGGACTCGTGCTTCTGTTGCCTCCTACTTGTCTTTTGCACTCCTGGAATCCGGAAATTGCTGTTTCCATCCCTGGCCTGCTCCTAGGTCTACAGCGCGGAGGTCTGTGGGCGCGGCGAGGCGCGGCGGGCGCAGCGCGCACACTCACGCGAGGCCCAATGGAGGCACAGGTGAAAACCAACGCCGCTGGTGCTGCCGCTCTGCTGCCGCCGCCGCCGCTGCCGCACCCCCGCCTGCCGCCCGTCCCTCCCCCTTCGGCACGCTGCTGGCTGCGTGATGTTGTGCGGGGTGGTGGCTTGCCCTAGCAGCCCCAAGCAGCTGCTCATGCTGTGTGACTGCCAAGCGATCGCCTGCCTCTCTGTGCCTCCACCTGCAGGGCCAGTGGGCACTGCCATTGCAGCCCGAGGCGGCTGGGCACCAGGAGGAGCACAGCTTGCCGCCGCCGCTAGGGATTTTTGACCAGCAGCAGTGGCAGGGCCTACCTCCAGAGATCAGCTCCAAGCTGGCTGAGCTACAGGCACAGATGCAGCAGCAGCGGACAATGGCTGCAGCGGAGCAGGCGGCATGGGCGCAGCGGGCCCAGGACATTGAGCGCGCACAGCAGGCCCTGGCAAAGCAGCTGCAGGAGCTTCTGGCGCCTGTGGCAGCAGCAGGCACAGAGGTTCCCCTTGCAGCTGTGCCGGACCCCGAGCAGCCAGCTGCTGTGGGCAGCCCTCCTGACAGTGCCGGCCCTGCCTCCGAGCCACTGCCGCCCAGCGTGAGTTTGCAGCGCTTGATACACGTGCCTCCTTGACACTGCCAATGCCTGCTCACCTGGGTGTTGACCAAGGCAGCACAGCACTGCTGGCCGACTCTGTGCAGAGGCAGCACACCCTGTGGCCGGCTGCCTTACGCCAACGAGGCTGCCCCTTTGCCTTTCTGCCACAGGGGCTGGACCTGAGCACCGCAGAGGCGCACCACATTGCGCCGTTTCCGTTTGCTACTTCAGCTCCCAAGAACGCTGACGCGCTGAACTACTTTTCGTATACCCTGGGGCAGATGCGCCACAACCCGCAGCTGCTCGCCCTGGTTAGTGCCTGGGCGTTTATCGTTGCTGTTGTGGGTAGGCTACAGACTCGGCACCTCAGCTGCCACCTCGGTCCGTAGTCACTTCTAACGCCAGTTGTGTGCTTGTCGTATCGCAGGCATCCGTGGTCCGTGAGCGAATTCAGTGGCTTGCCGAGCTGAAAGGCTCGGGATCTGCAGATCGTGCACGCCCCCTGCTGCCTGGCTACCTGGTCGGGGCTTTCCCCCGCTGCTCGGCTGCGGCGGCGGAGGCCAGCACCAGTGGAGCCGCTGCTGTGGCTGGCAGCTCCCACACAGCGCACAGCGGTGGCGAGCTGCGCCCATCCTTCGCCTTTTCGATGGAGGGCGCCACTGGCGATGGGTGGATCAAGCGCATGCCGTTGACCCTGCACGTCAGGTGTGGCAACTGGGTGGGGAGGATTGAACAGATCATGCTTGGATGATTGGGTCTGCCTCACCCACACACACCCACGTTACTCTCAACCTGCATGCAGGGAGGCTCCACGCATCACGGCAGCCCGGCTGGCGCCGCTGCAGGCCAACTACGCTGACGCTTTTACCAACGACCGCAAGGCCGCTGGTCCACGCCTGCGGGAGGCACTGGCAGACACCACTGTAGGACTGCAGTGGGTCTGGGCGCGGCTGCCGGGCGGATGCGGTGTGCAGATCGATTTTGGCGCGCCGGAGTGGACACTGCTTTGAAAACCTGCGTGTGTGCTCACGGCACTAGCAGACACCACCGCGGGGCAGCAGCGTGTGTGGGCGCAGCTGCTGGGCGGAAGCACCAGGCAGATTGACTTTGGTGCTCTGAAATGGACCCTGCAAAGCGGGTTCTAATTGCTTGATGTGTGTTGAGATGAAATGCTTGAGCTGGCTCGCTTATGGAAGTAGTTTTGTTGTACAGCAGTTGAACACGGCACGTGGGTGGCATTGGAGGCCAAACGTTCTACCAGCCGCGTTTCACCTGCGCAGGCCTGCATGGCTGCAATCAAGCATGAAGCTTGGCACCTTCTATGCTGCAATGTTGTGGACGCACAGGATCTGCGCTGCAACCAAATGCACATTCTGATGCAACAGGAGCCACACGCTGCGCAGCGGGTGCATGCTGTGTGGCCCGGTACACCTATTCCATACCAGCTTGCCTCTTCAATGCGCCTGCTGTCAACCCCTGCGGCGGCAGCAATGTTGTGCAAGGTGGCTGCCCGTCTGCGGCGTCCCAACGGCATGGCAGCCGCCTGCATGCACTCAGTACAATGCAGTTCGAGCTCTCGAACGTCTAGAGCGGGCGAACAGCGTCCCGCCGCAGTCTTTCCAGCTGAGCTGGCGTTCGGCCGGCCTGCCCCTGCACCCTTCCTGCTGGCTGCTGGTTGTACCTCATGCCCATCTGCATATAAATCGGGGGTGCAGGGGCGATGCAAGCCGCGCTCGCGACCGTGCAGTGAGGCGGGAGGCAGCGGCAGCGCGCTTGGACGGCCGCGACACATTCAGGATGGCGCCCAAGCGCAGCCAGAGAGCGCTGCTGGCCAGGGCGCTGTCGGGCGCCGCTGGGGCACAGCCTGCGCCGGCTGTGCCGCAGGAGTACAAGCGTGCACAGGAGCTGTTCAATCAGGTGCGGCCCTGGATGCAATTGGGCCGGTTGGACGGTCGCCAGGCGCGCGCTAGCCGGCGGACCATGCAGTCTTGCCGGCTGCGCAGCGCTTTGTGTCCCAGCGCTTTGCCTGAAATACTCGGCGACCTCGATGTTCGAGGCGCAGGAACTGGGAGCCACCTGCCACAGGCGTGTGAGCTCGCTGCCGCCGGTGCCGCCGCCACCGCCGCTCACACTTGTTCAACATTCTGTGTCTCTCGCTTCTCCACCCTGTCATCAGTTCAAGAAGGGAAAGAAGCGGGCCAAGGCGCAGGAGGAGGCAGAGACGCTGTATGGCTCTGGGCCGAACTCTGCGCTCTGCATCGCGCTTGCTAAGATGCACATGACGCTGGCTGTGGAGCAGGTGCGCTAGCTGTGGCTGGCTTGGTGTGCCCCTGCTGCAGATGATGCGTGGCATGGTGCTTGCAGCCTGGCAGCATGTTCTGATCAGGCTCACTACCGGGCGCACGGTTTGGCCGCCGTACCTGCAGCTGCTGCCATCAGACTGCCCACATCGCCCTCACCGCCTGCTGCTCGCTTTTGTTTGCTTGTATGGTGTGCAGGCGCTGAAGCTGGATGAGGATGTGGCACGGGAGGAGGCTGTGCTGTCCTGCCTGCACTCAGCGCTGCAGTACGCAGTGTCAGGGGCGGTGGCTCACCGGTCCATCCAGTGCGTCGTGCTGTGCGTCTTCACGCTGCACTGCTGCCGCGGCCGCGGCAGCGCGGAGCAGAAGCAGCAGCGGCAAGCGTGGCACACGCAGCTGAGCGACGCGCTGCCAGCGGGAGACAAGGCCAAGTGGGCGGCAGTGGGCTGGGTGGACCCTCGCCTGGAGTCGCATGCCACGCAGGTGCGCCGGGCTGTTTGCCTGGGCTGGTGGTGCTGTTTGCTGTGAGGTTGCAGCTTCCCCAGGGCAGGCTGCATGTGTGCCCTTTGCCAGGCTTTTGGTGCTGCACCCTTGCCCAGTGCCGATGGAGCACTGCTCGAGAGCCTGCGCAGCTGTGCTGCATCAAGCTGCTGCGGCAGCCTGGCTAGCCGCATAGCTTTGCTGCCGCGCTGCTTACCCGCCTGCTCTGCTTGCCCCGCGTGCCTGCAGGACCGGTTTGGGTTTGAGTGGAACCAGCGGGGGCAGCACCCAACAGTGGAGGCGTGGGCGGAGGCAGTGCGCGATGACTGGACCAAGTTTATGCACAAGGTGGGCAGGCAGTTGTCTCTCTTCTGCAGACCAGTTGCGCAGACTAATCAGGAGCATGCCGGCTGGCTGCCGCTGTGGGTGCATGTGCGGTGGCCCCATGCCGCCGCTGCTGCTCACTGCAGCTCAGACTGTACCCTGGCGTTATGCACACGTGGCTGCTCCTGCCGCCATGTAAAACCTGCTGCCTGATGCCTGCACTGCCTGCATCTCGCTTTTCTTGTGCACAGGCGCGCGTGGCCGACACCATTGACTTCAAGCTGCTGGAGCGGCTGCCCACCAAGAACCCAGACAGCCTGCGGGAGCTGCTGCACGAGGTGGAGCAGCCGGTGGACCGGAGGCTGGGTGAGCTGGGCTGCTACACAGTGTTTTTGTTGCTGCGCGTACTGCGCCTGTGCTGGGCATGTTGCCGCCACTGCCGCTGCCGCTGCTGCGCATGCAAGTGGGGGCATGTTTTCCGGCCTGCGCTGCTCGCGGTTAACTGTTACTGCTGTCTCTTGCTTGCCAGACAAGTGCACCAACTCTTGCTACTCACCTCAGTTGCCCTGATATCTGCACTGCTGCAGCCGGCAACGTCACACCGCTCAACACCACGGACAAGGAGGCTCTGAAGCAGCGGCTAGACACGTTGGACCAGCGGCGCCTGACGCAGCAGCATGCAGCAGCGGGCAGCAGCTCTGGGGCCGGCGCCGCTGGCACCAGCAGCGCGGCGGCCAAGGTGGCGACAGCAGCGGCACCAGCGGCGCCGCACCACACCCACCAGTCTCTGACCAACCAGTGGCTGCCGGCGCTGCACACCGCGCAGCTGAACAAGCAGAAGCAGAAGGCGGAGCAGAAGCGGCTGGCAGAGCAGCAGGCGCGGGCGCAGCAGCGGGCGACCCTGGTGAGTGGGAATGTGTGCAGGGTAGGCTGGTCAGTGGGTGGTGGGGCTGGCTGAATGTCACACATGCCAGCGGACACTGCCGTGTTGGGTAGGGCGGGCAGCCGGTGTTGATGTGTGCCGGACAATGCTGTCTTGATGCCATCGTTGCTGAGAGCTGTCGACAGCGCAGCTTGTGACTGCTGCCCTCCTGCCGCCCAAACCGCGCTGCACCAACAGATCCGGGAGTACCTGAGCCTGAAGCACGCTGGGCTTGCTGAGGACCCACGGCCAGCAATTGCGCCGCCCTCTGGCAGCATCCAGGCCTACCATGCCTCCATTGCTGAGGACTCGGCTGATGGCCAGCTGGCGGCCTCTGCTGCCTGGACCCTTGCTGACCTGTCGGCCGCGGCGCAGCAGCTGGTGGCGAGCCGCGACTTGAGCGCACCCGAGGCTGAGCTGGCAGCAGCCAACCTGGCACTGCTGCAGGGCGGCGGTAGCGGCAACACGGCAGAGGAGGGCAGCAGCGGCGGCGCGGCACAGCGGCAGCACGTGTGGTATGGAGACCCGCTGCTCAGCACCGGCGAGACGCGGCACAGCGTGGAGGTGCGTATTGCCTGTGTGTGTTGCCAGCTGTGGGGGCTGCTTACCAGGACGGGAGCCGATGAGATGGGTACACTCTTGTGCCGCATTTGGTTGATGCTGCTGCCCGCAGGTTGCGCATTCATTGTTGAGCATCACCCCCGCAAGTACTGACCGTTGCATTTATGACTGCCTCTTCTTCTTCTCGCCCTTTCCCTGAAAGCAGAGCTACGAGGCAATGGAGGCGCTGCTTGTGGAGCAGCAGCGGCAGGACTGGTCCATGTTTGAGTACGCCGGGCAGCTGGTTTGCCGCGACGTGGAGGGCTGGCAGGTGGGCACGCGCATCGCGCCGGCATTGTACGGTCCTTGCATTGACTGCATTGATGGTGTGCTGAGGGCTGGCTTCTGCTCGACTGGCTTGTGCAGCACCACCTTTTGCCTTGGTAGCAGCAGTTTGGAGCAAGTCGTGCTCCAGCCAACCACCACGCCCCCAACCTTGCCCTCCCTCACCCTGCCTCCAGGCTGTGGTGTCTGCGCTGCCGGTCAAGCCCATGCTGCTGCGTGAGCCCTGCCCCGACCTGCTGCTGGAGCGCTTCACGCCCGGGCCCAACGGCGAGCCGCCCCGCGTCTACCCCGCTGACCTTGCCTGTGAGCAGAACGAGGGTTGTCCGTCTGATGGAGCCATTTGGTGCTGCTGTGGCAGCAGCGTGATCTTGATGTGTGTGGCACCGTTGGACGCTGAATGGCACTGCCCCCTGTTGCTGCTGTTGCCGTTATCTGCAGCTGAATTGCAGCCTCCATTAACCGTGCTCCCACGCTGCCGCCGCCCCATCGCCCTGCAGTGATGGATGCGCAGTCCACCCAGGGGGTTGACCGCCTGGGCGGCTGCTCAGACGATGATGCCTTCTCAGATGCGCTCAGCCGGCAGGGGTCGCTGGGCGGGTCTGATGAGTGCCTGGAGCCTGCACCAACTCCTTGTGACGAGGCGCAGCAGGCGCAGCAGGTAGCAGAGCCGCCGCGCGAGCAGCAGCTGGCCGCGGACCAGCAGCAGCAGCAGCAGCAGGCGGCGCCGGCACGGCGTGGCGGCAAGCCGCTGCTGCAGCGGGTGATGGAGGCTCTGAAGCAGCAGGGCCACCTGCAGCAGAAGCCCACGGCTGAGGAGGGTGCAGGCAAGGGCGCTGCCGGCCCAGCAGGCGCAGCAGCAGAGCGCGCCCAGCAGCAGCAGCAGCAGCAGCAGCAGCAGCAGCAGCAGCAGCAGCAGCAGCAGCCAGTAGAGCAGCGAGCAGATGGCGGGCCATCCACACCTAGGCAGCAGCAGCAGCAGCCACGCCTGCCACCCCTGCCAGGTCAGCTGGGGCGGTGCGTGGGGCTTCGTTGCGCTGTTCTCTGCTCCTGCTGCCCCTGCTGCTGCCGGCTTACCAGTCATGCATGTGTCCATTCCAACATTACTCCTACGCTCTGCTTTTAGCAGTTGTTGACCAACCTCCGCCGCTCTGCCGCTTCCCTTGGCTCGCGCAGAGGACGCTGAGGACCTGCAGAGCCTGTTTGTGGAGCACCACGCACACGAGTGGATGCCCCGCATCGCAGTAGAGTGGGGCTACAGCCAAGGTGAGCTTCAGTCTGAGGTTGGTGTGCTTGCACCAAGGCTTGCGTGGCCCTGAGCTTGAGAGCTGCACCGTGTGGGTCTTATGCTGCAGCCTGGCCTCCCTCGCAGCCTCAACCTATCACTCCCCTTCATGCCGGTCAGCCAAGCAGCCTCCGCTCATCTGTTGCTGCTGCGCCTCACTTGCGTGCCTGCAGACCAGGGGCGGCAGTTCTACCGGCAGTGGATTGAGGAGGGGGTGGAGGCGCGCCGCATGGAGTTCCTGGATCAACTGGCAGATGCAGCCAAGCACGCCTGGCTCAAGGTGGGCCCTTTGGTTTCAGCTCTTGCGGTGAATTGTTTCAGCCAGGCACGGCACATTCGTCTGAGCGGGATGCATGCTGCCAGCTGGCAGCACAGCCAAGTGCGTTTGCGCCAGCACGTTGCTGCCACATGCCTGTGCTGCCTTTTCACACCTCACCTTTGAAACGTACTTTTTGCAGGATGTGGTGGAGGCTCAGCTGGCGGCTGGAGAGCTGCCTGCAGAGACAGCTAGTGCGCTGCGGCGCATGCGGGCGGAGCTGCAGGCCACTGATGCGCGCCAGAAGGTGGGTGATCTTTTTTGCTGAGCTAGCAAGTACCCAAACCTCTGCCTTGGTGGCGTCATGGCTGTTGAGAGTGTTGTGATGGCTGTGTCCATCGTAAGTAGCCCACATGTGCACTCACCTGCACTGCCTGCCCACCTGCCCTTCTGCAGGAGCGCGAGCAGCAGCCGAGCGAGGTGCTGCGGAAGAAGCGGCAGCGAGGGCAGGAGGATTTTGCACTGGCGGGCCCCTCTGGTGCAGCAGGCGCGGCGCCGCTCTCGCCTTGCTCCGATGCAGGCGCATCCGACGCGGGCAGCAGCAGCAGCGGCATCAGCTGGCGCAGCGGCAGCACGGGCAGCAGCCTGCCGCAGCTGGGCGGCATGGCGGCGGGAGACATCCTGGATTCGTACATGCGGGAGCTGCTGCACAACACGCTGCCCTGCCTAGGTGGGTTGGTTTAGCATGCGGCGGCTTGGCCAGCTGTCGCACACGAACCAGAGTAAGCACTGCCGCACCGACCGCTGGCATTGGCGAATGCTGCTGCACAGGCAGGTGCAATGCGCCGAGGCATGAGGGTGTATGTGTGACCTGCGCCCTCAATAACCCATGAACCCTACATCCTTTTGCAGATGCCATCCTGGGTGTGTACAGCGACGCGCAGAGCGAGTGTGCGGCGCGGCTGCTGCCCGAGGACCGGCTTGGAGAGGTGAGTTTCGAAGGGCTGCTGCAGAGCCGGGGCAGCTGCTTGTAGCAAAATGGGCACGCTGTGTTGCCCCTTTCCACACCACATGGGCAACTTATTAAATCATGTTGTCTGCACCACGATTGCTTGTGCAGGTCCGGGTGGAGCAGATGGTGCGGCGCGGCCTGGCAGGGCACTGCATGGTGCAGGTCAGTGAATACCGGCATCGTCCTGGCATGAGCTTTGCCCTTGCTGGGGTGCCAATCATTGCATGCCAGCGCCTACATGTGGCGCATTTATTGCTGCATGCGGCTGCGTGCACAAAAGCCTGCCGGTCAACTCGTCACCCACCCACCTCAACCTCCCGAATGCAGCTCATTTGGGCGTTGGATGTGGGGCGTGCGACGCGCGGCGCGCTGGCCGCCACCATTGCCAACCTGCACAAGATGATGGGCAGCCACAACCACCCCACGGAGCTCATTTGGCACTTCATCGTGAGCAAGCTGGGGGTGGCATGGGAACTGGCTGTGCAGGGGGCACTGCCTGCTGCAGCGCAGCACCTGGCTACTGGAATTGCAGCAGCGCTACTGGATTTCCCGGCCGGACACGCGCTTCTGTGCGGAATACCGGCCTCCAACTGACTATGTTTGGCACACCTGGTTGTTGCCATGCAGATGCACCGCGGCGCTGCTGAGGAGGCAGAGGGCGCCTACCAAGCACTGCTTGATCTGGAGCGGCGCAGCCAGGGCCGAGTGGTGAGTGCTGCACCCAGTCTGCAATGTAATTGCAGTGTGAAAGCCCCCACGTCAATTGGAGCTGTTCTTCACAGGCGTATCACGGCAGATTTGTTCCTTCACCTTACACCTCGTTGTCTGGTGTTGCTGCAGATGAGCCGCCCGGTGTCGGCGGTCACCCGCGTGCTGGCGCCGCTGCTGCTGCAGGAGTGGCGGGTGCGTGGCTGGTGACTGCACGCCTGCTTGCCTGCTGCACCTGTTTGGCTTACCTTGGGAAAGCCTGACATTGTCAGAGCAGGCTGGCTTGGTTGTACTGCAGTTCACTGCTATGTAGCAGCCAGGGCCACCACACTGCACTGCTCCCTGCTTCACATCGAGCCCCCTCCATCTCTCCCCTGCGCAGGCGGGCGAGTACAGCCCCGAGGTGTATGTGGAGCGCAGCAAGCGGGTGCTGGCGCGCATGACGCTGGGCGCGCTGCGCCACCTGCACGCGCGCGGCCGCCTCATGGAGGGCGTGCTCTGGCAGGTGGGCACTCAGGCAGTCGTTTTTTTTGCTGTTGCTAGGCAGTTGGTTGTTAAGCTGTTGCTGTTTAGCCATCTTCATGGAACTTGCAGGCGCGCCAATGCGTATTTGTTTCGGGCTGGCACGTGGCGGCTTGCGCTTCCTGCAGCTCATTGCTCTGGCGCTGGTTCCTCGTTATGCATTTGCAGCTCAACTCGTACATCCTGAGCTGCCTGGAGAAGAGCGGCGAGGCGGCGGCGGACCGAGAGCAGCAGGAGGAGCTGAGGTGGGCACTGGCATGAAGGGCTGGGTCTGCGGGGGACAGGGAGGGGGTTGGGGATTGCTGGCGGTAGCCTGGGCATTTGCATTACATAGCCACACCGCTGATGTGTTCTGGCAGCGGTCGCTGTGGGCTTTTGCCGTTCCTGATCCCCTGCTGACTGACTTTGCCTGTCAAACCACCACTTATGTGCTGCAGCAAGCTGTGGGAGGAGCTGGCTGACGTGGCGCACGACAACCAGGACTGGTGAGGCTGCTTCAATGGTTGCCTTTTCCCAGCAAGTTTGGCGTGCTTTCACCTGCAAGCACACGCTGCTGCCTGCGCACGAGCGCTTGTTACTTGCAAAGCAAGCCCATGGCTCCTCCTGTCTCCTGCCCAACATGCCCAACACTCTGCGATGCTGGTTCACCCGCCGCCCACCGTGCCCTCCTCTGCCTCCGCAGCTTCAACTACTGCGCGCAGCTGCCACTGTGGTCCATGCTGCCGCTCTACACGTTTGTGGGCATGCTGTGCGCGGAGGCCTTCTGCTGCGCCTCGGACATCCACCCCCTGCTGGAGGACGTGTATGTGGAGGGCCGGGCCATTGCCAGGCTGGAGGAGCCAGAGCCAGCTGGCGGCGAGGGCAGCTCTGAGCAGGCCAGCCCGGACCAGGCCACGCTGGTGCTGCTGCCGGCGGCGGTCAGCGACTTCATTGCGGCGGCGGACGATGCAGCGGTGGCGGCCATCGGCACGCCGGCAGAGGTGGTGCCGCCCCGGCGGGGCGGCCGCCCCGGCGTGGATGCCACCGCCAGCCTGGCGTCTGGCCGCGTGGCGTTGCTGGCTGACTATGCTGCGGGGGTGACAGAGGCGCAGCGTGCGCAGGCGCGGCTGGCTGCGGGCGGCACCGGCGGCCTGCCCTATGTCGGCCTGGGCCTGGGCGCCAGCCCGCCCACCGGCACAGACGATCTGCTGGACCGATCCCGCGTGGCGCAGCAGCTGCACCGCCTGCTGTACGCAGAGGCGGTGCTGGGGCAGCTGTTCCAGCGGTGTGAGGACATCAGCGATGGGCTGGAGGCCACCAGCCAAGTGCTGCGCTTCATGGCCAAGGGGCTGGACGAGGTGAGGCCTGGGCGGGTGGTTGGTTGGGCTGCTACATGGGCGGGTGGGACGTGCATTTGCTTGGCATGCGTGCAGGGGGGTGGAAGCAGATGGATGACAGATGCAGCCAGCAGCTCACTCAGAGGCCACAAACCAAAGCCTTCCTTCCTTTCCTCACCACGGTTGCAGTTCATTGCTGGGACGCTGTCGGAGCCGCTGCCGCCCGCGCCGCCGCTGCATGTGGAGCAGCAGGTGGGCCTGCATGGCTGCAGCTGTTGTGCTGCAGGCTACAGCTCCCACCTTGCGTTGCTGTGCTGCAGGTTTGGGGTTAGGAACTCGCAGTACTTGGCAGCTCATTGGTACACTCAGCTGATTGATCTGTGACACCCATGCTTCCTCCCTCCCCGACCATGCAGCTGCGTGACGCACAGTACGCGCTTGCGGCCGCCGACTGCGCGCAGCTGGCCCTCATGCTGGCGGTGAGCGTGCTATGGCAGGCTTGGGAGTACACAAGCAGCAGGCTACAGCGCCATAGCTGCGGGAGCGGCAGAATAAACTGGCGAGTGATCAGTGACCGCCCTCCCAACTCCATCACACCCCGCCCCTATCATGCTGGCCAGCTCACGTTCCCATCGCCCTTTCCTGCACCCTTGCTGCCTTGCCCGCAGAACGAGCGGCTGCGCGCCGCTGCTTACGCTGACACGCTGTCAGCGCTGCAGATGGAGCACGCAGCAGCAGGGGAGGTGTTGGACGCCAGTGGGCTGGACGAGCGGGCGAGCAGCATCGCGGCAGCAGTGGAGCGGGTGAGGCGGTTGGGCCGGGCCTGTTGCGGTTTATTTTAAATGTTGCACACTCTGCATTACCTGCCATCGCTGTTTGGAAACTCCGATGCCACTTTCCGTTTGAAGTAAATCTGCGGTCCTCTCTCTTTCCTGTGCAGTTCTCGCGGCTACATGCGGACATGCAGGAGGAGTCTCGGCACGACCGTGCAGCGCTGCAGCAGCTGGCGTCCTCGTTGGCGGCCCCTGCCTCCATCCCTCTGCTCAAGTGAGCTTCTGTTAGGGGGGCGGCAATCCTTTGGGGGGCCGGCTGGGGCTGGGCTGCCCAAGCATTTGGAGGTGCAGAGCCTGTGCAGGGCAAGGCCCGCTAAGCTGGCAATAACTGGGCACCTGCTCACTCAGCTGACATTTTGCACGTCTGCGTAAGGGGCAGCCGCTCGACCTATGCTCACTCACTTCCATTGGGCTATATTTGCAGGTCGGTGGACCTGGAGAATGTGGCCATTGTGGACTCGGTGCTGCAGTTTGCCCAAAACATCGGTGCGCTCAGTGTCCGTTGCTGGTGATGGGCTGCTGTCCAGACTTGTGCGCCGCTGGGTGGAGTTCGATTATAACACCTCGCAGCACATGTCAGCGCAAAGCCTGGTTGTCCGTCCTGTGCTGAGTCAGCAACGGAAAGTCACTTGTTTCTATCGCACCTCCCATACCTCCACAGGCAATGTGAGCCAGCCCAGCCTGCAGCCAGCCATCGAGCAGTATCGCTCTATCCTGGCAGACAAGCAGGCTGAGGCACACGAGCGGCTAGAGCAAGTGAAGGCGTACGTCGTGGCGGCCAGCCGCCAGCTGGAGCACCAGCGCTCGCAGGTGTGTGTTCGTTGCACTGCAGTCTGCATGGCCAGCGTGTTGGCTGACGTGGAGCACCGCACGGCATGTGATGGTTCGCTTTCAGCTATTGGTACTGCTGGCTGCCGCATGGCATGCTCTGTGTGCACCTGGAACGTCACCCTGTTCCCCCACCTGCCTGCCCATCTGCAGCTGGGCGTGCTGCTGGAGTGGTGCCGCATCCGCCAGCTCAGCCTGATTGGCCAGATGCGCTCCAACTACTGCTGCCACTCGGTGCTGGATCAGCTGGCTGATGTGGCGGTCCGCGCCGCTGCTGCGCTGCGCTGGGAGCCCGAGCTGCGGCAGATGCAGGGTGCGCTGCATGCTGTGCTGCGCCACGCTGTGTTGCAGTGTGCTGGCGGGTGTGGCACAGCTGATACAAGGTTCCGTCCCCGCTGACCGGATTAGGATGAGTCTGGTTGCTGACCTTCCTGCGCATGTTTGCTTGCCCGGCCGTCCTACTGCAGAGCAAGAGCGGCAGGCCAACATGCTGGCGCTGCAGCAGGAGCTGGAGGCGGAGGCTGCTCAGGCAGAGAAGCGGGCCGCGCGCGCTGAGAAGCGCAAGGCTCAAAAGACCAAGCGGGCAGCAGCTGCGGCGGAGCAGGCCAATGGCGTTGGCAACGGTGGTGCGGCATATAGCAGCGATAGCGAGGAGGAGCAGGCGGCGCAGCAGGGGGCGCAGCCGCCCCGTCAGCAGCAACAGGCGGCGGCTGAGCCGCGGCAGAAGGCGGCAGCTCAGCCGCCGGCCAGCCCCAACAAGGCAGCTGCGGCCAGCAAGGCGGCTAAGAAGGGTGAGGGCAAGCAGGCGGCAGCAGCAGAGCGCAGCAGCCAAGCGGCCGCGTACCAGCGGATGCTAGAGGAATATGGGCTAGATGCGGAAGCAGCCAACTTTGCGCAGCAGTTGGCTGCCAAGCAGGCGCCGCGGCAGCAGGATGGCGCGGCGCCGCCTGCGGCAGCCGCCAAGCAGCAGCAGCAGCAAGCGGCGCCGGCAGCGGCAGCGCCGGCAGCACCGGCTGGTTCGCCGGCCAAGACTGCCAGCGGCAAAGCCGCCATTCTGGTGCCACCTGTTACCGCCAAGGCACCGCCGCCGCCTCCTGGAGCAGCCAAGGCCCGCCCGGCCTCAGCGCCAGCCGGGGGCGGCAGTAGCAGTGGCAATGGTGTCGGCGGCGGTGGCAGTGGCAGCAGCGGCGAGCCGGGCAGCAATACAGTGCTGGTCAAGCCACATGGCGCTCGGGAGCTGATGCGCGTCATTGGCTACTATGGCGACTGGCTCTGCTTCTGCGGCGATGTCAACAAGCTGTGGGACACGTGCGGCTGCGGGCAGTCACCGCCTTGCAGGTGTGTTTGTGGGGCCGGCGCTTACGGTGGGATGAGGTGGGGGTGGGTGGGTGGACATGCAAGAATAGGCAAAGTTTGGGTGTAATTTCGCTGGGTGCACATGGTCATGTTCTTTGTTGATATCAACCCTCCTCTCTGCCGTGTGCCTGCCTGCAGGGACTGGGTGCGCGGCATCTGCAAGTACGGCGGCTCCTGCCGCTTCTCCCACCCGCCCTTTGACCTGCCCGACGGTAAGGGTTGCTTAACAGAATGACAGCTGCGCTGCACTTGATTGCTGGGCAGCTCGCCTAGAGAGGTTTTGCTTGTGCAGCAGTCTCTATGATTCACTTTTGTACTGTACAATGAAGTCAGTTCGGTGCCTGACCGCGCCATGGCGCCCTTCGCTATCTTCTCCATGATGCAGGCACCACCATCCCAATGTCGGAGCGCATCGCCAAGCCCTCGGCGGATGCACCGCTGTACCGCAAGGGACAGGTGCAGCTCCCGGCAGTAGCCAAGGCAGCAGCGGCGGCGGCCAAGGCGGCAGCAGCCCAGAAGCGGGCAGCCTCTGCCAACGTTGTTCCCGCTGTGCCGTCGGTTAATGCCTGGCAAAAGCCGCTGGTGCAGGCAGCGCCCCAGCCGGCGGCTGGCAGCCAGCAGGTGCTGCCGCCGCCGCCGCCACCCCCCAAGCAGGAGCAGCAGCACGAGCAGCAGGAGCAAGCGCAGCAGCAGCAAGCGGTGCAGCAGCAGCAGCAGCTGGAGCAGCTGGCGGCATTGCCAGCCCTCACTCCCGAGCCGCTGCAAGCCATTGCACCAGCAAGCGCGGAGCCAACGCTGCTGTCGGCCGGCAGCGCAGGCAGCAGCGGCGGCCTGGGCGGCTGGAACCCCATCGGCAACAGCTCCTTTGGGCTGGGCAGCAGCACAGGCATCGCACTGGCAGCTGCGGCTTCGGCGGACAGCAGCCGGGCGGCCACACCCGCCCTGGTGGGCAGTGCCGGAGAGCTGGGCGGCCTGGCCGCGGCAGCTGGGGGCGACCTGCTGGTCTACCCCTTCCCTGCAGCCGGCAGCGGCCTGCACGGCAGCCTGAGCGGCGTGGCAGCGGCAGCGGGCCCCGGCCGGCCGTGGGAGCAGCGCAACGGCGGGCTGGGCGGCGGGCTGGGCGGCGGGCTGGGCCCCACTGGGGACGAGTCTGCCTTCCTGAGCCAGCTGATGCAAGGTGGGGGCTGGGGTGGTGCGAGGCGACGTTAGGGGGTTGTTGATTGGCAGTGCATGCTTGGCAAGGTTCTACTTGCTTGCAGCTCAGCAGCAGCCTCCCCGGCCCAACACAGAAGGCTTTCACCAGAATTGCAGCAGCGAGAATTTTGGATGCACAACACCCAGCTCACATTCGTACTCCCCGCTTGTGTGCAGGGCTGGATGTGGGCGACGAGCATGGTGATGCTGACTTGGCAAGCCTGCTGGGCCCCATAGCAGCAGATGTGGGCGATGTGGGGCCCTCCCTGGGTGGCTCCTCAGTCGGCAGCCCCTCGCGGCTGCCGCTGGCTGCCACCCTGCAGCGGCCGGCCTCTGCACCGCTGCACGGCGCCTCGCCACAGCGTGTGCAGCAGCAGCCCTCCCTGCTGGATGGCCTCGCTCTGCAGCAGGCCGCCGCAGCGCAGCAGCTGGGCGGCGGCGGCAGCAGTTCAGCGCTGTCTGCGACCGCGGCGCAGGCAGCGGCAGCAGCGCGCGACGGCGGCGTGTTGGTCGCGCTCGCCCACTGCCTGTGGGCCTGTGCACCCTTCCGCCGCCTGGTGCTCAGCTGGCCGGAGATTGTCTACAAGGCAGACCCGGTTGTGGCGGCGCTCTGGCGCGCTCTTGCAGCCTATGCAGGCGCAGCTGCCGGGGGCAGCGTGGCGCAGCTGGGGCCGGCGGGCGTGGCGGCTGCCGCAGAGCTGTCTGACACGCTGGCGGGCCACCTGTTCGGCACAGGTGGGGGCTCTGGGTGCTGGGCTGCGTGGCGTGCTCAAGCGGCTAAATGTTGGGCACAGTCCAGCCAGGGCTGGGTGAAGCACACGGTGCCTGGCATTCTCTCATGCCAGCTGTCGCTGTCCTCCCCTTCCTGCCACCACTTTCGTTTGGACCCGCCCGTCTCACCCTGTTGCTCCCCCATCACTGTCTTGCACCCGCAGGCCGGCTTGGCGACGGCGGCGAGGTGCTGCTGGGCATGTACCAGCGGGTGCGGGAGGTGGAGAGCATGCGCGGCATCCCCTCTGGGGTGGACCAGTGCTTCGGCCTGCAGCTGACGGAGGGCGTGCAGTGCGCGTCCTGCGGCAAGGTCACCCGGCGCAGCGTGTACACGCAGTACTTTGTGACGGCTGCAGCTGCTGCGCTGCGGGCGGCGGCGGCGCGGGCAGGGCCGGGCGCCGGCCTGGGTGCACTGCTGCGCCTGGCGGAGGACGCCGCTCCGCGCAGCTGCGACCCCGAGGTCGGCGGCTGCGGTGCGCCCAACAAGCTGCTGCAGCTGCTGGAGCGCCCGCCGCGCGTGGTGGCGGTGCAGCTGTCATGGGAGTCGGCGGCGGCGGGCGGCACGGGGGCACGCGCCACGCTGGCGGCCGCCGGTGAGCAGCTGGACCTGTCGCAGCTGTACCTGGGCCTGCACCCGGGTGCAGCCAGCTACCGCCTGGGCGCCATGCTGTGCCACCGCCCCACCGCCGGTGGCGGCACCGCCTGCCAGGCCTTTGTGCTGGACGGCGCCAGCGGGCAGTGGCTGGGCAGCACGCCCGGCGGCGGCGCGGGTGTCGGCGTGGTGGGCGGCTGGGCTGCGCTGCTGCACAAGTGCGAGGCGGAGGCGGTGCAGCCTGCGCTGCTGTTCTACATGTAGGCTGCTGTGTTTGGCAACTGTCCTGCTCTGAACCTACTCTCTACCGTGTATACTAGCTGACCGCAGTTGCAGTTGCACCTTGGCTTATTCGACTTTGCATCCCTGTTTTCTGGCCCACACTCCCGTGCAACACATTTCATTTGCGTGAGCAGAGTGGGGCGCGGCTCGGGGCACGTTTGGTGGTACTCCATGCTGCTCCAGTGCCCGATGCCGCAACCTTGGTTGGCGGAATGCTTGGACAATGGTTGGGCAGGCTTGCATGATGAGAAAGGGCTGGCAGGCTGGCAGGCATTTGGCAAGGGGTGAGATCCGGCGAGGGTCCTTGCTGAGGAGAGAGGGCTGTCCAGGGCGCCCGTCGCATGCCCGCATGGGCGCCGGCATGCTGCAGCTGGCGCGTTGAGGGCTCAGTTGCAACCTGTCAGTGCTAGCGCTGTTTCGCTCGAGCCAACGGCCTCCTGGGCCGCGCAGTTTGTGACAGCCCGCCGCAGCTGCAGCCGCCTCCGCTGCAGCTGCCTCCTTGCAGCCCGTCGCGATCGCGCAGCGGCAGCCATGCGCCCCCGCGGCCTGCAGTTGGAGGCGGTAGACGAGCTTGGCGTGGACGATGCCTTTGGAGACGTCACCATCTCCTTTGGCGGCCTTGGCGGCCTGGGCGCCTCGCCGCTGTCGCTGCTCAGCCCCAACAGCGCGCCGCTCCACCGCCGCACCAGCCCGGCGCGCACCGCCAAGGCGGCGGCAGGCACCGCTGCTGCCGCAGCCAGCACCGCAGCTGCGGCAGCGCCCGCCAGCTCCACCCTGCCAGAGGAAAATGATCCGTTGGGGGAGCTGCCACAGTTTGGGCAGCGCGGCGGCGGCAACGGTGGCACGGCGCGGCGCCGCCCCGACGCCCGCCGCCAGTCTCTAGCGATCGGCGCCATGTTTGCGGGCCTCACGGAGCATGCCGAGGGCCTGCTGGGCGACAGCGAGCTGGCAGTGGGCGATGAGGAGGTGCAGGTGCCGCTGGCCAAGAGCGGCAAGCTGCTGGGCGGCGCTGCCAACCACAGCAGCCTCTTTGTCGACCCCAACACAGCCGACCTGCTGGCCACGCAGCTGCCGTCGCCGCAGCTGCTCTCGCCGGGGCCGCTGGCAGGCGGCGGTGCAGAGGCAGATGCTCAGGCGACGCCCACGCCCCCGCCACGGCACCTGGCGGCGGCGGCGGAGCAGGCAGCGGCGGAGCAGGCAGCGGCGCAGCAGCCCGCAGAGTGCGACAGCCCTCGCATCGCACCCGCACTGCGCGCCATTGCGGCCAGCGCTCGGAAGACCCCCGGAGGTGCGCACTGCCATGCAGGTTGTGCACTGCCATTTGTCGCTGCCTTGTCACACCCACCTGGCAATCAGCATGCTTTTTTCGCAGCCAGCCCACCTCCCGACCTCTTACACAAGGCTGCCGCTGCCGTCCTCGCAGGCATGCGCGAGAGCGTGGCGGTGTTCAGCGACCTCACGCGCGCCTGTGAGAGCATGGGCCTGGACGACTACGATGGCGACGACTTCCAGCTGCAGGTTAGCGCTGCTTGGTGTGGCTGGCGTGTGCTTTCTGGCAGCCGGGCGGGCACAGCTAGCGACAGCTTGTCCGACAGAAGCCGCCACTGCATGATGTCCTAAAGCTTGTAGGTGCCAAGTGCTGATCAACATCCACGTCCTCACCACCCATCCAACAGGACAACAACAAGGTCAAAGAGCTGGCCATGCTGTACAAGGCATCCGCCACTCCCCGCTCCGCCGCACCGCCAGCCAACAGCGACCGCAGCATGCGAGCCAGCGCCGATGGCGGGCCGCCCGGCAACGCCCAGCCTCCTGCTGCAGCTGCACCATCCGCCGTGCAGGGGCACCTGAGCCCCCAGCGCCCACAGCAGCCTCACATTGCAGCAGGACCGGCACAGCAGCAGCAGCGGGCAGAGGCAGACTCGTCTGTGGGCCCCTCCCATGCGGTGGCTGCGCCCCCACGCCCTGCTGCAGCAGCCAAGCCGGCTGGCAGCAGGCTGCCTGCACCGCCGGCGCACGCTTCCCGCCTGCGGCCCCCCACAACGTCCAGTGGCTACTTCAGCACGGCTGCCACCAACAGCACCAGGTGGGGCCTTGGTGGTCGCTTCAGTTTTGCTGTAGCACATGCATGTGCACTGGGCAGGCTGGCTGGCAACATACTTGCAGGGCTGGTTTTCCCACTCTGGCTGGTCTTCCCACTTTGCTTGGTCCTTCACTGTGTGCTGCGCAGGGCGCCGTCACGCACAGCGGCGGGAGCAGCTGGCACAGCACGGCCTGCCAGCGCAACCAGCAGGCCAGCAGGGGGAGCGCGCTCAGCAGCGGCGGCAGGCGTCAGGCCAGCAGCCAAACCTGTGGAGCGGCCGAGCACTGCAGCGGCGGCCAAACCGCCTGCCCTGGCTCGCGTAGCACAGAGCGGCTCCCGCATCCCCACACCTTCCAAGCCCACTGCTGGTGCACCAGGGGCATCTGCCGCTCGCCGGCCTCAGGGCACGGCAACTGCGGCGGCAGCGCCACGGCGTGCGGCCCCTGCTGCCGCTGCAGCTGCTGGCACGCCATCGGCCAGCCGCGTGCCGGCCCTGCGCATGGAGTCCCCGGCAGCTGCTGGAGCCACAGGCGGCGCCAGCGCCGCCAACCTGACGCCCAACACGGCCCGCCTGCGGTGGCTGGAGCAGAACCCGGAGCTGGCTTTTGGCGGCGGCACCAAGCTGGCGGCCAGCCCTGCGCCGGGCGAGGCAGATGCGCAGCAGCGCAAGCTGACGGCGGAGGAACGGCACATTCTGGAGTGGGGCGACCACCTGTGACGGGTCAGCCCAGCCCTTCAGCGCTGCCCCTTCGCAGCAGGCAAATTTCCAGGCTGCGACTGCAGCCTGAACGTGTATTGCTCTGTTTTCGCTGGCCTGTTGGCTGTGTTGTGTCGCACTGCTACTCTGTCTGTGTTGTTGGGATACTGTGGGTGACGTTACTGTCTCGACTCGACAAGTAGTATGAGATTCAGATTGATTGGAACGGGGGATTGTGAAACAGGCCCCGAGTGGGGCAATGTACTGGGTATCACGTGCAGCGGCCACAGCTTGGTTGCAGCATGCGCATGGGGGCAAAAGCAAAATTGGCAGCGCCGGGCAGATGGATGGATGGGCAGGGAATGGTGGTCGGGTATGGGTTCAGAGTAGGGCGACACGAGCACGGCGCTGCGAAGTGCATCAGATGGGATGGGTGGTGCTGAGCCCCCGCCGCTGCTGCAGGGCTTGCTGACATGGAAACACAGTTAATCAGGTACAGGCAATGTACAGTACGGGCGCTGGACGCCAACTATACAGGTGACACCGCTCAGGCGCCCCATCAGGGGGCAAGTGGCAGCCAGGAAGCGCGCCGGCCGGTGCCGCGGCAGTGGTCGCACTTGCAGGAGCCCTGCGGCAGCATGAGAGGGGAAGGGGTGCACGTTGACAGGGGCTGCAACAGCAACTCTGCTGCAGGGTCACATGCAGATTTTTATGCACCCTAGCATTGCAGCTTGCCACATCATCCTGGCCAGCTGTTCTCACCGTGCCGCGGCAAACAGGGCAAGGCGCGCAGCCGCCCTCGCTGCAGTACAGCACATCGCCGACCGTCATGGCGCCTGCAGAACGGACGCAGGGAAACAGCAGCGCTGAGCAGCCGGGTGGAGCATGTGGCAGGCTGCAGACAACGATGCATGAGCAGTAACGGAGCAAGGCAAGGGAGCAAGGCAGACGCGGCCCCACTTGCCTGTGCCATGGCACCAGCCGCACTCGCGCTCGCCCGAGCCGCTGCAGCACTCGCACTGCTCCACCTTGGTGCGCTGCACAACCGGGATGGCGGAGCTGCTGTCAGCAAGGCTACAGCATGCCGGGAAGGGGAAGGTGGCAGCCAAAGGCGCCGGCGCCAGCGGCGAGGGGGCGGCGGTGGCCGCCAACCCCAACCAAGGCGCCCCGGCTCGGCGATCACGCGCCCGGGGCCTTCTGCAGACAGGGCGGCGCACCTCAGACTGCGACTGCGAGGCCTGGTAGAGCAGCTCCAGGTGCTTGGTGACGGCGGCCCGCCTGACGTCCCACGTCGCGTGATCCAGCTCCTTGGCCAGCTTGTAGTCCATGTTGCCCTCGTCGAAACTGCCCTGGGGGCCCTGGGCGCGGGGGCGCACCGCAGAGTGGCGGCGCTGCGCCGCCGGGCCGCCCCGTCGCAGCCAAGCGACTGCTGGTGGCGCGCCTGGCACCGCTAGGCTCGCCCGGGGCCGTGGGTCAGCCTGCCGCGCGGACTCCATTGCGACCCAACTCTCCAACGCAGCTGCTGGCCGTGCAAGTCTCGTAGATGAAGGGATCAAAGTGATCTGACACTGGAAAAGCGGCGCGGAAGCCCGCTCTCCCCGCCATGAGCGGCGCTGCCCGCTGCTACACGACGGTTTCAAAATGTGCGCCTGCCCGGCGCCTGCCCGCGTCAGTGTGTGCAGCATGCATGCACGCGCTAGTTACTAACAGACAAGCAGAGAGGGTGTAGATGTGCATGCAGAAAGAAATGTCTGTCCGGAGGGGAAGGTACTTGGGCCAGGGGACGTATTGCTGTCACGACGACGAATGGTCATGGCACGCGGCGGCGCGGCGGCGGCACGTTGTTTGCCGCTGCAGCGCTGCCGCCC
>VFQQ010000724.1_pt1 | contig 58166 bp, 105 predicted proteins | sample 3512341 | NCBI WGS metagenome assembly VFQQ01 (sample SAMN10412373, study PRJNA504923) | tailings metagenome | isolation source: Relicate 2 Philex TSF1 revegetated site | place: Philippines: Tuba, Benguet | collected 2017-08-29 | reverse complement strand
GCCCAGCCGCCTGCGCCGGTGAGGCGCGGCTGGGGCGGGGCGGGGAAGGGCGTGCGGTAGTCCATGCACGGCTCCTGCCAGGGCGTGTCTGTGCACACGGTGGCGCGGCGCTGCAGCGTGGCAGCCGCCTTGATGCACCACTGAAGCTCGGCCTCGGCGGCTGCCGCACGGGCGGCGGCCCGTGCGGCCGCCTCCCTCTCCTCCCGCTCCCGCTGCTTGCACCACACGTAGAAGCTGTGAAACTGGTCGGGCTGCTCGCGGGTCACCCTGGGGCGCTTGGGCTTGGGGACAGGCACGCGCAGGCCTGCAGGACAGGGGTGGGCCGTGGGCCGTGGGCCGTGGGCCGTGGGCGGCGGCGGCAACACGTTTTGGGCGGGCCGCCTCTCCAGCACCTCTACACGCCTGCCGCGCATCTCAATAGCTCGCCTGCGGCTTCAAAAGCCTCGGCGTGGCGGTCGGAGGCCGTGAGGCCGATGGTGCCGTAGAAGGCCATCCTGGGCGGCGGACTGGGGGCTGGCGGGGGGCAAGGGCGCTGCAACAGAGCCTTTTGGTGCGGATGTCGGTAGATGAAGGCGCAATGGTGGCCACTGGGGCGCGGCAGGCGGGAAATCCAGGTGCCGGGCACGATGCGCCCGCTGCGCCGCCCGCGCTGTGGTTTAGCAAGCTTTTGGCAATGCATGCTTGATGCTGTGCCCCCACCGGCCGGCCGCTCACACACCGCTCGAGCTTGCAAAGGCTGATGTTACAAAGAATTGTACAGGGAGAGGGAGCAGGTGCCCCGGCGCACAAGAAGACCTAACAAGCTGCCTAGGTGAAGCGGCGGTTGCCTGGCTGTGCGGCCGCCGCCTCAGTTGTACACCATGTATTTGGGCGTCGCGCTGAACTTCTGGTAGCCTGCAAACACAGTGCGAAGCATCGAAGGGCATGTATCACAGAATGCTTGGTCACGAGGGGTGGCAGCCAGCAACACGCAAACTTCCGCTCAAGCAGCTGCCCAGCAAGCGCTTGCGGGTCATGCAGACGGACGGCAAGCCAGAGGGTAGGTTGGCGAAATGTACGGGAATTAAAGGCCAGCTCACCCTTGATGATCTTGTTGACCGCATCCAGAAATTCCTTGTCCCAGAGCAAAACAAGCAATGAGCAGGTCAGTGATAATGCGGCTGAACAGAACAAGCTCACCCTTGATGACCTTGTTGACTGCGTCCAAAAAGTCCTTTTCCGTCACCGTCTTGCGCCGCGCGCGGATGGCGTACATGCCCGCCTCCGTGGCCACGCTGCATTCAAAGCAAGCAGAACTTCCATCGTAAAAAGTCAGTGAGTCAAAGAGTGTACGTTTAGCCAAAGGGAGTGCAATACATGCCCGCCTCCGTGAACACTCGATAGCAGGCAACAGCCCGAAGCACAGCCTTGGGCATCTGCCTCAGCTGGCTGGATGCCCAGGGGGCTCAGCAACCGCAGACAGATCAGCTTGCCGACACAAACATTGATCAGTGAACTGAATGGAAGAAACCATGGCGGATGTAGCCAATTGCTGCACGCACCTGCGGATGTCGGCTCCCGTCGAGTTGGGGCACAGCCGCGCCAGCAGCTCAAACCGGATGTCCCGCTCAATGTTCATGGCTCGCGTGTGGATCTTGAAGATCTGCCGGGCATTGTTGGTGAAGCAGACATGGCAGAGGAGATTGGCATGCGACATGGGGCTCGACGCACGCTAAGCAGCGCTATGCACGGCCGCCGCCGCCACCCATGGACATGAGACGCACTGCCCCGCTGCCAACTTGATTTGGCAGATGCACGCATGAGCACCGCAACTGTACATGCTTCCTTGTTTCTTTCCAACCCCCCCACCTGCGTGCGCGACTCCAGGTCGGGCAGCCCAAACTCGACCTTGCGGTCGAGGCGGCCGGGGCGCAGCAGCGCGGGGTCTAGCGTGTCTGGCCGGTTGGTGGCCATGAGCACCTGCGCAACCACAGCGTGGCATGGCAGATAAACATATTCAGCGACAGAGATCTGGCAGCAGCGCGGGGTCTAGCGTGTCTGGCCGGTTGGTGGCCATCAGCACCTGCGGGGAATGTACAAGGGGGTGGCCACCTTGTGTCCAGTTCTTGGTCTGCATGCCCATGCAGTGCATGCCAAGCAAGCAACCTGTGCTCAGCCGGCTAGGCCACACGCGGCGGACCATGAGGCGCGGAGGCGGCCAGCAGTGTGGCGTGCTTGGCACGGGGCAAAGCAAGGTTTCACAAAACCCAGCCCAGGACCGCTAGCCAGCGGGGCCCACCTTGATGTTGCCGCGGGCATCAAAGCCGTCCAGCTGGTTCACAATCTGCAGAGAGCGGGGGCAGCATACAACTGGGCAGGCCAGCAGGCAAGTCGACTGCGCCTGCAACGCGCAACTAAGCCCACTACGGCATGACATAGGTGTGTCGCTGCTCTGCAGACGGCCGCCCCGGTACACAGCACTTGCTGTATGCCCGCCTCCCTTCATGACTGCACTGCCTGGCCGTTAATTGTGCACGAGCGCGCGGCAGTGAACACCATGCAAACCCTCGTTTGCCGCACCTCGAGCATTGTGCGCTGCACCTCGCTGTCGCCGCTTGCGTCGTCGTGCCGCGCGCCGCCAATGGCATCCACCTGTGCACACCAGAGCACAGCACATTGACGAGTGCTGAGAAGCTTCTGGACGCATCCTGTCTGCCAGCTGCTGAAAAATCTTCCTCAGTTTCACATGGCAGCTTAGCAGCCAGGCACAAGCCGGTCGCAGGCAGGCACATGCCGGGCTCCCCGCCTCAGCAGGCGTGAAACCAAGGCGGGGCATCATAGCAACCCACCTCATCGAAGAAGATGATGCACGCCTTCTTGGCCCGCGCCATCTGGAACAGCTCGCGCACCTGGGCGGGGGAAGGGGCAGGAGGAGCGCCATATGGGAAAATGGACGGTTGAAGGAACAAGTGCAATCATTTCATAAATTGCAACCCAGGTCGCAAGCTGCTGTTGCACCAGCTTGCTGCTGCCATGAAGCGCTGGCGCGAGGCCCTACTCACCATGCGTGCGCCCTCTCCAACATACTTATGGCACACAGCCCCACTTTTATATCTCTGTCTCGACTCACCATGCGCGCGCCCTCTCCAACGTACTTCTGCACCAGCTCGCTGCCAATCACGCGGATGAAGCAGGCGTCGGTGCGGTTGGCCACCGCACGCGCCAGCAGCGTCTTGCCTGCAGCAGATGGCGGCAGGTGAATGGTCAGCCAAACGGCAGCAAGCGAGCCCACAGTCAGATGCATGGTCAGGGGAAAACCAGCGCCAAGCCAGCAGCGAATTTCCTGCACGTAAACACAAAACCCAGCCCCTTGCAACATGCAATTGAAGCGGAAGCACCCACACAGAAGTACGTGAGCGTGCGGGAAAAGCTGAACAGCTGCTGACCTGTGCCGGGCGGGCCGTAGAGCAGCACGCCCTTGGGCGGGTCGATGCCCAGGGTCACAAACTTCTCGGGGTGCAGCATGGGCAGCTCCACCACCTCCCGCATCTTCTCAATCTGCTCCTTGCACCCGCCAATGTCGCTGCAAACAAGTGTGGCAGGGTAGAGTTGCGTTCAGCAGGAGACGAGCGAGGGGGTGGGGATTGGTGCAGAGTGTCACGGGTAGGTGCTATCTACTGGTGCTTGATTCGCATTCTACACCCAACAATATCGCTGCACGGTCCAGCAGGCACGGCCTTGCCCCCCATCAATGCCTGCACGCCCCCACCTGTACGTCACATCCGGCTTCTCCCAAACTCTCAGCTGGGTCCCACGAATGCCATGCCATGCCCAGCATGCCCAGCAAACGCGCCCACCTGTACGTCATATCCGGCTGCACGTCGCCTCAGCTGGCCCTCACGAATGCCATGCCATGCCCAGCATGCCCAGAAGCCAGATGCCATGCCCAGCACACAAGTTTGCCCCCACCTGTACGTCACATCCGGCTTCTCCTCAACCGTCATCATCGTCACGCTGGCATCAATCTTGGGCGGCAGCGGGATCTGAGCGGGGGTGGGCGGACTGGCGGGAGGGTGAGTGCGCAGGCGCCATGTTGCCCCAGATGCAAGTGCGCTCCGCGCTTGCAGCAGCTATTGGTGTGCGCCACAGCATTAACAGCTGTGGACACAAGCCACAGAGCAAAATGGCTTGGCACTTGCCGGCCACTATCCATGCTGCACCTGGATCTGGTATTTCTGGCGGTCCACGCCCACCCGCATCCCCTCCTCAATATCCGTGGGTGCCACCTGCAGGTAGGGCAGGGACAGCGGTGTATGAGCAGGTCATGGCGTGGCAGGGCAGTTTGAGCATGTCAGCGCAGGGAAGGACAGAGAGAAGGAAGTGAAGCTCATCATTCCCCAGCAGCAGCGTGCAGCAGCAGGCACATGGGTCGCACCGGCAGCCCAAACCCACCACAGCCTTGGCGGTCAGTTCATGGTGAACTCAGCACTTCATGGCGCATTGAGAGCAAAGCTGCAGCACTGTCGAGAAATGCACAATAAACAGCAGAGTCGCACGCGAGCCGCTCTCCGCACCTTGTCGCCCAGGCTGACCACAAACTTGGCGATCTGCTTGATGTTGATCACATACTTGGCCTCGTCTGTGTTGGGGTTGATGATCTTGGTGCACCGCGCCACCTGTTGGCGGGGATAGGACAAGGGATGAGAAGCATGCGGGGCGGGTGAATGGAGCGTCACGTTGAGGCCGAGGCATCAGCATGCGTCGGTTGGGCGGTTGGCGGCGGGCACGCAGGCAGCCGGCTGCTGCTGGCCTGCAGACAGGCAGCGGCGGCGATGCTTCAGCAAAATCCCACAACCTGTACGCCATGCCAGCACCAGCACACTCTCCCCCGCCTCGCACCTGCAGCGGGTGCTCCTCCTGCTGCGCCTGCTTGTCCGACACAAGGTCCCATCGAGAGGGGTGCGCCAGGCCGGTGTCGCTCTCCTTGATGCCAGACACCTCGTTGACCTTCTTGGCAATCTCCTTGATGTCCGTCTCCAGCTTCTTGATCTTGCTGGAGTAGGGCCCCGCGCCGTACTGCGGCAGGGGAGCAGCGAGGGCGCGGGAGGTGGGCGGCGTCGGCGGCACGGCAGGTGGGGGCGGCGGCGCCCGCCGCGGCGCGCTGGGTGCTGCTAGCGGGCGACAGGCCGATCCATTCGCCTCCAATACGATGTTACGGGCGTTCGGCAGGCATGGCAGAGTGCTAGACAGCCCGCACAGGCGACAAAGCCCCGCCAGGCACTCGAGGGCGGCCGGCAGCGCTCACAGTCTTCAGCAGACGGATGTCCTCCGCCGTCAGAGTCTTGATCGGCTTCTCCTCCTCCTTCTCCGCCATCCTGGGCCACGACCGCTGGGAAGCGTGGACTGGGGTGAACGGGGCGGCGGGTCGCTTGATCCCAACAGTGTAGCAAGCGATCCAGGCGCCCTGAGCGCTGCGACAGGCCGCCTGGAGCTCAAGGGGCTCGCCATGCAACTCATGCAGCCGGGCCGCCGCATTGGGCCCCCGGCCCCTGCTCGCCACCAGCCCACGTCCATCGCTCGCTTCAGTGCCCATCAAGCCTGCCACTCGCTGCACAACGCTGCTCCCCGGCCCGTCCGTCTGACAGCTCCATACGGGCACCCTGGAGCCGGCCGTGCACCTTGCTTGCCTCCAGCCAGTTGCCCACGGCGTGGCCGACCTCGTGCGCTGCGTGCTGGTGCCGTCCCACGCCATGGCCCGCAGCCAGCACTTCAGCGACAGCGAGTACCACAACCTGTGGGGCAGCCTGCAGGCGGGGGAGAACCACGTGTGCACGCGCCAGGCAAGGGGAGGGGCTGGGGGCCGGGCTGCAGGCAAATTCTCCGGTGCCGCCCGCCGACCGGGTTCCTTGCGGCGCCCTGCCCATGGGCGCAAGACTGGGAGCAGGCGCATCCCAGGCCTCACTCACTGCTGGCGCTGCCCAACCCACCTGCAGTGCGAGTTCAAGCAGGTGCTGGGCAACCTGTGGTACTGCTGCAGCTCGGGGCAGGCCCACGTGTGCGACCAAAACTGCTCCCAGGTGCGCCCTCCCGCCGCCCGCCGTCCGCTCACCTTCCGCCCCCTCGGGCCGCAGGCTGCACTGCCCGCCGGCCCCGCACATGCTGCTGGCGCCTGGCTGGCGCTGTGCTGAGTTGGGTGCTGCCTTGTTGGTCCCGTTTGCAGCGCATCTTCTACGACAACCACCACGACATCTGCCGCCTGTCCAAGCGCATCTTCCCAAGGGAGGAAGCACCCATGGGCGACCTGGCCAGGTGCGGGTGGGCACTGGCTGCGGCCGCTAGTTGGCATTATCAGCACACACGATTGGCAGGCTGCTGGTCTGGCTGCGCAGCAAGCTTCCACTATTGCCTCACGTGGCGGCTGCAGCTCCAGGTGCAGTCAGGGAGCATGCGTTGCAATACGGAGCCTTGTTTACGCAGATGTACTCCCTGCCGGCCCTTGCCTTGCTCAGCTGCTTGCTGATGCCTCTGCATTGCCTGATCACTCTTGTTGCTGAATCATGCTCTGTCTTGTCGCGTGATGCTCTTTGTGCAGGAAGCGGAGCGGCGAGGAAGGAGGGCTGGAGCAGTCCGCCAAGCGGCCGCAGTCGGGCGACTGGCACGCTGCGATGCAGGCGCAGGCGCTGCAGCAGCAGGCACAGCAGGCGCAGTGGCAGCAGCAGGCGCAGCAGGCGGCCATGCAGCAGGCGCCGGCGCCGCACGGCTTTGCGTGCTAGCGCACCCCGCCAGTGCTGAGGCACCACACCGTAAACAGCTGCATAGCGTGCTGCCTGCTCCGTCTGGCGGCTCCTTCCAAAACAACCCACCCGGGCAGCTGCTCCTGTCACACTTGCTGACCTAGCCACCAAACCCACCCTCACAAACATACACTGTGCCAGCTGACCTCGCCGCCGGCCACTTCTCTGCGCCCCACCTGCCCCGTTTTCCCCCACACTCAGCACCCGATTTTCCGACCTTTCATGATCGACTGTCGAGGGTCTGCCCGCCTGCCCATCCGCCCCTCCGGGCTCCCTCATGCACCCGTGCCATCCCAATGGTGGTGGCTGGTCCCTCCCGCTCCACACCACTGCCACCCATGCTATGCAATCCACACCCATGCGCACCACACTGTTCCTGCCCCGTTACTGTATACTTGCCGGGACCCACAGGTTTTCACCACGCCCATGTCGCGCTTACCCCCGAGGCCACCCGGACCCTTTCTCCCTTCACAGCATCCCCTTTACGCATACTGCTTCCCTGCCCGCACTCCCAGCACCCGCCTGCATGCCATGCCCATGTAATGCGTGCTTACAGAGCCTAGGAACGGTTAGGGATGCAAACCACTGAGTACATGCCGGAGAATGGGGTGAGAGACAGATGTACCTGAAAGAGCAGCAAAGGAGGTTGCTCATGGGAGTGAAACTGAGCGGGAATGAGGGGGGACACTCGAGCAGCAGAGGCAGTTGCTGAGTGGGGGTATGCACGGAGGGCCCAAAGCTGATATGGAACTGAGGGGACGTACTGATGATGTGCAGAGGTAGCGAGCTTAGTACATCACGAGACGACGACATGTGCAGAGGGGCATGTGTTGCGCTGCACACAGATCATGAATTCATGAATGCTGAAGCAGCTGTGCCACAGCAGCTATGCCACGCACAGGTGCAGCCTGAGGCAGCGGCTCATCCCTTATGAAGGACCTGAAGAGCTGCAGTTGTAGTGTAGCAGAACTACGTTACGCGGCAGACGCGGTCTCAGGCAGCGGCTCGTCCTTGATAAACGAGCTGATGAGCTGCAGCGCGGCGCTGGGCTGGAAGTAAGGGGCGGCGTGCCCCGCCTCGTGCAGCGTGGCAAAGCTCAGACCCTCGTAGTCTGTGGCGTAGCCACCCGTCTGCGGCGCATTAGAGCAGGTTGGCATAGAGTCGGGAGTGGGTTGTTTGGGTGCACGTGCTTTGTCGGGAGAACACCAGCAACAGTATAAGGAGACGAAGCAGGCAACAGTGCGCAGCAAGGGCTATTGACCTTGCCGCTGGGTCGTTCAGCTCAATGCAGTGCAGGAAGGAAGCGCTACTCACCTCGCCGGTTGCGGCGTCCACCCAGGGGCGCAGCGCTTGCTTGACCGGCAGGCCCAGTGACTCGACCCAGGAGCGAGAGGACAGGGTGGGCACCACGCCATCGGTGTCACCACTGATCACCAGCACACGCACGCCTGCGGGCGTTGGAAGTAAGCCGGATTTATTGTGGCGCAGTGAGCACCGGCGGTTTGCACCGTGCGCAGCAGGTCTCGCAGGCGGCCGCGTGCTGTTGGGAGGGCTGGGCTGCCCTTGCAGGACCGACCTTCCCAGCTGCGAGGCCCAGCTCCCACTGAGCACCCACCAGCGTTGACCGGCCCCACTCAGCATTGGCCGCCGTTGGCCAGCCTACGCACAGCACCCACTATCGTTGATCAGCGCCTCACTCAGCACTCACCATCTTTGGCCAGCCCCACACCCAGCACGCGCTATTTTTGACCAGCCCCACTCAGCACCCACCAGCGTTGACCAGCCCACACCCAGCAGCACCCACCGTCTTTGATCAGCGCCTCGTGCACCGGGATCATGGAGGTGAGCAGCGACTCGACTGAGTAGGTGAGGGCGCGAGCGTCGCACTCCTTCCACTTGCGAGCCGCCTCGCCCGGCTGGCAGGGGCCAGGCAGAAGAGGAGCGATGGGTTGAACCGCAGGTGGAAGATGGTCAGCCCGAAAGGTGAAACCGGCGCATTTGGCCACACGTTGCATGCTCAAGTTGGAAAGCACAAGGGGCATCATCTCTAGCTGCTGCGCCAGCGCAACAGGCTGGAGGCGGCAGCAGGCATGACCAGTGCCAATGGTCTTGCAGAGCAGTCGTTCTGCGCACCTGGATTGCGTGGATGGCCTCCTGCACGTCCTGGCGGTTGAACCAGGCGCCCACCCGCGCCCAGGCACACGGGTCGAACAAAGGGTTGGGCGGGCCTGCGCCGGGCAGGGGCAGCAATGCATCATGCGGTGAATGCATTGCATTTCGAGGGCACATACATCGCCACGGAGCCTTGCAAATCATGCATTGCATTGTCGGCATGGTCACAGCCGCCGCCTCTCACATCTTAGCAGCCGCGCTACACACAACAGAGCACCAACACCATGTGCGCCACTGCTGGTGATGCAGCACCCAGCAATAGCAGCAGCCCCTGCATGCTCACTGGGCCACTCCGGCTGCTCCTCTTCCGGGTTTCCGTCCGCGTCCAGCTTGCACGAGTCGGCATTGATGCCATAGAGTGAATAGCCCTTAGCCTCCTTGTGGGCGGTATCCCGATACTTGGCACACTCGCCCTTCACACCGCTCTCGCCCTCCGTGCGCCACAGCACTGCAACCAGCCAGGAAAGGGGAAGCATTTCAAGTTCAGTTGCAGCAAGGGTGGGTAAGACTGCGGCCAGCCAGGGCACGGACAGCGGAGGGACGGAGCAGCCTTCAGAAGGCACTGGCATCACAACTTAGGTGGTCAGTCATCCGCATGGATGTGTCGACCAAAGGTGCTGCCATTTCACCGTCTGCTGCCGTCTGTGGCCGCGCTCACAGCACCACGGCGCAAGGCAGGGTGATTTTCTGCCCTAAAAGGCAAGTTGCCTCCTCACCCGTGGCGCTGAAGTTGCAGTGCTTCAGCAGGCCGTCGTAGGTGTCCCTGGAAATGAAGCCGCTTGCGTACCAGTATTCGACCGCTCCCTTATTGTCCAGCGCCTGTGCGGCACGGCAAAACCCAAGTGCTGTGAAGCGCGCCATGCCTCGAATGAGATGCTAAGTCGACCGGTGGGTGCAGGTACCCCCTGCTGTCACTTCGATGCGCAGCAACCCTCACAGATCAGGATGACAAAATATGCGCATGCACTGCGCAGCAGCTGCTGCGCAGTGCATGCAGCAGTAGCCATGCCATTTGCAGCACCGAGTGCTTCAGCCGGCTGCAGGCACTCACCGGGTCGCTCCAGGCGTTCACGATGGCATAGGCATCAAGGGGGATTGGTGCCTCCCCTGCCGGCAGCTGCTTGTTGTACTCCACAATTGCTTGAGCAAGCAGGGGGATGAAGTGGCCAGAGTAGGACTCCCCAGCCAGGTACAGGGTGCGGTTGCGGTATTCAGGGAAGCGGTCGTAAAAGGCCAGCAGTGCAGCCAGGTTGTCGGCGGTTGTGTTGGCGTCATCTGCACGCATCATGGCGGGGGTGGGAACACGCTGGGCACGAGACCGCTGGGACAGGCATGCCATGCAGCACACAGTCCAGCAAGCGGCACTTCAGGTAACGCGCAGCCCGAGCCAGCGCACCCCAGTAGCGATCTGTCACGTTGTCCCCGCTCTTTGAGAACCCAGTGAATGCAGGGGAGTCGATGAACAGCATGGAGGCTGCGTTGGTCCAGCTGCAGCAGGTGGGTGGGTGCATATGGAAGGGTGAGGACATGAGCTGGGGCTGGGCGGTCCATTGACCAGCAAGCGCCGCTATCCCAAGTTGCTGCTGCTGGCCATGCCACAGCACACATGCTGGCACAGCTTCGCCACTGCTGTCACATGCGTGCAGGGTCATCACAAATGCAGGATGCATGACAACCTGCATGCCAACCACACCTGTGGGGGTTGCGCTGCAGCTCCAGGTCGCTGACGTTCAGGCCCTTGAACCTGCAGATTTACAATGAGAGGCAGGACGAGCTCAACACGGCTCGGCACATGCTGCTGCTGCCAAGGATGGCAGGTGCTTGGCCCCTGTGCTGTGCTGTGTTGCTCTTAGGGATGGCAGGCCCCTGGCTGGCAAGCTGGCGGGAGCCTGCGATTGCTAGCCCTGCTGCTTGCTTACACCAGAGTTTGTTCAGAGCAAACTTTTCACACCTGAAGAAGAAGGGTCCCAGCTCCTGGAAGGCCCCAATTCCAACTGGGCTGCAGCCCGGGCCGCTGCAGTCAGCGCAGTGCAAGAAAGTTGTTATAATCCAGCGGGGCAGCGGTAACGTTTGGCACGGCAGCACAGCAGCTGCGAGGACTGCTCCAGGCCAGTATCACACAATGCATGGCCAAACTTAACCTCACTACTATTACCATTAGAGGCAGCAGCAGCATTATGCTATGCAAGTGGTGGGCTGCAGGGCGAACTTGCAAGCTTTCATGTGCGAGCATGCAGCCAGTGGGTGGCTGCACCGTGCCCGCCACCCCAAGACCTCACCCTTGCGTCCACAGCAGCAGCGGCGGCTCCTCAGTGCTGTTCCCCATGTTCTCAGCTTCGGCCAGCATGTAGAACAGGTCGCGCTGCTTCTCGTTGTCCACACGCAGGTACCTGGCGTGCGCAGGGAGGGTTGGTGGGCTGGTGGTCTGTGTGTGGTTCTTGGGCTGGAATCCCAGGCGGCGGCGGCAGCGGCGGCGAGGTCCCTGCTGCCCTTGCAGCGGCCATCGGACCCCGGCACCTCTCTCACACCTACCCAGAGTACAGCCCCTGGAGGTCCCCGTCGAATTCAGGCAGCGCTGACACCGCGTCCCTGCCGGCACCCTCGGTCTGGGCCGCCGCTGCCGCCACAAGCAGCAGACCAGCCGTCACGGTCGCCAGCGAAGCAGATCGCATGGTGCGGCACCCTTGCACGCCAGCTGGGGTGCGGTTTCTGCCAGCGGCTGCTCAGCGCAGCTGGGGAACAAGCGCAATTTGTGCTTGCAATGGACAGGCGAGGCTGAAACGCGCAGTGCCGCAGTGCCGACTGGCCATCCGCTGCATGCAGGCCGCAGCGGAGGCGGCGTGCACTTTTTGTGGCCGGGTGCTGGTCTGCAGCATGGGTACATCGCTGCTTCGACTTGTGGCACTGCTGGTATAGCATCACAGGCCTTCAGATTCCATGTTCAACCAACTGCATTCTTCTTGTCATGCCTATCGTTACATGGGTAGAGCAAACGCAGCATTGTCTTGCTGGGCAGCATGAGTTAGGGCAAGACGGCGTGCAGCTGCCGATTATTGACGGCTCACCCAGGCCCCGGCCCTTGCTGCTGCCGCTCTGACTGCTTGCCATCACCCTGGCCTGCTGCTGTTTGCCCCGCCAGCTCGGCTGTGTACTTTTTTGCATACTGGGCCGCGGCCTCCTCTTTGGCCGCCTCCAGCTGACCTGCGCACATGCATAGGGGCGGGAGGGGCATTAGACAGTCAAGCCTGTCGTTGTAAGACCGATCAAGGAGCACACAGAGTGCAGCTGGCCACCAGAAAGGCACAGCTACGGCAGCTGGGTCGTCACAGCCAACATTGAAGCCCATGCAGCAGGACTCCTGCGTGTGACATGGCTAGCAAGGGCAGCGCAGCGCACCCAGCAGCTCCTGCCGCTTCTTGTACCGCTCCTGCAGCAGCTGGAAGCGCCGCTGGCAGTGCTGCACATCTGACGCCACCTGCGGCGAGGGCAAGGGGGAGGGGTGGCAAGTGGGAGAGGTGGTACCAGCAGGGTGACCAGAGGCTGGAGGAGTGAGAGCTCTCCATGGCTGCGACAGGCGATGGCAACGCACAGGCGCTCCACTGCTTGCTCCTGGTGTTCTACCTCAGCCCAGCAGGCACCATACCTTCTCCTCAAACGTGGGTCGTCGCCCGGGCGGCCGCCCGGGCTCTCCCGGAGGGCGGCCGCGGGGGCCGTCAGGCGGAGGGCCACCGCCGCGTGGCGGTGGCGGCGGCGGCGCCATCAGCTGCTGTAGCGGCCTGCCTGCTGGCCTGATCGGCAAGGGCCTTGGTATCTTGCGTCACGGGCCGGCTCAGGAGCTCAGGGAAGCTGCAGGGGCCTGAGCAAACGCAGGGCGGGTTCCGGCGGCAGCTGGAGCCTGCACACTGAGTAACCAGGCAGTGTGGGAGAACTAGCAATAGCTGGATCGCTCAATCGGGCGTCCTTGTGCCCATGCGTTGCGTTGCATGACCGACTGCGCTCGCGGCGCACCGTTTCGCAATTGATTTGACATCTGCGGCATTCCTTCAGCGCACCCAAGCCTCCAGGGCTGCCCCCAAAGCCACCAGCGGCCGGTCGCCGACTCAACTCGGCCGTAATCCCCTCCCTGCGCCTCCTCCTCGCTGCCACCCGCTGCCGAGGCGCACCTGATAGTCGCAGGGCGGGCGGCCCGCCATGCCGCTCAAGGGCCTGTTCAAGGGCGATGGCGGCGGCGGCGGCGGGCGGGACGGCAGCTCGGGCGGTGGCAGCAGCAGCCGCGACTCCAGCACGCACAGCGGCCGGGACGGCAAGCTGATGAGCAAGGCCAAGGCGCTGCTGGCCACGGCCGCTGCGCCGCTGTCGGCTCGCGGGGTGCGTCGGCGCGGAGGCCTTGGCAAGCGTGTGCCAAGTGCATGCCGTGCCCATTTGCTTGTGCCCCAGCTACGCATCCGACTGTCTGCACTGCCCCTTGCTGCAGCGGGACCGGACATCGGACCGGCCCTACTTCAATCCAGAGGAGCACATCTCTGAGAAGCGGGAGTGGTCGCGGCGCTACACGCAGTCGCAGGGCGGCGCACCGGGCGTGGGGCTGGCTGCACCCAAGCCGCCCGACCGCCTCTATGAGCACTTTGCTGTGGTGGTGAGGAGCGGGGCTGAGGTCTCGGTGCCGCTGGGTGTACAGGGAATAGCATCTGCAACATGAGGGTGCCCCAATAGCTGTTGACTGCTGGATGTGAGCCCTGCTCATTCTGATGGTTGCTGACCACTACCGCCGACCTGCCCAGCACCCACCTTGCGCCTCCCCGCCCCACTGCCCCCGCCCTCTGCAGGGCCTGGCCCCCACCATGAACATCAAGGCGGTGGCAGCAGACATCAAAACGTTCCAGCGGCTGAGCCGGGAGGGCGGAGGGCTGGGCGGTGGCGGCGCTGCTGCGGCGGCTGGCATGGAGGTCACAGCAGACACGCCGCGGGAGGAGAAGCAGCGGCAGTACGGGCTCAAGGGGCCGGCGCACCCTGCTGAGGTGGGTGGCTTGAGCCTTGCTGGCAGCTGGACGGGATGGTCAGGGGCTGCTGCTGCTATGTTTGGCGGTTTTTGTGACCTGCAATAACCATGCAGCTGCAGCATCTAGAGCGGTGGTTCTGGCCGCTGCATTGTAGGTCAAATCGATGCCACCGTGGTTGCATCCCTGCCTGGCGCAGGTGCTCTATTTCTTTCCAGCCGCCATGCCGGCCGACCTTGAGCAGGGGCTGGCCGCCTTCTGCTTCCCCCATGGCGTGCGGCCCGAGCTCCTGGAGCGAACGCCCTCCATGTCAGGTGGGTGGAGGGTGGAACCGTTGAAATCGAGAAGCAATGCATCTCCGCTGCCGAGGCAAGTTGTGCTGGGATGCTGGAATTTGCATGCGCTGCCCCGCCCGTTCTTACCTCCCCTGACTTGCCCCTTGCCCCTCGAACGCTGCAGCGCTGAACGAGGTGATCTACAGCCAGCCGTACCAGACGCACGACGACCACTCCTTTGTGTTCACAATGAAGGCAAGGCCCGTATTTGAGAACTTGTTGCTGCCCGGGCTGGCTGTTACTGTTTGGTTGCAGTCCACAGCTCGGTGCATCCCTTCTGGACTTCATTTCATCAGCCATTCTCATGTGCTCTCTTTGCGTGTGCGAACTGCCTACTGGCTGCAGGTCGTGGACCCCGGCAGCATCGCGCCCCGCACGCTGTACGGCGTGTGCTGCTACGTGCGAGAGCTGGTGCATCGCCCGCCCTCCATGGCGCGCGAGGTGCGTAATGCCTTCAGATACTTCCGATGGGTGGCTACCGCTGCCCACTCTCTGTCACAGCGGGTGCTTGCAGTGCAGGGAAGCTTGCGAGCAGGTAGGGCTGCTTTTGCGTGCAGTGCTTTTTGGGGGTCCAGCTCCGGCGCCGTGCTCCCGCCACGCTGCCCCAGCCGCCATGTGACATCAGCTGCCATGTGACCCTGCCCTGCTGCTGCCACTCCTGCCCCGCCTCTCAGGCATACTCCGGCTGCAACGCGCCGCTGAGCCGGTACCTTGTGGTGGCCCCGCGCTGCTACTGCCTGCTCACGCACCACCCCTTCTTTGCACTGCACTTCCGGGTGAGGGATTGTACAATCTGGTAGAGTGCTGCAGCCCATGGGTGCTTAGGTGCGCTGCGGTGGTGCCAAGCGGTGCTCCTGCCTTGAGCGCAGTTTGTTCTGCATGACACATTCCAACATCTTGGAGGTGCTGCATGGAAGCACACATCAGCATGCACCCCCAACTCTCCCGCCCCTCTGCCACCCGCATCTTGTTGCCCAGGTGCTGCAAACCATCCTGGGCCTGGAGCGTCTGGAGCGCATGACCAACTTTGCGGCCGAGCTTGCAGGCCTGCAGGAGGGCAGCCAGCCCGGTGCCAGCTGGGCCAGCTCTTCTCTGGCCAGCAGCTCAGTGAGAGCAGGCTCCACTGCATCACTGGGGCAGGGGCCCAGCCACAGCGGCGGAGCGACGAGCCAGGCGGCAGTCAGCGGCCCGGCAGGTGACGCAGGCAGGGCACCAGCGGGGCTTGCTGCGCCGCCTGCAGCAGCAGCAGCAGCAGCGGCAGTAGGGCCGCGTGGCGGGGAAGCAGCGGAGGAGGAAGGTTCAGAGGCGGGCAGCAGCCGGCGGTGGACAGAGGGCAGCAGCGTGGCGGCGGATGGGCAGCTGCCAGGCGCTGAGCTGGCGGCAGCGCTCCTGGAGCTGTCGCTCTCAGGGCAGCACCAGCCGCAGGCGGCAGAAGTGGCAGCACAGGCAAGGCCGGCGCGCATGGCTCAAGTGTCACCGCATTGCCCAGAGGCGCCGCCTGCTGCCACGCCAGGCGGCGGTCGGCAAGGGGCGGCGGAGGGGGGTGCAGCAGCAGCAGACGAAGAGGCAGCCAGCACACCACCCGAACGAGTGCAGCCCACCAGCATGGCGGCAGCAGTCGGTCCTACGCCGTTCTTTACACCTGCTGGCCTGAGCAGCGCGCTGGGCACCCCAGCAGGGCACAGCAGGACTGCTCCATGGGAGCAGGCGGCAGCGGCGGGGCGGCCAGATGCTGCGGGCGGCATCCGCAGGGCGCTAGATGACACGCTAGCAGAAGCGGAGGGCAGCAGCACCGGCAGCCCGGAGGCCCCTGGCCAGTCGGCAGCAGCCGAGGCGGCCAGCCCTGCAGCAGACGGGGCAGCTGGGGAAGGGGCTGGGGCTGAGGCAGCTGCGGCGGCCTCAGAAGCAGCCAGTGGCAGCCGGCCAGGGAGCGCCCAGGAGCCACTTCAGCAGCAGCAGCAGCAGCCGGAGTTTGATGACGGCAGCAGCGATGCCGAGAGCTACCTCACAGCCAGCAGCAGCACGGCGCTGCTGGCGCAGCAGGTGGCTGGCTTGGACGCCTCGCCCGCCACGGCAGCCTTCCTGGCAGGCAGCGCACGCAAGGCGCAGCATGCACGCAGCGTGAGTGGCACTTCACTGGCAAGTGTGGGGCCTGGTGGCGCCAGCCCGGCGCCTGCAAGCATGCAGCTGCTAGATGCAAGCGAGGCAGAGGCTGCGCAGCAGCAAGAGGAGAATGGCGATGCTGAGGATGATGCGCCCGCTCTGCTGCAGCTGCTGCTGGACCAGGGGCCACAGCAGGCGAGCGGGCGGGGCAGCGCCGCCCAGCCGCCGCTGCTGGACATTGACGGCGAGCCGGAGCAGCAGGTAGGGTCGGCAGCAGCGCAGCAGCAGCCGGCGGCGGCGGCGGCCGAGGTGTCACCTGGCCAGCAGCAGCAGCAGCAGCAGCCATTGATGGATGTAGATGGCCCCAATCGGGACGTGGCGGTCAATGCAGCCCAGCAGCCAGCGGCAGCACCAGCGGTGCAGGAGCAGCCGGCGCAGCTGGAGGGTTTGGGCGGGGGTCTGCTGCTGGAAGAGACGCCTGTCAAGGAGCAGCAGCTGGGCAGCGGCGTGGCGGTGCGCATTGTGCGGCGCAGCTACAGCAGCCCGGCGCAGGGGCATGGCGTGGCAGGTGCGGCAGGGGAAGGAGGTTGTGTGGGTGGGCAGGGTTGTGCAGGACAGGCAAGCTTCACGCCTGCTGGTATGGTCAGCAGCAAGCAGGTGCATGTATCAGTTAGGCATACCACACCACCGCACGGATCTCGTGCACCTCTGCAGACACGCCGCCTCGCGCCGACCTGCTTACCGGTAGTGCTGTGTCGCGCAGCGCTCGCCACCCGCTCAACCTGCCACCCACCCTAGCTGAGGGCGAGCGGGAGGGCAGCGCAGCAATCAGCGCAGGCAGCCCCGCCAGCAGCCTGCTGCCCCCAGCAGACGCGCAGCAGGGAGAGAGCGAGGTGCCTGCTGCCGGCACCGCAGCGCAGCAGCAGGCGAGCGACCAGCAGCCGCCGGCAGCACAGCAGGCGCAGCAGGCGCAGCAGTGGGGAGCGGAGGGCGCCTTGGTGCGGCATGAGGTGGTGCGAGTGACGGCCTCAAATCTGGACATGTCGCGCCCGCTGCGCTCAGCCGACCTGCTGGCCGTGTACCACGCTTCGGTGGTGCCAAGACCCGGCCAGGTGCGGGCTGAGTGAAAGGAGGGGGCAGCTGAGGGCAGCCTGTGGTCACAACATGCAGTGTGCTGTCGCTGCCTGCTGTGCACTCGCACTGTGAACTGCCCTGCGTCGCTCTTGCCTCTGGCACATACTGCAGTGCTGACTGCCACTCTGCTGCACCCCATCCCACCCTGACAGGTGTTTGAGTTCCAGCCGGACCCGGGCCTGCAGACCATCCAGTTTGAGCGGCCAGACCTGGTGGAAGCAGTGCAGGAGCTGGGTGAGCTGCTTTTCTGTTCCTTTGACTACGTTCTGCACTGCCTTTCAGTACACTTCCAGCCCCCTGCACTACTGCCCGTTGATCTGGTGTGTCGCATTGAGGCGGTGATCGCAACATGCTCTGATGCCTGCAAAGTGTGGTTTGCACGGTGGCACACACAGCAACAGCGCATGTAGCACTCAGCCGCCCCCAAGCCACGTTTCGTCCCACGGTTGGTACCACTCGCCCATGCAGGTCTCCGTCCAGACGCCGCAAGCTTGCCCGACATTGACGCGGCGCAGGTGGGTAGATGAGCTGTATTTCCCTGGGCATGGCTTCGTAAGGCTGGTTATATGGTCCTGACCAGCCTCCATACCTCCATGGCCGCTCCTTGCCAAGCACAGAACCTGGGCGGCTGGGCGGTGGCCGCGCTGTGCCGTGCCATGTCGCTGGACAACATCCTCACCTTCCTCACAGCCGCCCTGCTGGAGCGCCAGGCAAGCCCTCTGGGGCCAGGGAACGAGGATGTTGCTTGTGCTTGTGGCCGGCAGCGGCTGTCCGGGCAGGCAGAGGCCGCATGCAGCACACTGGGTTTAGAGCAGCAGGAAATTATGCAAGACGCACATGCCACTCTGTCTCACCCACTGCACAGATTGTGGTGTTCTGCCCCAGCGCGCTGCTCTGCCCCCTTGGGCCAAATTTTGTTTGACTTGGCTCTCTATACCTCACTGGCTTACAGTCTGTTGCTCCACCCTATTCACAGATTGTGGTGTTCTGCCCCAATGCCGGCCTGCTGAGCGGCGTGGTGCTCTCCCTCATCCCCCTGCTGCTGCCCTTCCACTGGCAATGTCTGCTGCTGCCGGTGCTGCCGGCGGCGGAGGGCCGCCTGGAACTGATGGAGGTGCGTTGAGAGCTTGTGGGAATCTTTGTCCCTGTTGAGATATTTGAAGCCAAGCTTAGTGCAAGGCTTTTTGGCGGCGGAGGGCCGCTTGGAACTGATGGCGATGGAGGTGTGCAGCGATTTGCCTGATTGATCCTTGAAGCTGCAGATCACAGCCACAAGGGCTCACAGCTCCAACCGATCACCTGTCTGCCTCCGCCGCAGGCGCCGGTGCCGTTTGTGCTGGGGGTGCTCTACAAGACGCCCGAGGTCCGAGCCAAGTGCAGCAGCCTGGTCAGGTGCGGCAGAATGAGGGAGTCCGTGGGTCGTGCCTGTGCTGGTCCTAAGGCTTGGTCATTAGCCCCGAGCCAGCGCACTGTTTTGAGCAGCAGCCATCGCTGTGGGGGCCTGCAGTCCTGTGACGGTGCCTCACCAGTCCATGTTTGTGTCCCCCCTTGTTCTGGCTGGTGTGCGACAAGACTTTACCTGCCCTTGCTCTGCCACTTGCTTGCCATCAGAGTGAACGTGTACAAGGACAAGGTGAAGAGCGACCCAGATATCACCAATCCGTTTCCGGTTCATTCTAAATTTCCACCGATGCAGGGTGAACGTGTACAAGGACAAGGTGAAGAACGCGGGGGGCCTGCCGCCGCTGCCGCAGCAGGCGGCGCTGCACGACGCGCTGGCTGGCACGTATGCGGAGTTGCGGTGAGAAGAGACTTTATCCGTTGTTGTGCTTGGTTTTGCTTGGGGCCCAAGGACCCTGACCGGTGCGGTTGATCCGTTGTTTTCTTGGGCGGCTGGCGGGCACGTGCGCGGAGCTGCGGTGAGGAAGCAATGGCGGCAGAGTAATGTGTTATTGAGTAGCTACCCAGCTCGTTCACGTCTGCCGACACTTGTGTTCAACATCAATCGCCCCCCTGCCCGGCTGGTTGCAGCAAGATCGGGCTGACGCGAGCGGCCATGACTCGGCCCATCCACATGGTCTCAGGTGCGCATGCTGCCCCATGTTTGGGCTGCTCTGCTCCTTGCCAACTGTGGGCAGACGGCCGCCACAATGTTATCTGACGGCATGCCCATCCCAGCCCGATCCCGTGCACGCACCGGCTGCTGCCTGGTCTGCGCCGCCTTGGCTCCCCCAGTTGATACCTCCTGCCCATTATGCGTCCCAGATTCGCTGCTCCTTCCCTGGCTGCCTGCAGACGCGCAGCAGGTGCTGGCCGAGTGCTTCCTGTCCACCCTGCAAAAGTACCTCAAGGTGAACAGCAGTGCCTGCCCTGAAGTGTCGGCATGGCCAGCCTGCAACCAAGCACTTGTCCGCAACCTCACCCGGCCCTGCTGCCCTCACCTGCATTCCCATGCCCACCTGCTTGCCCCACCAGCCCAGCACGTGTTCAGCCTCCACCAATTATCCACACTCCAAATTTCGTTCCACATTCCAACGTGCCCACAGGGCTTGATGGCGGACCTGCGGGCCTATTGCATCACCGACGTCTCCGCATCCATGGAGCGCACCAGGTGGGCTGCGCATTGCCTGGTTTGAAGTCGATCAAGTAAGCCAGGCATGTCCGTGCGGCTCTGTCTGTCTAACTAGGCATGCGTTGCTATCCTGCCCAGCGGCATTGTTGAAGGGCTCGCTTGCAGACAGCCCATCCCTCCCAGCCTGCCGACATGCCTCTGTGCTGGTTTTCCACTGCAGCGTGCTGCTCAAGGAGTCGTTCGTGGACAGCTTCCCGCCCCGCGACCGCCCCTTCATGCGCCAGTTTGCAGAGAGCCAGATGTTCGCGGTGTACACCGACGCGGTGCTGGGCTGAGCGGCCAGGTGTTGGGCGGAGCGGCCCTGCGAAGCTTCCCCCGATCTGAATGCCTTGCCCGTGCCAGCAGCAGCGCTAGCTCACCCCAAGCTGAGCGGGCAAGCGATGCGCCTGTGCCAGCGGCAGCAGCCGTAGCAGCAGCTGGCGAGGACCGGCCTGCTGACTGAGAGAATGCGTGGTGCGCAATGGCAGGTGCAGCAAGTAGTGACAACCCCACCGCGACCATAAGTGCGCCCTTTTGACCACTGTATGCTCGACTTGACCACTACCAACGCACATCTCGCTACCAACTGTGACATCCACCCAGCACTGACCCTGCTCCGGACAACTGACGCTAACTCAAGGCAGGAACAGGTACAAGACAGGTGCAGATGCAGGCAGTTAGGCAGTGCAGGCCGTGGAGGGCCCGTGTGTGGAACAGGGGGGACGGGTGCAGTTGTACCCCTGCCCAGTGGGAAGCTGAGGAGGCAGTGCGCAGCAGTGCGCAGGCGCTAATGGATGCAAAACGTGTGGCAGACGGGTGCTGTTGAAAGGGAGACGAGAGCAGGGGAGGGTTGCGTGGCCCCGGAGGGTGGGCAGGCAGGTGCCTTGGGATGCGTCGTACAATAAGGGCTGGGGGGCAAAGAGCTGTGATGAATCAAAGGGAAACATGCCATGCGGCCAGAGGAGAAAAGGCGGAGTGGCTTGCACGCGCTGGCCCTGGGGCTGAGGCTAGCGCGCGCGCTCCCGTGAAAAGCAGTTCTTGTTGAAGATGAAGAATGGACGGCTGTGTGGTGTGGCTATGGCGCGGGCGTGTGTACGTACGTGCGTGCGCGGGGTGCGTGGGGTGGGAGCGGCTGGCTCAAAATGGGGTCTTAGAAGAGCAGGCTCGTAGGGCTGGAGGGATCGTGGATCGTGCAGCATGGGCGGATGCTGGTGCGAAAAACTAGCGTGTGCAGTCAACTGATAGACAGAGGTAGGTCAGAGGGCGGGGCGCTGGGGCGGCCTCCGCAGGGCGATTTGCATAAACATTGAGGGGTATATTCACTTGGAAAGCGAGCCAACCAGCTGGGCCAGCAGGGCAGTCAGGGACTGGTCAGCGGCCGGGGCAGCCGCCGGCTGGGGCCTGCTTGGAACAGCGTCGGGTGGCGCGGCAGGGGCAGGGGCCGCGGGGGCGGCGACTGGCTGGGCCCCCAGGAATGCGCTGCCCAGCGGCCCCCCGGCCTGCATGCTGGGGGCGGGCAGCGGCGCTGCCTGGTTCTGCAGCAGCGTCTCCAGAATGGCGGCGGCCGCATTGGCGCGCTGCTGCGCCTGCTGTGCCTGCTGCTGCTCCACCAGTGCGCCCAGCAGCGACACCAGCTGCTGCTCAGATGCCAGCGGGGGCGCGGCGGCCTGCACGGGCGGCGGCGCCGCCGGCGCGGCGCCTTGCCCCTGCTGCCCCGCCAGGCGCAGCAGGAGGGCGCTGAGCTGGGAAGTGCCCTGCGGGTCCGGCTGGCGCCACGCGCCGGGGGCAACAGCCGCAAAGGCTGCAAGGGCCGGGTCGATGGCGCCGGGCGCGCCGCCAGAGGCGGCGGCAGGCAGCCCCAGCTGGCTGTCGCAGCTGCCGCCGCTATCCGCTCGGTCCAACCCCAGCTGCTGCAGGCCCGTGCTGTGCATGCCGGTGGGCAGCAGCTGCAGCGTTTGCGGCAGCGCCTGAGGCAGCGCCTGCTGGGGCGGCAGCGGCAGCGGCGGCAGCGGCAGCGGCGGGAACGCTGCCGGCACGGGGGCCGGGGCGGGCGCAGCGCGCTGCCGCTTGGCTGGGTAGTCGTTGTCGTAGCTCGCCTGCTGGCGCGACCGGGAATGCTGGCCCGACGACGGCGGCTGGCCCTTGCGCGCGCGGCGCAGTAGGCGTCGGCGCTCTGCATGCCGCGCCAGCTGCTGCCGGCACGACCGCTGGTTGCCGTCAAAGTTCTCCACTCCATGGAACCGGGAGCACTGCGGGGCGGGGCAGCAGGGGCGCAGGTCGAGGTGGTCAGCCGGGGTGTAAGACATGTGGCGTCACCGGGGCTGTAAGGCGGCGCCGGCGGCAGAAGCGGAGGGGCACACAGCCCGCAGCACCCCCGCCCGCTCACCTGCTGGCAAAAGCGCTGGACCTGGCCATTGAGGGGCACGGCGTTGGCGGAGACGTGTTCCTTGCAGGCACGGATGCGCTGCGGGCCAGGGCACGCGAGGGGGCTGAGTGAAGCCGGGACACAGTGCGGTACAACCTGCCGGCTTGGACGCTGCCAGCGGCGGCGCCAAAGGCTGGCGCCTCCTACCCCCTGCCCGGTTGCCTTACCTGGAAGTAGATGGGCGTGCCCTCCAGATTGATGGCGCACACTTGGCAGCAGCGGGGCTGCAGCTGGTGGGCGGCGCTGCGGCTGCCCGGGCCGGAAGCGGAAGGGAGCGGCGGCGGAGGCCAAGGACCCCCGACACCCTGCCAGGCCGCGCCGCCCAGCTCCAGCAACCCCGCAACGTGCGGGGCGGTCATTGGCTGCAGGCGTACGCAGGAGGCTCGGTGGACAAGAGGTGGGCCGCGCGTGGGAGCACTGCTTAGCCGCCGCGGCGCTGCCTGGATGAGAGCCGCAGTGGACGTTGGGGTGACTGGCTGGCTGGGGGACCGCGGGGAACGCGCACACGTGTGGTCTCAGGCCCGAGCGGGCGTCCAGAGCTGCAGGACGCTCCTGGCGCTGCGAGCAAGTCACTGGTGAAGCAGGGACGAGGGCAAGGCGTGGCAGAGGGAGGGACGCTCGCCAGCCCATGAACACGGGAAAGGGCCCCTCGGGCAAGGCGCCCCTGGCAGCCCTGCAGGGCAGCGCAGTGCGGTTTAGAGCAAGAGCAGCGCCGGTGGTGGGGGCGGCCGGCTGCCTGCTCTTGGGCCAGGTCCTCTGCCTTCAGGGACCGCCTCTGCTCCGCCGGTTGACGCTCCCAATGACGGCACCTGCACGGCGAATCGTGCAGCCGGCCACGCACTTGCAGTTTCAGAACACGCAGGTTACGTGCAGGAGCAGCTGGGTGAACAGCTGGGCGGGCCTCATGCTTTGCTCGGAGGGCTTGAAGGCTGAGAGCGACGGCGAGCACTTTTTTTCGTTTACACCCCTTATATGACCGTAAGCGCCCGCAAGGGTTTTCACTCAACAGGCACGTCAATGCCACACCCCAGGCATGCTTTGTACCATTGGGAACTGGTGGCAGCGTCTGGGTGGCCATGTGCAGCGCCACGCAAGGGCGTGCGCGCTTCCCGCCGCCAGACGCATGGGCCGCCGGCAGCCGACAGGTGGGCGCAGCCTGTGCCCTGCAATCATTTCTTCACGGATCGCCCCGGCGCACCCACCCCAACATGCCGCGAGGCCACGGCAGTCGAGCGGGCGCCGCTGGAGAGCGGGCCCTCTGGCGGCCCCGCGGCAGCGCGGTCAACGCCCCTGGGTGACGTCAGCAACATCAGGGCAGCCAATGCCGCCGCCCAGCCCAAGCCAGCCAGGTGCCGAGCGGCGGCGGCGGCGGCCGACGCCACGGCTGTGCCGCCCGGCCTTGAGGAGCCCGCCAAGCCGCGCGGCCGCCTGCCAGTGGCGGAGGAGGCCTTTGAAGCCTTTGGAGATGCGCTGGGGTGCCTTAGGTGAGCTGCGATCGCTGGCAGGGGACCCTGCGGCCGCCAACGGGCGCCAGATTCAAAGCCACATGCCCAACCTTGGCACCCCCGCCTCTCCACCGCAGGGTCACCTCCCTGACGCGCTCAGCCTCAGCCCGCCGCCGCTCGCTGCTCAGGCTGGTGCAGCAGCCGGGCGAGGCTGAGGGCCGCCGCGAACACAGCCTGCCCCCAGCACAGCGCCCGCTTCTGCGCGCCCAGACGCAGCCGCTGCCGGACGGCGGCCGAGCGCTGCGGACGCGCTCCCGCCGCAGCAGCGGCCGCGGCGGGCCGGAGCAGGAGTGCAGCACCGAGGTGGTCCGCCCCTTGCTGCGAGAGGAGGGTGAGGGGCGCGACAGCCCGGCACAGATGGCGCCTGCTGCTGAGGCTGCCTCTTGCGCCCAGGCCAGCAGCGCCTGCGGTGGCATGGGGTCACCGGCCCCAGCAGCAGCCGCAACCGCAGGCGGCAGCAGCGCCTCACGAGAGCCTGCACCCCCCAGCCTCCTGCCACCGCCGCTGCTGGTCATGCCGGGAGCTGTGGGCACGGTGACTGATGCGGGCAGCAGCGCGGCAGAAGCAGCAGGGGCAGAGGAGGGGGCGGAAGGGGAGGGGGCAGAAGGGGAGCAGCCGCAGGAGCAGGCGCAGCAGGCCGCCGAGCGCAAGCCTGTGGCAGCGGAGCGGCCGTGCAGCCCAGGACCAGAGGCGCAGTTTGGCGGGCTGTCGGCAGCTGAGGAGGCAGCCGCGCTGCCAAGCGAGGCGCCAGCACCCGCTTCGCTGGCGCAGCAGGGCTGCACCAATGTTACGGTGAGCTGGGCAGAGTGGCTGGGCAGGGTGGGTGCTGATTTGTGAGCGCCTACGCTGCCGAGTCAAGCAGCCGCAGCCCTGCTGGCATGCCCGGCAAGCCCGTCTGTGTCAAGAGTGGGCCACGTGCGAACTTGCTCCCCCTCGCCTGGTTGTCCCTTCCTGGCTGCGCCCATCACCCTTGCAGGGCGAGCGCATGGAGCCCTGCCCAGCGCTGTCGGTGCAGGCCCAGCAGGCAGCGGCGCTCTGGCGCATGCAGTGGCTCAGCGGGCTGCAGGTGAGAGACTGCAAGGGCGGGCCAGCGTGCCGCTTGTGGGTGCTGCCCATTTGTGGGTGCTGCCCTTTTGTGGGTGCTTGTGTGTAATGCACCCAGTGATGTGCAGGTAGCCAGTAGACAGCAGTGTTTGTGGGTGCTGGCGCCAGCGTGCTAAACGCATGTTCCAATGACCAGCGTGCTGCGCTAGCAGCCACCATGATGCATTGGCTCCTCCCCTTTCTGCTGTGCAGTGGCACAACTCGGCTCGTGCCGGCGTGCCGCTGCGCGCCGGCAGCAAGCTGACCTTCATTCCTCTGGACCCAAATGAGCCAGTGCTGGAGGTGCGAGGGGCGGGAAGCAGTGGTGTCATTGGATCGGGCAGAGGCTCAGTTGGGTGCACGATCAGAGGGCAGCAAAATGTAGGCAGCCTAGTTGTTTGCTGCCGAAGGTCGTGCGCCACCTCACAGGTGCTAGATTTGCTGCGGCAGGCAGCCGAGGGCCTCAAATGCACAGTTCCAACCGGTGATTTGCCACACATTGCTTTGACGCTCAGTCTTGCCATTGCCGCAGGCGCTCATGTTCCGCACAGCAGTGATGCCGGCCGATGTGGTATCAGGTGTGCCCATAACATCACACACATTCTAAGTCGTGCGGCGCCCTGCATCAGATGTGTGGGGTTTAGATGCCAGCGACGGCTTCACAGAGACCCAGCTTACAGCCGGTTTTCACCCATCTGCAGGCGCGGCGCGCTTCCAGGACATTGTGTTCGGAGATCTTGAGCTGCACAGCAAGGTGCGACTGAGGTCAACGCGCAACTCTAGGCAAACCTGCCGCCATTCACAGCTGCTGGCCAGGCGCCCTGGTTTGCATTGTGTCCTGCAGCAACAAGCAGGTGCCAGTCAACCCCAGTGGCTGCCTCACCGCCTTGTGTACATCCTCATTTTGCTGCAGGCGCTGGAGGAGGGTGTGCTGCGCTTTGGCCTCTGGGCTCTGCCGGCCGGCGGCGGCACCTACACAGTAAGCTCTGCGGCATTTGTGCTGCAGCATACAGTTTGGCCTGCCTTCTGGTGATATGTGAATATGCCAGGCGCCTGCGGCTTTGTCTGTGGCACTCTGCCGCACTCCAAACTGTTGTGCACACCCTCACTCCCTTCGCCGCAGCTGGTGGGCGGCGGCAGCCAGCTGGCGCTGCCCCTCAGCTTCCGCCGCGCCTCGCCGCAGCTGCTGGCGCTCTTCCTGGCCTGCGTGTGGGCCGAGGTGAGCCTGAGGTCGTTGCTGCTGGTGGCACTGTGGCATTCAGGTGGCGCTTGCAGCCTTCAAATAGTCAAGATGGTGCAGCTGCTCGCTGTGCCTGTCCTGTGTGTGGGCCGAGGTTGGGCTCGGCTCATTTTGTGTGCCCTTATTCTAAACTGGCACTGCTGTGGCTCTTGAAAAGTGGGCTGCTGTGCTGGTACTGCGTTTGGGGCTGAGGTGAGCTTGGCTCAGCCGCCACACCAAACCTGTGGCTGCGATAACATGGTAGATTCAATCACCTCTGTTTCGTCCTACTCTGCAGGCCAACACCCATGAGGCCACCGCAGCGCTGGCCTACCGCTTTGGGGCGGGCGGCGAGCGCACGCTGGGTGCGTGCTGCGCAGCAGCAGGGGGCAAACTGCAGTCTACACTTGCCCAGCATGCAACCGGTTGTGAGGTGCAGCATGTACTTGCAATCTGTTTGACAGTAGATTTGACAGCAGTTCTGCTCTTGTATTCATGCTCTCTGCGCCTTCCCCCCCCCCCATCTGCTGCAGATGAGTCGGCGCTCAAGTACCCAGCCTGCGAGCTGCAGGAGTGGCTGCAGCTGGTGGCGGGCGGCTCGCCGGCAGCCGCCAGCTCAGCTGCGCTGGCCGCGCTGCGCGCTGTGGCTCTGTTTGGCGCTGAGTGATGCTGCCGGGGCGCCAGCTGAGCCGAATGACTGCCCGTGCCAGCTAGCCACTATGCTGCGCTCAGTGCGGCTGGCACCCGGCTGCCAGGCAGCACAACTGCAAACCAAGCGGTCGCTCAGTGGCTTTACAATGGCCGCCTGATGATGACATGGTGCGCCAACGAACACAGCTGTGAATGGATGACACGCACAGGACCAACACTTAAACGAACGTGCCCTCCCACACCAATTTTAGCTGTATCCCATTCACCTGTCTCTATTAGCCTGCTCCTAAATTCCCTGTACGATGCAACCCCCCTCAATACAAGCCTGCCGTCTTCTAACAATTTTGCCTTTACCTCGTGTGGCTTGCGCCCAACACATGATTCATGTGCTTTCATGCCTGCCCTGCCAAACTCCTGATATGCCTGTGCTCTGTCTACCGTTCATCCCTTGCCTTGACTGAACTGTGATTCCTTGGGGAGACGCCTGGCTGCCGACGGCCCTTACTGTTTTGCAACCATGGCAGAATGCCAGAAAGCCGGCTTACAATACAAGCAGTCCATGCAGCCATGGAGAGACACTAGATGCTTCAGGTGCAGAGCAGTTGCATGGCAGGCATGCACGTTGGGTAGCGGTGCATACAGCAGGCGGATGGGGGCGCATGATATTTCAATGAAGAAGAAGCTGGAGAGGGTACAACACAATAGCAGAGCGGGCGCAGCGTGCCATATTTCAGGCCTGATTGCCGCCGCCGCCGCAAATTGATTGTTGCTCAGGCAGCCGGGATAGTGAGCTTCACGCCTGCAAAGCGGTTGCCAGGCGGGGCATCCGCGGCAGACGCTGCCTGCGTCCAGTTGCCAGCGCCGCCCGCTGCCGCAGCCGGGTCGTCCTCTGCATAAGCAAAGCGGGCAGGGCACGGAGGCTAGGCAATTGAGAGGGGCAGAGTGGTGGTGACAAGTGAGGACAGGGGTGCTGAGCTGGCAAAGAGCAAGCCAGCCATACAGCGCAGTGCCCTCTGGTTGCACACACAAACCCCCAGGCAGCCAGTCAACACAGCATGAACTCACATGGCCCCAACCAGACTCACCGTCTATCGCCTCCTGCATCGCCGCCTGCAGCTGCAGGTCCGCCGCCGCCTGCTGGTTGCCCGCCTCTGCCCCTGCTGCCGCCCCATCCTGAGGCACGCCCGAGGGCCCTTGTGGGGTGGGCGCGCCGGCGCGGGTAGGCGGGCGGGAGCCGTTGCGGCGGCCGCTGGGGTGGCCCATGCTGGCTGCGGCCACCTGCTCGGAGGCCTGGATCTCGGCAGCCAGCTGCTCCCAGGCCGCGTCGTCGTCCTCAGCCATGTGCTGGTGGCCTCCTTCCAGGTGCAGGCTGCGGTGGAAGGAGGTGGAGGAGCGGCGGAAGTGGGATCAGGATGGGAAGGGCAGGCTGTTGGAGAGGCAGGCGGGGGCGGGAGGACGCATGCGTATGTGGGGCCAGCCTTGCCGGGGGTTCAAGCAGAACTGGCCCAGCATCAACGGAAAGCAGAGGCGCAACACAAGCTCACCCCTCCGCCTCGGCCTCAGGCAGGATGGAGTGGTGCAGACGGGCAGGCACGCCCCACGCATGTGCATCCACCAGACGCGCAAACCTAGTCGAGCACAGCAGGTGAGCTCACCCTTCCGCCTCCGCCTCGGCCAGGATGGAGTGGTGCAGGCAATCTCAAAACGCAACAAAAATGCTCTCAGGTGCAGCAAGCAGTGAGCTCACCCCTCCACCTCCGCTTCCGCCAGGATGGAGTGGTGCAGGCGGGACAGCGCCTCCTCCCGACGCTTCACATTGCCCTCCGCCGCCTCAAAGGCGCGGCGGCTGGAGGCCAGCCGGCGCGTGCCGTCCAGCAGCGCTGCAGGATCGAGGTGAATTGGGTGGGGTGGGTTAAATGGGTGGGCTTAGATCGGGGCAGTGTGGTGGGGTGGGTGCAGTGAGGCGGCCAGCCGCCCCGTCCCCTCCAGCAGCGCTGCACGGGATTGGGTTAGGGGGTGAGGTGAGGTTGGGAGGGGTTGGGTTGGGGTGTGGTGCAGCGCCTCAACTGCCACTCAAGCCTTGTGACAGCCCACAGCTGCCCAAGCCAACCCACCCCAATCACATCCTAGTGCCTCACCCGCCACCCAGGCCTTGTAGCGGTCCAGCTGCGGGTGCAGCTCCTCCAGCTGCTTGCGCGCCTCGCCCAGCTCCCGCTCCCGCCGCTCAGCCTCCTCTGCAGGAGGTTGACAAGAAAGGTGGAGGCATGGTGAGTGTTTGATTGGTAAAGGTTGGTTTGAAACAAAGCCTCGGCCAGCTCGCGCTCCCGCCGCTCAGCCTCCTCTGCAGCAAGCTGAGAACACAATGGAGGCATGATTGGTGGCTAAAATGGGTTCGGAAGAGAGGGAGGGAGCGCCTTGCTGAGCTCCCGCTCCCGTCGCTCAGCCTCCTCTGCAGGAGGTTGGAATAAAGGTGGAGGCATGGTAAGTGTTTGGTGTGGCAGGGGACAGACTAAGTGCCTCAGACATCTCCCGCTCAGCCCCCTCTGCACATTTGAGGCACCCAGATAGGAGCATGCTGTTGGTTCAGTGGACAGGCAGGGTGAAGAGGAGTGCAGTAATGGGACCAGGCCACCACACGCAGGCACCCAAGCAGGCACGAAGCGCCCCTGGCTGCACCCCTACCCCGCCGCCCACCTTGCAGGCTGCGCACGCGCCCGCCCAGCTCCTTCTCCTGCCGCCTCAGGCGCAGCAGCTCCTTCTTCACTGCCTCCGCAGACGGAGGCGGCTTGCCGCCCGCAGGCCGCGCCTGCGCCTGCGCCTGCGGCGCGGCCGCCTGCGCGGCGGCTGCGCCGCCGTCCGGCGTGCCCTCGCGGGCCGGGGGCGCGGAGCCGCCGCCGCCGCTGCCAGGCGGCGCCGCCGCCACGCCATTTTGAGCAGAGGCGCGGCGAGGGGAGGGGCTGCGCGAGCGCGTGGGGCTGCGGCTGGGGCTGCGGCTGTCGCGGCTGGGGCTGCGCGAGCCGCGGCTGTGGCTCTGGCTGCGAGACCTGCGGGGGTGGGGGTGGGGCGGGGCGGGTGGGGTAGGTGGGATGGTTGAAGTGAGCGCAGCTGACCAGGGTGCATGGGGGTTGTCAGATTGGAATAGCACAACCGTCACAACTGGATGCAACTTGCTGCCCAGCCAGACAAATGGGTAGACTCGTATTGCCCCCACATTTGCGGGGTAATATCAGGCTGCCCAAACCGGCCACCAACCCACAGCCATTCCCACAGCCATTCACAGCACACATACCTGGAGGGGGAGCGCGAGTAGCGGCGGCGCTTGGCGGGCGGCTGCTCGTCTTCGTACCGGTCGTCGTAGCGCCTGGGAGAAGGAGGAAGACAATAGCAACATGACTGGGCAGGTCGTATCACTGCATCAGCAAACGGTTTCAGCGCGCAGGTAGCACAGGCACCGTGAACAAACGCCCAGCCCTGCCAACCTGCACAGTTCACGACATAGAACATTACACACCAAGCCTCACCGGGGGCTCCTGCTGCGGGAGCGCGAGTGGCTGCGCGGCGAGTAGCGGCCGGGGCTGTAGCGCTCGCCTCCCGGAGCGCCACCCGGCGCCACCCGCCGGTCACCTCCGGTGTAGTTGTTGGGCGGGCGGTAGGGCGCGCCTCGGCCGCCGTAAAAGCCGCCGCCGCCTCTGAGCAGAGTAAAGGGAGGCGGGCACCGCTGGGCAGCTGCACACGAGCGGCTGTGCTCAGAAAGTGGGCTGGTACAGTGTCACTGTGTGTAAAGATGGCTGTGGGTTGCTGCCCAGCCCAGCAGGAGGGCTGGGCTTGTTGCGCAGTGCACCGCTGCCACTCATTATCAGGACCTGTATCGCTCAAGTGCTGCCAAATGGCCGGCCCACCCACGGGGCCTGACCAAAGTGTAAAGCATGCAGCCCTTTAGCTGAACAATCGCTCAATGTGGGCTGATAAACTGGCGCACAAGCGGGTTTTTATACACAGACCAGGCTGCCGTGTGACAGAAGCTAGCGTGCATGGTCAAGTGCCGACCAGCCAGGGCCTGTTGAGCTCCCAATTTGCAGCCCCCGTGTGAATGATGCTGCAGCAAACAGCTCCCAGGCAGTGCCCACCGGTAGCCACGGTCAGACGGCGGCGGGTTGCGAGCAGCATATTCAGCATAGGTGCCGGCGGGCGGAGGCCCGTGGGGCGTAGGGACCCCAATCATATCAGGCGCAGCAGGGGGGCGACTGTATCCATTCATTATCCCGGCAGGAGGCCTGCGCTGGAGGGGCGGCGCCTAAGACCAAGAACCTGCCACGGCCAGCCACCCAGGCCGCACTTGTGGCCACCCCTGCCCGGCCCAACCCATCCCAGCCCCAACCGAGAGCCCACCTGCCGCGGCCGCGGCCGCCTCCCACAGGGTATGGTGTGCCGCGTGCGGTGTTCACTCGAATGGCGGCGCCGTCAAGGTCGCGCCCGCCCTGTAGAGTGGAGGGACGCGGGAGGGTAGGTGGGTGGAAAGGTGGGTGGGTGGCATGAGTGCAGGTCGAAGTGGCGGCATGAGTGCAGAGAGGGGCAGCATGCGAGCGGTAGGAAGCGGAGTGGGCAGCGCCCATACAAGCACAGATGTTCGGTTGCAGGGTGCAACAGTCAGCCGGGTGCAGTGGCAGGCGAGCTGTTGGCAACCCCAGCAGCCATTCAAATCTCTCGTGAGGCTCACCGCGTCGTTGAGCGCATCCAGCGCATCGCGGTCGTCCTCAAATGTCACAAACCCAAAGCCCTTGGACCGGCCGGTCTCCTTGTCGTAGATGAGCTGGAAAGGGGAGGGAGGGAGGGAGGGGATGGATATGGGTGGGGCATGAGTGGGGAAGGATGGGCAGGGGGTTGCGGGAAGGGGCATGCACACACAGCACCGAGCTGACCTGCCAACACACACCAGTGAAACAGCAGCAGGCCGTCTGATGCTGCCGTCTGATGCTGAGCACCAACGCATTGTGGCTGGCGAGCGGCACACAGCGCACGCGCTTGCTGCCCACACGACAACGGCCCCAGAAGGCGGGCGGGTGCCGCCGCCTCATGCCTGCCTGCAGCTGTCGCAGCGCAACGGTCCTCACCTTGACGGAGTTGACGGGGCCATAGGCCTCAAACCACTTGCGCACAGTGCGCTCATCCGTGTCTGCATGTGGCAGGGGGTGCAGAGGCAGGGAGAGCTGTTGGTTCGAGCGGGGCATGAAGGAGGCATGAGCGGCGGCAGGACAGCCGGCGCAGCGACCCGAACCGATCGTCTTCTGGGCCCCGCAGCACGCACCGTAGCGCAGCTGGCCCACGTAGATGGTCTTAGAGGGGTCGTAGGGGCGGTAGCCGCCTGCAGGGCCTGAGGAAACGGCCGCAGAAGGTGGGCGGACGAGCGGGGAGGCGTCGGGCGACGGCGGCGGCAGGCAGCGGCGGCGGCGCAGCCCCGGGCCAGCCTCGGCTCGCAGCAACCGAGCTAATCAAGCATGATGAAGGCATGCAGCATGCTTGCAGCGCACGAGCGGGCGGGTGCAGGCCACGAAGAGGAAGAGCCGACACCGTGCGGGGCAGGGACGCACCGCGGGGCGAGCCGGGATAGCCGCCAGCATCCGCCAGCGTCACGTGGCGATCTCCCATAGCGCAGGGGCGGGACGGGGCGCTGCTCGGGGCGCGAGCACTGCTGCGGCGCTATTGCGGGCCTCTGGGGCTATGCAGAAGGCAGTAAATGACTCAATGCAGCAATCGCAAGGTAATGAGGGCTGCAGGCGGGCACAGAAGGCAGGGAGCTTTGAGGGCCATGGCGGCATTCTCAGCACGGCTTCATGGAGGAGCGACCTTGACGGAGCTACTGTACGCTGATAAGATGGCCCGCAGAAAAGTTCCGCCCTGCCAGCAGGCATTCCCACTACAGCCTTCCGCCGCCGCCTCTGCCGCCGCTGCCTGGTGGCAGGGCCGCGCTTGAAAAGGCTTAGACCTTCAGCCCGCATTACACACCGTTGAGCTCGCAACAACCACCCGAATATGGCCAACTGCGAAAGCAATGCGCTACATGCAGGGCGAGTGCGGCCCGCCTGCGGCAGAGCAGGGTGTGGCAGGCCACACTGGGCGCAGAGGGCCATGCTGTCTATCATGCTCAGCAAGTCATGGGATGCAATTAATGAGGGAAAGGTTTAAAACCGGCATAACGGCTGGCGCACGTAGGGATATTGCATGCGCCACTGGCGACCATGTCATCTGCCCGATTCGCCAAAGGCATCAGTGCACTGGCTCATGCATGCTTCATGTGAATGTTCGGGCAGCGGTGGGCTTGGCGCCCGGGGCGGAGCACTCGCAGGGGCAGGTGCAGGTCTGGGGCGGCGGGCTGGGCAAGGCGACAGGCGTGGTGGGGGTGGCTGTCACCTTCTGCCCCGTGAACTGCTGGTAGAAGGCGGCATCCACCTGCATGTGTGGGTGCCACCAAGTGGGTTGGGCAACGCAGGGAGGTGGAGCTCAGGAGCAATGGAAGGGATGCAATATCGACCAACTGCCCTTGTCCGTCTGCCCGTGCAGCAATTTGCATGCCTTGCACACCAGGTGGCAGTTCGTTGCAGGCACCGCTGCCGCAGCAGTATGCATTGAGTTGAACGTGGTGCACTTGCCTCGAAAATGACGCTGCAGTTGTAGGGGGCCAGGCCCAAACTGGAGTCGCCCCTCTCGTCGATGAAGGTCACGTTGAGCTGGTTGGACCCTTGGACCGCACTGGCCTCAAAGCGCACGTTGAGGTCCACTGATAGCAGGGGCCCCTCTGCAAACACACAGGATCGAGCAGCATCATGCATATGGTTGAACTTGCACAAGCCTTGATGCAAGGGGCAGCACATCTGCACCTCTAGGCATGAGCATGAGTTCAGCCTTACCAGTGTAGCTGGTTTGCCATTAACCATAGTTGGCCTCGGGAGTGGAGCTAATCAGCTTGCAGCTGGCTGCACTGTAGTCGTACTTCCAAATGGAGTAGTCCATCAGGCGGGCGGTGATGTTCATCTGCCAGCCTGCAGCGGCAGAGGGCGTCGGGGCCAGCAAGGGCCGCATGCCATGCATTGCACTCAGTACAAGGCCATAGCATTTGGCAAGCAGCCGCTACTTCTCAGCCAGGCGGCTTGCCGCTGAAGGCGGCCTCACCAAAGCGGCAGCACAGCACAGCACAGCACAGCATGCCATGGGCTGGACAAGTACATCGGCTTCCACGCACCTGGCTGGTCCAGGCACTTGGTGATCACTGCCGGGCAGTCCGAGTCCGCAGACACGTTTTTCAGTGAGGTTGTATAAAGTGGAACTGGGCCGATGCCCAGGTACGACGTTCCCTTGGTGGACACCACCTGCGGCAGTGCTGGCCTGCCCGCACTCATGCACTACTCGGTAGAGAGCAGCAGCACGAGCTGGGTTCTGCAAGCACTGCATCAAGCTCCGGCCCCATGCCGCCTGCTCACCTCATATTGCAGGCCGCAAGTGTAGGGCTGCGTGCCGTTTGTGCGTGTAAAGTTGAAGCCAATTGTGCCCAATTCGGTCATAGGGAAGGCCACAAATGTGCACTTGCTGTCCGAGGTATCGTGCCAGTTCCCGGCAATAGTTGCGTCGCAGCCGCCAGCGAAAGAGCTACCACCTGCAGTGCACCATGAGAGTGGAATGATGTGCAGACCCACGGAGCCCCGCCGTGGCGCTGCAATCACAACAACAATCAACAGGGCTGCCCCTTGCAGCAGCCCATTCCATGAGCACACTTACTCATGAGGCCAGACAGTTCCGAGCGATCACGTAACTCAAGCCCCATGATGTCACCCTGGACAAATGTGTCCAGTACCACCATTTCCTTGAACGTTTGGTTGTCATCATCCACGTTATTCCAGCACTCGGGCGGGCCCAGCAAAGAGCCGGGCTTGGCCACCAGCAGCAGCGCCCGCTCTTCCGGCGAAAGGTTCAGTCCCAGGGATACAGCCGTGGCAAAGCTCAGCAGCAAGGCGGACCAGCGTGTCAGCAAACAGGGGGCATTTGTGCGGCCAGACTGCACGCAGCAAAGGGTGCGGAAAGCGAAGCAGGCGGTATAGTGAGCAGCGCTGCGGGCACATGCGGCGCAGCCGCCGCCGCCGTCGCGGATACCGCTCCCCCGCTCAGCCGCCCCAGCTCCCGCCGCGCAGCCATCTGCATGCGCGGCTGCTTCCATGAGTATTCACATGGCAGAGGCACTCGGGGGTGGCCTCCTGGCCTGAAGTCCCACCATGGTGAAGGCCTGCAGCCGTCGGCACAATCGGCGGGGGCTCGCGATCGCTTTCTTTGGTTCTGTAGTCTGTTGGGACGGCGGCAAAACTGCAATTCCCTTTGGGGTGGGGCCGCCTGGCCTGCGCAGTCGCCATGCCCAGCATGGCGCGAGAGCTGTGCTCTGCAAATCTTCGTTTCAAGAGACAAGCACGACATAGAAGGTGTAGGCAGGGAGTGGGGGCACCAGCGGGACTCGTGCCGGCCGGCGGACGGGGGCGGCATCGCGGCCGCTGGTGCATGCTAAATTGCAGAAGTGCACGCGCTGAACTCAAGGCATGTGAACCCCAGGGTGCATGGAAATGCATCAGCGCAAGCTGCATTGACATCCGACCGTCTGCCTTGTAAAGGCTGATCTCTCACCGTGAAGCACAGTGGCTGCATGACCTCGTGCCTGCGCGCACTCATGCCTCCGCTGTGCTGCACCACAACGCTCATGTGCTGTCCCTGCCTGGCAGGCTGTGGTCAACGGCAAGGGCATATTTACAGTTAGTTTCTTTCAATGACTCCTCATTTTGCGCATCTTCAATTCAGTCCCACCAGTCCTCGCCATCTGAGATGCCCGGCTCTTCATTGTCATCGGCTGCCGCTCGCCGCTGCGGGCGCAAGTCATCCGGGCGGTAGCGCCAGCTCTGGCCAGCGTCATCTACACACAAAGGGCAAGTCAAGGGACAGGCTATATTGCATGCGGTCAAGAGCGGCCATGTGCAGCTCAGCAGGAAGAAGCATGCTGCGGCACACAGCTGCTGTGGTCGCCAAATGCAAGTGCATGCCCAGACACATGCTGTGCTGCCACTCACTTGAGCTGCCACCTCCGCCGCCACCTCCGCCTCCCCAGTTGCCGCCTCCGCCGCCGCCACCCCAGTAGCGGCCATTGCTGCCGCCGCCGCCCCCGCTGCTGAGCAGCTGTTGCAGCAGGCGGGGCAGGCCTTGCAGGCTGTGGACCATTTGCTGGCCCGCACCGCTGTACATGAACAGGAGGGTCATGAAGGCAACTGCCGTGCCCTCTCGCTGCCCCTGAGTTTGGGCTGGCCGCGCCGGCGCATCAATCAGCGCCCGCCGCCGACGAGGCTGCGGCGAAAACTCGGGCTGTGGCTGCAGGTAGCATGTCGGTCCGGTGCTCTGTGTGGCTGCAGGAGCGGAGAGGGGCTGGAGACCCCTGCTGCCACCGGCCGAGCTTCGCACGGAAGGCCGGTGCCCCGTTGCGCGGGCGCAGCCCAGCGCAGGGCGTCCGAGTGTTTGCATGGCTGAAGCAGCCCTGAGAGACGCGACGAGGTCCAAAAGAGCGGGTGAGCAGGCAGAAGTGCGGCGGGCACGTCGCATAGCGCGCCGCCACTGTTCGGTCGTCCCCAGAAGCAGCACAGCCCCAATTGATTGGCAGCACATTCTGTTCTGGGTAGGAAGCAGTAGCAGTTAGACGACTGTGCACTTTCGGCATGGTTGCCGCATTGCTCCTGCTTGGCGCAACCGCTTGCAGCACCGGCCAGCCGGCCGTTCCTCCTGTCCTCTGCCACTGCATGGGCCTGCCTTACAGAGGGGGCACGCCCGCATGCAGTGCAGCGCCCCGCCGCCGAATGCCGGCGAGCAGGGGCGCGGCGCCGCCAAAGCGAATCGTGGAGCAGCGGTATGTGTGCGAGAGGTCAGAGGGAAGGAAGCAGAACAGCAGCGGGAAACTACACAAGCAGAGGTGCGGGCGGCGGCGCGGGCATGGCAAGCCGCCCCTCAAGCGCTATGGCAGGGAGGCTCGCGCGCCGCGGCCCGCCGACGAGCAGTGTCACTCGGCGCCTGCCCGTTTGGGGGCGGGGGGAGCCGCCCGTTTACTGCGAGTCGGCGCGCACATAGGCAATCTTGCCGTGCAGGTAGCGGGCCACCAGCGGCGTCTTCTTGCTGGCCGCCAGCTTCTCGGGGTTCTGTTTTGGTAGGGGAGCATGAGGGGGCACAAGGAGAGGATGCGATCAGCAGCTGTGCAGAGGGTGTGGAAGCGGGCGCCGCCCCCAAAAGTTTAGTCACCGCTCTCAACCTGCATCGCCCGTGTGCTTGGCCTATGGCTGCCATACAACCTGTGCTGACCTCCGTGTCGCACTCTTTTCAAACAGATTACTCTTTCCCTCCCCTTCATGGCCCGCTTGTTCTTGGCCATAGGCGCAGCACACAACACACCGTACAACCAGGTTGTGTACAGGCAACAGCCTGCAGCCAGCAGATCTGCCGCTCACCTTCATGGCCCGCTTGTTTTTGGCCATGGGCGGGTTGCCCGCGTTCTCGGCCAGCCACTGCAGGCGCTCGGGGCGCGCGTCCTCGTACGGCAGCTTCCACAGATCGATGCCCGCCTCCTCCGCCATGTTCTGCAAGTTGGGGCCATTGTGCAAGCTGCTCAGTTGGCTGGCACAGTGGCCGACATTGTGGCTCCTCGTACGCCGGCCAGGCCTCCTGGCCAATGCACGCCTCTTAGCATGTGCTGGCCTCAGTGCCGAGGACAGAGCGGGGCGCGCCCACGCCAAGTTTTCGCTGCCAAGCGCAGCAGGCCGAGCCCCCCGCTGCCGCACCTGCAGGCCCCGCTTCTCAATCGTCTTCATCGCCTTGGTGCTGATCCGCAGCTTGACCCACCTGCGGAGGAAGCAAGCAGGTTGCAATCAAAATAACAGGTCAGCGAATGCAGAGCGGCAGCCTCAGCAGGACGACTGGTAGAGTCACCGCAGCAGGCTGCTGGTTGGTAGACCTCGCCTGCCGTTGCATTGCGCTATTGTGTTGCTGAAACGACTGTCAGCTGCAGTGTGCTGCATTTTGCCGGCCGCTGGCCCGCGGTGCAGCCGCATGCCGCCACACACTGCCTGCCGCGGCCGCACTGCTGCTGCCAGCTGCTTGTCCAACGCAGCAAAAGGAAGCAACGGCAGCAGCATCCGCAAGCCATATGCCGCAAAATCAGCCCAGGTGGCACCCAACCCGCCCCACTCTGCACGCAGCGTCAACCCCAGCAAAGGCATGAGAAACAAACGGCGGCTGCCAACTCACCGCTGCCCCTCCGGCCAGTACACCTTCTTGTACTGCAGGTTGACCTGCTGCAGCTTCTTGTTGCGCTTGTGCGAGAAGGTCACCACATAGCCATTGTTGGCGCGCTTGCCGGTCAGGTCGCACGTGCGGCTGGCTGCGGGCAGAGAGGCAGGGGGGCCGGCGGGGCAACATGGCGGCGGTCAGCAGCGTGCAATGATTGCATGGCGGCAACCAGCAGGCTGCAGCGGCAATACTTGAGTGCAGCGAGAGCTATGAAGCAACCGCGAGAGGCAGGAGCGAGCGCAAGCGGGGAGGACGAGAGCGGGCTGCAGGCCGGCACCGGCCGCCGCCGCCCGCTCCAGCCGCTCCAGCCGCGCGGCCGCCTGTCCAGCAGGCTAAATTCGCACAATGTGCCAACCAACGCCCATCCCCACGCACTGCAGCCCGCAGGCCGTGGCATTTGCGGCGGGCAGCATCCCCCAGCTTGCCTTCCACGACCAGCTGCGCGCTGCGGGCTGCCGGGGCTGCGAGCCGCTGCACTGCTGCCACGGCCGTGCCGCGCTGCAGGCTGCTGGCCTTGCTGCTGAAGAGCTGCACGGTCGGCTTGAGGCTGCACGCCTGCATGGTGCCGCTCGTTCACAAACCACCACAGGCTCCAGACAGCAAGAAGGCGGGCGGAGGGAGCGCGCAAGTGGTGCCCCAGCCACCCGCCATCTCTGCATGAGCATGCAGGGCGGTCAGCCATCGCGCGCTTGCGCGGCACCTGCGATCACGTTGTTGATCAATTGATAGCTGGGCGCGGTCGCCAGCCGCGATGGCGTCGCTGCTCGCGCCCTGGGGCGGCCACCCGGCCCAGAACGTGGCGCTCATTGCCGCGCAGTTCTCCAACCTCAAGCTCACGATCCAGCCGCCCGATGCCGATGCCACGGTGGGGCGAGGGAGCCCGCCATGGTGCATGGGTCCTCCGCCAAGTGCTTGCAGCACGGCCCTGCCCACCTCCCGCCCCCATTCCCTGACGCAGGAGGCCGTGCTGACCACGGCCGACGGCCAGAAGGTGGCGCAGAGCGAGGCCATCGCCCGCTACGGTGCGCCGCCGACGGGCCGCCGCCAGCCGCGTCCGCTGCCCATGCCTTCGCTCCTGCCTTCATCTGCTTGGTTCTTCGTTGCCGACTGACCCACCCCATACCTTCCTGTCTGCAGTGGCCACCGCTGGCGGCTCCACAGACCTCTACCCGGCTTCGTCCGCGGCCGCCATCGACGCATGGCTGGCGACCGCGGCAGGCATCGAGGCAGCGGCGGCGGCTTGGTGCCAGCCCACCTGCAGTGCAGCCACGCCAGAGCAGCGCGCCGCGGCTCGGCAGCAGCTGGAGGCGGCCCTTGCGCAGCTGGAGGCGGCGCTTGCAAGCAGCGCCTACCTTGCGGGGGCAGCACCCACCATTGCAGACGTGGCGGTGCTTGCAGCCCTCCTGCCGCTGTACCAAGAGGTGCTCGGCCAGGACGTGCAGCAGCAGTTTGCGGCGGTGACCGCCTGGCTGCAGGCCTGCGCCACGCAGCCGCAGTTTGCCGCCGTGCTGGGTGAGCCTGCTGGTGGAGAGGGCTGGCATTGCTGTGTTGTGTTGTGTGATGGGGCCGTGCATATGTGCGGGGGGTGGCAGTGTGTGGGTTGATGTGCGCCAGTGAGCTCTGCATGCCAAGCTTGTTGTGTACCTGCCTGCCTGCACCAATACGACATCCCCGCACCGACCTTTACTCCCGCCGAGGCTTGCTTCCCACAAGCCCGGCGGATGTAACGCGGTGCCAGAGCACATCAGGCCGTCTTCAAAGCCCGCGCCTGCACCCGTCGGCGCTGGGTTATACGCGGCGGCCACACTCCCCTTTCAACTGCTGTACATAAATGCACTGCTCGTTGCTCTTGGGAGCCAACATGCACTACCCAGCCAGCCTCCCTGGCCTGCTTTTCGAGCCATCTTGCTAATTGACCACCGCCTCCATTGCCCACTTGATCCTGCCTGTGTCCAGGCTCGCTGTCGCTGTGCCAGCAGGCGCAGGGCTGGGCGGAGCCTGCAGCTGGCGGCGATGCAGCAGAGGGCGGCAAGAAGAAGAAGAAAAAGAAGAAGGGCGGGGCGGGCGGCGGCGAGGATGGCGCTTCGTCTGCACCCAGCACAGAGGTGTGAAGCCGTGTTGGCTTGGGACGGCTTTGGCTTTCAACGGTGTTGTGGCTGAGCTGAACCGCATGTAAATTTCCGTTACAGCCTGCCTTTTTCCACAGCCACCCCAGTTGTGCAATTTCCCCCTCATTTCTATTTTTCATTATTTCACAGGCCTCCTCCGCCGCCAACCTGGCGGAGCTGGACCCCGAGAAGACGTCTGCCACAGCCACCTCAGTTGTGCAATTGTGACCTCCCCTTCCTACCTTGGATCATTTCACAGGCTTCTTCCGCCGCCAACCTGGCGGAGCTGGACCCCGAGAAGGCCGCGCGCCAGGCTGCCAAGAAGGCGGAAAAGGAGGCCAAGAAGGCGAGCTGGTGCTAAATGACATGGCAGTGCTGTCAGCTTTTGTTTGGATTGATGGCGTGGCATGCAAGCAGGCGGGCACGGAGGCCAAGAAGGCGAGCTGCTGTTGGGTCACCTTTTAGCCCCGTTTTGATCACTTTGAAGCCTTCCTGGCTTGCTTTGAAGCCAATGCCGCCGCCGCCTTTGCTTGCTCTGCTTCCTCTGCGCTCTCCTTGGCTTCCCCTCACTTCTTTCCATCTCATTCTCCCATCGCGTCTCTGCAGGCCCGCGCAGCTGCCAAGGCCGCTGCCCAGGCCGCAGCAGCCAAGTCCTCCTCTGCCTCCCTGGCCAGCGAGGGCCAGAAGTCGAGCAAGAAGGCGGAGCAGGAGGCCAAGCGGGTGGGCAACTTTGTTGATAAGAAAAATTGTTCATCCAGTGCCGGTGCCGGCGCACGCAGCGAGAGAAGGGGCAGCAAACAAGCAGGCGGACACAGAAGCAGCAGAAGCAGCATTGACGACGGCATGGGTGAATGCTCGTTTTGCTGTGCCATACCTGCCGACCTTAGTTGCGCCTCTCCATTTGTTGCTCACCTGCAGGCAGCAGAGGCGGCCGAGGCGCAGGCCTGGGTGTCTGTTTGTGTTTCATTCTTCTGCTGACTTCTCTTCACTTCCCTGCTCACCCGTAGGCAGCAGAGGCGGCCGAGGCGCAGGCTTGGGTGGACGCCGCGCGCGCCACGCCCAACGGCGACAAGAAGACGCTGCCCGCGGAAATGCCCAAGGGTTATGTGCCCAAGGCGGTGGAGGCAGCTTGGTGAGGTGGCGCTGCCTGTTTAAGTTTGATTTTCTGTTGCCTGCGGAAATGCCCAAGGGTTATGTGCCCAAGGCGGTGGAGGCAGCTTGGTGAGGTGGCGCTGCCTGTTTAAGTTTGATTTTCTGTTGCCTGCGGAAATGCCCAAGGGTTATGTGCCCAAGGCGGTGGAGGCAGCTTGGTGAGGTGGCGCTGCTCGCTTGTCTGGCCATTGCCATTGCCCAGCCATGTTGTGTCCATTCCATGGCAGGCCATGGCATTGCCATTCACATGCCATGCCATGCCGTGCGATTGCTATGCACATGGCCATACCTGCGCCATGCCGCCATGCCCATGCCATGCCCATGCCATGGGCCAGCCATGCAAGCGCCATGCAAGCGCCATGCAAGCGCCATGCCACCATGCACGCCTCCAGCCATGTCCAACCATGCCTCCCATAGGCCAGTGCGAGACCACAAACAAACAACCATTGCCTATGCACCACTGCCTTGCGCAGGTACGAGTGGTGGCAGCAGTGCGGCTACTTCAAGCCCGACCTCGACTCGGGTGAGGCCAAGCAAGTGGCTGCTGCTGCTGGGATGGGCAGTTCATGACATGCTGTTGCGCCTCCTTCATGGGAGCTTGGCCCGTCATGGCGTGCTGCTGCAACACTACTCTGAGATTGGCCTGCTGTTGGCGCTTGCCCATCGCCTCGCCTGCCCGCCCCGCTCAAGCCTGCCCCACTCAACTCGACATTGCTTCTTCTCTGGCACGCAGACAAGCCGCCCTTTGTGATTGTGATCCCCCCGCCCAACGTGACCGGCTCGCTGCACATTGGCCACGCGCTGACCAATGCCATTGAGGTGCGTGCGAAGCCTGCGCTGTGGCTGGTTTGGACCAGGCTGCGGCACATTACTGTGCTCTTTGGAGTCAGCAGGCAGCTGCATGATTTTCAGGTTGTCCTGCCGCTCCGTGCCCAACACTCAGCAGGATACAATGGTGATCTGGAGGCCCTGCCTTCCCCTGCCACTCTTGCCATCTTTGCCCTGCCCCCTAACAAGCTGCCCCCTCCCCGTGTACCGAGCAGGACACGATTGTGCGCTGGCGGCGCATGAGCGGCTACAACACAGTGTGGGTGCCGGGCACCGACCACGCGGGCATTGCCACCCAGGTGCGGCCTGAGGGCACTGTTCTGCGTGGTATGGGTGCACCCTCAGCGGCGGCTGGCATGCTGCTTCCGAGGCGCAGCAGTGGCCAGGGCAGGGCAGCAGGCGCAGGGCAGCAGGGGCACTGCGGCTCACTGCAAAGCTGGCTGCCCTTCGCGAATGCAGACCGTGGTGGAGAAGAAGATTGCGCGGGAGCAGGGCAAGACGCGGCACGACCTGGGTGAGGGGTACTGTTCATCATGCGCTGCCACGTGCTGCGTTTGCCATGGCTGCTAGTCGCATCTCGGAGCCGCTTTCCATGGCCACTATGCAAAGTGCCGCCCCAGTGTTGCTGCTGCCCTCCCCAACGACCCATCGGCCTATTGCAACGAACTGCAGGCCGCGATGGCTTCTAGGGAGGCGTGGACCTGGTTTCCGCGCTTCCAAACACAAACACATAGCAGCTGCTTACGAACATTCGAACGTCAATGCAGGCCGTGAGGGCTTCCTGGAGGAAGTGTGGAAGTGGCTGCACTGCCGCAGCCGGAGCTGCACTCGTTTCACACTATTGTCTGCCCCACACCTGTTGTCAATGCAGGCCGCGAGGGCTTCCTTGACGAGGTGTGAGAGTGGGTGCACTCTGCATCAAACTCCCCTTCTGACTGTTCCAACTCCTCCCCATCTTTGTTGCAGGCCGCGAGGGCTTCCTGGACGAGGTGTGGAAGTGGGTGCGCGAGTACGGCGACCGCATCTTCGACCAGCTGCGCCGCCTGGGCTCCAGCGTGGACTGGGACCGCAAGGTGAACAACTTTACAGTCTGGAACAGCTGCTTGCTAGTTGGGAAATGCCCGCACACTTTCCTGTTGCGCCACGGCTTGAACTGGGCTGCAACTGCACAGTGGGCAGTGGGCGACTTGTGTGTGAAAGACAGTACGTGCGAAGTGCCTCGCACTGTTCCCTACTGCTTTTCCTTCTGCCCAGGCCTTCACCATGGACGACAGCCTGTCTGCCGCGGTCAAGGAGGCGTTTGTGCGGCTGCACGCCGAGGGGCTGATCTACCGCGACAACCGCCTGGTGACCTGATGATTGCAGGGTGTTATCACAGGTTGCAGTACCAGAAGTTGCGGTGTCGCGACCGAAAGGAGCAGCGTTGGGGGCTGCTGACGCCCCGTCCCATCAGACTCACCTTGGCAGTGGATGCTCGATCATGCTTTCCAAGCGCTGCAAGTCATTCCCTATTACTGCCTGCTGCTACTCTACTCACGGCTCGCTCCGCTCGCCCTGCCTGCGCCTCCGCTTACGGCTCGCCCCTCCTGCCCCTTGTGCTGTGTGCAGGTCAACTGGTGTTGCAAGCTGCGCACCGCTGTGTCGGACATCGAGGTGAGAGGGAGGAGGCAGAGGAGAGGATGCGCTGTTGGCTGATAGAAGCAAGCTCGGCCTGCATGATGCATAGCAAGGGGTGACTTCCGTGTTGCCTAAGCAATGCAGCTCTGTGCCCATGCTGCTCGATTCTTGAGCATGGTGGCACATGTTCGTTGTTCCATGCGCGCACCATCCTATTTTCAGGTGGACTACATCCCCAAGCGCAGCTGGTGCTGCTGCTGAAATACTGAAACACCAGTCAAACCTGCTCCAATCGTTTGTCCATCTATCCAGGTGGACTACATCGACATCCCCAAGCGCAGCCTGCTGTCGGTGCCCGGCTACGACGAGCCCGTGGAGTTTGGCGTGCTCACCTCCTTCGCCTACCCGCTGGAAGATGGCAGCGGTGAGTAGCCGTGGATAATGTTGTGCATTTGGTTGGGCTGTTGTGCATGGAGTTTGGCGTGCTCACCTCCTTCGCCTACCCCCTGGAGGACGGCAGCGGTGAGTGGGTGTGGCGTGCAGCTTTGTGTGCGTAGCTTTTCCTTACCCTGTGCCACCTGCATGGAACCGATGCTGCCCCACTTTCTGCTAAATCGAAGCTCTCATTATCTGCCCTGCACTCAACCCGACCTCTTCTTCCTCACCTCGCTGCTCATGCAGGCGAGATTGTGGTGGCCACCACCCGCGTGGAGACCATGCTGGGCGATACAGCCGTGGCGGTGCACCCAGAGGACCCCCGGTAAGATTGGTTCAGGTTGTGTTCTCTGGGTTTCAGTTCTGCAATTGGCCAATGTTTTGGGAAATACCGCGGTGGCGGTGCACCCGGAGGACCCCCGGTATGCCTGGGTTGAGTTACTTGGTGTGCTTATGGCACTTGCTAAGGTCAGCTTGGCTTGCCATACAAGCACCTGCACAGCAAGCATGTGGTGCCCCCCTTCCCGCTACCCAATCACTTGGCAGGCAGTAACCACACTGCACTTCCTTCCCACCCTGCAGCTACGCGCACCTGCACGGCAAGCACGTGGTGCACCCGGTGAACGGCCGCCGCATCCCCATCATCTGCGACGCCGAGCTGGTGGACATGTCCTTTGGTACCGGTGAGTCGCTCGGTTTGGTTGGTTGACTTCAAGTGGTTGGTTTGCTCGCAGGTTGTGTCAGGGCTAGGCAAGCAGGCCAGCTGTAGTGCCAAGCTGGTGGACATGTCGTTCGGTACCGATGAGTCGCTCGGTACCACCTGGGTGGGTCGGTTTGGTTCAGATGCCACTGGGCGGGCCGTCCTGCTGCGAATGGCGAGCGGGTGGGCATGTCGTTCGGTACCGGTGAGCTGTTCTGCTGGTTAGACCAGTGTTTCAGGTTGTGTGCTGACTTGGTGTGTTGTGATAGGGTGCAAGCTGCTGGGGAGGGTGGTCCTGCTGCTGGCAGACAAATTTCTCTGCCTTAATTTTCCTTTCACTCTGAAGGCGCGGTGAAGATCACGCCCGCCCACGACCCCAAGCGCTTGTCATTCCCAGGGCTGTAACCCCCCTCCCGCCTCCCATTTCTATCTGTATCCCTTGCAGGCGCGGTGAAGATCACGCCCGCCCACGACCCCAACGACTTCCTGACCGGCAAGCGCCACAACCTGGAGTTCATCAACGTGTTTGACGACAACGGTGAGGCTGGCCAATCGATTCGATCATGGGCAGGTCATCAGTAGAAGTGCCGACTTGCGTGCAGCTGCCACAGCTGGGCTGGCAGTGCTCTTGACTCGCCGGGTGCAATGGCGCCCCATTTACTGCCCTGAGCCACTCTCTCGCCCGCCCACCCCCTCCCTTGGCAGGCAACATCAACTCCAACGGCACGGGCCAGTTTGCGGGGCAGCCGCGCTTCAAGGTGGGCAGCTGGCCACGCCGCGCTGCGATCCTTCCGGTGTTATGGCATGTGCCTGCTGAAAGACACAGCGAGCTTTGCCTTGTGTTGCCATGCGCTGATTTGCTGAACCCTGTCTGTGCATCCTTCTGCTGCTGCAGGCCCGCACCACGGTGGTGGAGTTCCTCAAAGAGAAGGACCTGTTCCGCGGCACGCTGGACAACCCCATGCGCCTGGGCCTCTGCTCGCGGTGAGTTTGGCCAGTCGGCTGGCCTGCACCAACACATTACGTGCAATGCCCTCTTGTTTCCATGCACTAGGGCTGCTGCAGTCATGTGCACCGTTAGGCGGCTGCAACATGTGTATTTTGTGTGCCTCACTCCCCTCTCCCCCGCAGCTCCAAGGACGTGATTGAGCCCGTGCTCAAGCCGCAGTGGTGGGTCAACTGCCAGGGCATGGCGGCCGACGGCTGCGCCGCCGTGCGCGACGGCCGCCTGGAGATCATTCCTCGCGACTTTGAGAAGACTTGGTTCCAGTGAGTCAGTTTGTCAATTGATGCTTGCGTGCTATGGAAGGGCCGGTTTTCACCAAGTTTTGATCAAAGCGGCAGCCGCTTGGATATCATTCCATGGGATTTCGGGCGGCCCTGGCTCCAGTGAGTTGGGGTTGGAGTGATTGGCAGTCTTCTGTTGCATGATGCACAGAGCACTGGATGTGCAGCTTGGTGGCGGGCTGGCATGCCTGCTCCCTGCATGTGTCTGGCCCAGCCGCTCATGTGTGGATGTGCAAGCATTTGGTTGGCTGGCCGTGCTGGTCGCTAAGCATATCCCCTGCCCTATCTGCCGCACCCCATATGTGTGCAGGTGGATGGAGAACATCCGGGACTGGTGCGTGTCGCGCCAGCTGTCACTGCGCTCAATCGTCTTTCCAATTTCCGCCTGTGCAGGTGGATGGAGAACATCCGCGACTGGTGCGTGTCGCGCCAGCTGTGGTGGGGCCACCGCATCCCAGCCTACTACGTCCTGCTTGAAGGTCAGTGCTTTTGTTGGTGATGAAAACGTTCCTTTTTATGCTGCTTTGGTTTGCGCATCATTCTGGGGCCGCCGTATCCCAGCCTACTATGTCCTGCTTGAAGGTGGGCATTGGCTCGGTTGGCCTTTTGGGGGGGTGGGCCTGTCCTGCAGTTGCATAGCCATGATGCCTGCGTGAGGCCGCCGCATCCCTGCATACTGCATCCTGCTTGCAGGTGAGCATGTGCGCCTTTGATCATCTGCCTTTGGCCGTCTCAGGCGCGCAGGGTGTTGCTAGTTGTCTTGCTGGTCAGCCCCTTGGTGCGTCCGGCCTCATGCCTCCTACCCTGCACTCCTGCCCCGCAGACGAGGCTGCCGAGGCGCGCGGCAACCCGGGCGCGCCCTCGGAGCACATGGACCGCTGGGTGGTGGGCCGAGGTGCGCTGCTGTTCACTGTGTGACTGGCTGTCGGAGGGTGCAGCGCTAGCAGCTCCTGCTGCACAGGCTCAGCAAGCGACTGCCACAATGCGCAACTGCTGACCAGCGGCTGCCACCTTGGCCAAAACTGTACACTGCAGACGAGACGGAGGCCCTGGCGGCGGCGCAGCAGCGGTTCCCGGGCCGGCCAGTGAAGCTGGTGCAGGTGCGCGACAGCACCTGGCTGGCCATGAGCCGGGTTGTTGGGGCAGACGGCAGCCGGAAGCCTTGATGCATGCCTGCTGGCTGCTTCCCGCAATCATGATCAGCTCTCAATGCACTGGAGGTGGTCCCTACGATGCATTGCTTGCTTGCACGGCGCTCAGCGCGGCATGGGGCGGGATCGGCCCCCAGCAACTGCCCCCTGGCGTTGCTGGGACCCGCCGCCTCCTGACCGCCCCCGCCGCGCCGGGCGCCACAGCACACCCCAGCCCTGACTAAGCGGGCGGCGCGACGCCTTCTAACCGGGGGCCATGATCCGCTGCCTTTTGCACTCACGGCACATCTGCTTACTGCACAAAAAGCCCATCTCAGCAGTCCCCAACCATCCCATGCACCTGCATCTGCAGCATGCTAGCAGCTTGCACCGCACCTGCAACCCCGCTGCCCTACTCTACTGCAACACTTCCCTGCCTGTCCTGCTTGCCTGTCCTGCTTAACCCATTGGTCCTGTCAACCATGCATTTCAGGACGAGGACGTGCTGGACACCTGGTTCTCCTCCGGACTCTTCCCCTTCTCTGGTAAGCTGCAAGCTTGTCTTCATATCTAGGCGAACATGCCACCTTGAGAGGCAGCAATGGAGGGCCTCTGTGCATCTTGCTGTTGAGGCTAGCAGTCCCCTGCCTCTCGTGTCAAAACAACCCCTGCCACTGCCCCCCGCCACTCGCAGTGTTTGGCTGGCCCAACCAGACCCCCCGACCTCGCCAGGTTCTACCCCACCTGTGCTGTGTTCCCACCCATATTTTCCTGCAACTCTCCCCTGTTACCCACAGTGTTTGGCTGGCCCAACCAGACTCCTGATCTGGCCAAGTTCTACCCGACGGCGCTGCTGGAGACGGGGCACGACATCCTCTTCTTCTGGGTGGCTCGCATGGTCATGATGGGCATGAAGCTGACGGGTGAGAACTTTGGAGGACATTGAGGGAACCGCGGCGATCTTGTTCTTCTGGGTGGCAGCGCATGGTCATGATGGGCATGAAGCTCACCGGTGAGCAGAGAATGGATGAACATGCTTGATGTTGGTTGGAGACGCTAGCCGCCCTTGCCAGCCGTGCCACAATGGATCGACCTAACACGGTGTGGGATGCCCAGCTGCACCAACTCACCTGCCCACTTTTCTGCAAGCCGTTACCCACTCGACACCCTGTCCCATCTAACAAATCCAACCTCAATTCCCACTCATGCAGGCGAGGTGCCCTTCAAGCAGGTGTTCCTGCACTCGCTGGTGCGCGACGCCCACGGCCGCAAGATGTCCAAGTCCCTGGGCAACGTCATTGGTAAGCACCGGTGGCTTCACAGCAGCAACGGTTGGCCTGCCTGCCTGCATGTGCAGTGTGCTTACCTTGGGGTGTGTGGCGCAGCGGCGCAGCCCTGCATTTGCGCGCGTAGCGATGACTCATTCTCGTCCCTGCCCCTGCTCCCATGCAGACCCCATCAACGTGATTGAGGGCATTACCCTGGATGGCCTCTACCAGACGCTGCTGGGGGGCAACCTGGATCCCAAGGAGGTCAGCGGGCTCGCCGTTGCTGTTTGTTTCTTTATTGTTATATAGAAAGGCGCTCGAGGTAGCTTGCTGCGGGAGTGCTTGTGCAACTGTTGTGCTGCTGGGCGGCAAGGAGCTTGAGGCGCCAAGGAGGCCAGAGAGGTCGCTTCAGTGGGCTCATTACGGTCGGCCAACGCACCAGCTGCAATCGGCAGACCCACCCATGCTCTCAACCCTAACCCACTGCACGCCAGCCACCCTAACGTGTATTGCCCTTCTTGCCTCCTTCCCCGTTTAACAGGTGGAGAAGGCGGCTGCCGGCCAGCGCACAGACTTCCCCGACGGCATTGAGGAGTGCGGCACCGATGCGCTGCGCTTTGCGCTGGTGGCTTACACCTCGCAGGTGTGCACAGGCCGTCTTCAGTGCCTTGTTTTGGGGCTGGTGTTGTTCCGGCGGCACTGCACGCTGTGTGCAAATGTGCTGCGCAGTGGGGTTGGTGCACGGCATCAAACCCTATACATCAAGCTGGTGCTTGGCCACGTTAGCTTGAAACATCAGTTTGCGTTATCCTCCTTTATAACCAATGCAGGGCCGCGACATCAACCTGGACATTAAGCGCGTGGTGTCGTACCGCCACTGGTGCAACAAGCTGTGGAACGCCATCCGCTTCGCCATGCTCAACCTGGGAGAAGGGGTGCGTGCGTGCAAGGAAGCACAGGAAGTTTGGATTTGAGGTAGCAAGCGGGGCAGCAGGGGTGGTAGCACGCGGTGCACCGAATGGCCTGTTGTCCGCTGCCGGCGTACTTGCTTTTTGCTCACCAGCTGCTGCTTTCTCTTCACTGTTCCTGCCCCGCAGTTCCAGCCCTCGGAGCAGCTGGACGTGGCCTCCTTCCCCTTTGCCTGCAAGTGGATCCTGTCCAAGCTGAACGGGGCGGTGAGTGGTCCTTCGGCTACAGGAACGCTGCTGCCGGCCTGCGTGCACCTGCACCTGCAAGCTGGCTGCGCTGTGCCTGCGCGACTTGCGGACCCAGCTGGAAGGGCGTGGAGGCCCGAATCGTGCCTAGCCTGTGCTTGCTTGCAAGGAGCTCACCCGCATTCAATGTGTTCTGTTCTCAACCGCAGGTGGCCACCATTGTGAAGGGCATGGAGGCGTACGAGTTCTCCACCGCCACCTCGGTGAGCGGCCTGCACATTCTCGCATGTTTGTGGCTTGGGTTCCTTGTTGGATTGCTCCACCGCCACCTCGGTGAGCGGCCTGGTTGATGTGCACAGCAGTTGGCTGGAGTGGCTGCACACTGCCATTCACGCCGCTTCCCCACCACCGTCGAGCACACCTCCCGCGCCGCTGACTGGCGTCACTATGATCATCCGCTGCCCCCATTTTGCTGATTCCCTCGTTTCTTCTGTTTCTGTCACAGGCTGTCTACTCCTTCTGGCAGTACGAGCTGTGCGATGTCTCATACTCGACTTTTTTAACCTCTGAATCATTTTCTTTCTGCTCTCCTGCCGCAGGCCGTCTACTCCTTCTGGCAGTACGAGCTGTGCGATGTGTTCATCGAGCTGGTCAAGCCCGTCATCTGGCAGGACGACGCGGGTGCGCATTGCTGCTGCACTTCAGAAACGTGTCGGTCTATCAACAAGGCAGGGTGCTGAGGCAGTGCAATAAAGCTGCATTGTGCCTGCCCTCCCCTGCCATCCCAGCAACCCGTCTTCAGTGCGCCTTCAAACAATCCAAGAGTCAACAACCAGGGCACCAACCTGCCCCCGCCCTCCCTCCCCGCAGCCCCCGGCGCGGCGGCGGCCAAGCAGGCGACGCGCGACACGCTGTGGGTGTGCCTGGAGACGGGGCTGCGCCTGCTGCACCCCTTCATGCCCTTTGTCACAGAGGAGCTGTGGCAGCGGCTGCCGCGGCGGCCGGGCCAGCAGCAGGCGCCGTCCATCATGGTGGCCGACTACCCCGCGCCAGGTGGGCATGATCACAATGCAAGGGTTGCGTTTTGGGCTGCGACGGGGTGGGCCAGTGAGTGGCACCAGTCATGGTGTGGTGGCGGGGCAACCCAGGGGCAGGCTGCTCTGCGGCAGCAATCGAAGCTCAGATGGATGTAAAGTCCATCCTAGGCCATTTGCCGAGTCCTAACATGTCACCCCTCACCACTGCTGCAGTGGAGGGCTGGACCAACGAGGCGGTGGAGGCGGACATGGCCTACCTGCTCATGGTCGTCACCCGGTGAGGAGCCTTTGCGAGCACAGAACCAAACGGTTTGAACTCTTCTGTTTGACAATCTGCTGCCCTCGGCCATGGCATGCCCACTGACGATGGTCAGTCGGTGTTGAGCATACTCCAGATTCCATCCCATCCTTTACCCTGTGGACGTGATTTATCCCTGTGCATTACCCTCTCGTCTGTCGTGCCACTCTACTGCCACAGGACGCGGTCGCTGCGTGCCGACTACGACCTGACCTCGCGGCACAAGCCGCCCATGCTGCTGCGCGTCAAGGACGCAGGTGAGCACCTGAGAAATCAGCTTTTCAGACGCTACACCAGCTGTACACCGGCCGGGATGGCACAGCAGCAGGGGCGGCATGGTGCCCACACTGCCTTGCCGTGCCTGGACTGCTCGACTGCGGTTAAAGCCACCATTGCACCATCCCACCGGCCTGCCTGCCACACCCCTGCCCGCCTCGCAGGCAAGGCGGCGCTGCTGGCGGCCAGCAGCGTGGAGCTGGTCACGCTCACAGGCAACGGCTCACTGCAGATGCTGGAGGTGAGGAACTGACAAACTTTGGCTAGTATGCCGAAGCTGCTGCTGCTCCTAAGCTGCGGTGATGTGCTGCTCCCGCTGACATGGTGCCACACATGCACCCTGCAACTCATAATGTGTGCATCACTCGGCATCACTGTGCGTGCCATTTCGCGGAGACTTCGTAGCCGGTGCGCTTGCCCATGCGCGACCGGCCTTGGGGAACTCTGCTAGAGCGATCGTCCCTGGCCCTAGGCACACAGCGCGGCCGGCCGGCCCAGCACCCACGTGTGACTGGGCGGCCGCTGGCCGCCGCTGTGACTGGGCTGGGGCACACTTGCCACCCCGTGCTTGCAAACACTGCTGGTTTGATGCCTGCTGCATTTGCAATTCCTCTACCCCGAGCGCACGGCACCCTGCGTGCCTGTGTATGCTCGTTCCTGCTGCAGCCCCCGCTCTGCTCTCCCCATGCCTCCCTCCCTAAGCCAGCCCCCTGCCTGCTCCCCATCCTTGCGCCGCCATACAGGAGGGCCAGGCGGCGCCGCACGGCTGCGGCGTGGCAATTGTGGATGATGTGACGACTGTGTACCTTTCACTCAGGTGGGTCTCCTTCCTTCCTTCCCTGTACTCGACTCTGGCCCGCATCTGCTTGCTGCCTCACCTGTTTCTCCCTGCTTCCTTGCCTGCTCCTGCTGGGTTGCTCACCTGTGTTGCCATGCTGGCATTTTTGTGTTGCCGCAGTGGTGTGCTGGATGCGGCAAAGGAGCTGGAGAAGCTGGGCAAGCGGGAGGCGGAGGCGGCGACGCGGGTGGGTGCAGCGCAGTGCAGGGCAGTGCTGAGGCAGGTGCCATGCACGCGCGGCGGAGGAGCGGTGTGGGTGTGGGCCGCTGCGTTGCACAGGGCGGCAAGCTGCGCCGCATCTGTGTTGTCAAACGGCGCCAAGCTCACACGCCGCTCGTGTGTCCATTCCCCGTTCCTCCTGCCCTCCTTCTTCCCGCCCTCCTGCAGGTGGAGCAGCTGCAGAAGAAGATGGCGATGCCCAGCTACCAGGACAAGACGCCCGAGGAGATCAAGGCGGCGGGTGCGCTGCGCTGCGCTGCGCTGTGTGTGTTGCCCCTTTGCCCCTGCTGCGTGCGCTGGGCGGAGGGGTGCTGCGCCCTGCTGCATGCGCTGCACCGGGCTGTGTGGTGCTGCATTCGCTGCGCTGGCTGCAGTGGGTTGCCTGCACTGCCTGTGACCCACCATCCAACTTGACCCGCTCCTCACCCACCCACCCTTCATCAGATGTGGAGCGGCTGGCCAAGCTGGAGGCGGAGCTGGAGAGCATCCGGCACCACATCGAGGACATGAAGAAGCTGCTGGACAGCTGAAGAGGATCCACACGGCGCCCAGTGCTGCCGCAATCAATGCCTTGATCATATAAATGAACTCTCTACCCCTCGATGTAATGTGCTTGCGACGGCAGCGGCCAGGCATTGTGGCGGCATGGGCGGCGGCGGCGGCGGCGGCGGCGGTGCCACGACCGCTGCATTGCTAGGTGGAGCTCTGCGCCATTTCATTGTATCCTGCTGCTCCGGTGATCCCTGGGAGCCATGGCGGCGTCCGAGGGCGCGCCTGGGCTGGCTGCGGGTGGGGCGCCTCGCGCGCCGCCCGACGGCCTGATGGAGGGCGTGGAGACGTTCACCGAGGTGGCCGTGACGGAGGAGGAGCTGGCGCTGTTCACGGTGCGGGGCGCGGCTTTGACTCGCGAGACGGGCCTGCAGGGCCTCGCAGCGTCCTCGCTGCAACCCTGAGCCATCAGTCCTCTTTGTAAGCGCTCCAAGGCGCCGTCCGCCCGCCGCCCCTGCCGTCCGCCGCCGCCGGCCGTCACCGCCCACCTCCCGTCTCCGCCACCCACCCTCCTCCCCCGTTGCAGGCGGCCGAGGGCCTGAGTGATGAGGAGCGTGCACGGGTGTACATGGCAGGCGGGCAGGCCGTGCAGCAGCTGGTGGTGCTGGCCAACATGCCGGGGCTGGTGCGAGCGGCAGGGCATACCGCCTTCATGCCCATCGCCCGCGCCCTGGCCGACTTGGCCCGCCAGCTGGACAGCGAAGGGCAGGCAGCAGCGGCAGAGGCGTACGCCACACTAGCTCGTGAGCGCCTGCTGCCGCCCGCTGACCTGGCAGAGGCGGTGCTGCCGCTGGTGCTGGCGGGCGCATGTGGCGAAGCCGGCAGTGCCGCCGCTGCTCAGGCGGCCTGGCTGGCGTGCCTGGGCGAGGTTGCGGCGGCGGTGGGCCCTGCTGCGCTGCGCAGCGAGGTGCTGCCGGCTCTGCAGCAGCGCGCCGGCCATGGCAGCAATGCCAGCAATGGCAGCAGCAGCGGTGGCCGGAAGGCCGGCGGCGGAGGCAAGCCTTTGCGGGAGCGCTGCCTGGCGTGCCAGCTCCTGGGTGCTGTGGCGCCGCACGTTGATGCCGCCGACCTGCAGCACACGCTGCTGCGCCTGGGCACCAGCCTGTGCCAGGACACAGAGTGGCCGGTGCGGCATGCGGCCTGCCAGCAGCTAGCGGGGATGGCCCAAGCAGCAGCGGCAGCCAAGCTGGAGGCGGCTGCGCAAGCAGATGTGTTTGAGGATATTTTCGCTCTAGTTGACGATGAGGAGGTGCGGGGCAGGGCGTGTTGAAAGAAACCTGCTTGCTTTTGCCGGGGAGGGTCTGCTCTGCTTCCTCTGACACCCTTCCCTCGTTCCGCCTGCAGGCGCTGGTGCGAGCCGCCGCCTGGCGAGCGCTTGTGTCCATTCTAGAGCTGCTGCCGCCGGAGCTGCGGCGCAGCCGCGCTCTGCAGCTGCTGCTGCAGCAGTGCCGGGAGACAGACCATCATGTTGAGGTGCACCGCGCTCTGACCGCTGGCTTTGGAGCCCTGCTGCTTCGGCTAGTCCCAGACATGGATGGAGATGCAGACGTCAGCGCCTGCCTGGCCTGCTACCGCAGCCTGGCTTGGCAGCACGACCATGCCACCCGCCTGGCATGTGCTGCGTCGCTGGCGGCGGTGGTGCGGGCAGCCAGCCCACGGCGCTACGGCTCTCACCTGCATGACACACTGGTGCGGCTGGGTGCTGACGCTGACTGGGAGGTGCGGCTAGCAGTGGCGCAGGCACTGCCGGATGTGGCGGCGGTGCTGGGGCGCGACCGCTGCGGGCAGTACCTGCGCCAGCCGCTGGTGGCGCTGCTGCAGGACGAGCGGCAGGACGTGCAGGCTGCACTGCTGGCACGCCTGCCTGAGCTGCTGGCGCACTTTGCTCCGCCGCACATCCATGTGCCGGCGTCCTCGGCAGCGGCGGCGGCAGCAGCGGCGGCAGCAGCAGAGGAGCAGCGGGGCAAGGCGTTCGGCGCCTTTGTGGAGCCGCTGCTGCGCCTGGAGGCATCCAGCAAACACAACTGGCGGCTGCAGCTGGCACTGCTGCAGGCCATGGCCTCCTTTCCAGCCCTCTTCCCTCCTGACACCGTGTATGATCGCTTCCTGCCGCTGGCACATAAGTACATGGAGAGCGGAGCAGCTGCGTTACGGGGAGCGGCGGCGGCTGCCGCCGCTGCCTGCTGGCGCGCGCTGCGTCGGCCCAACCACCGCACCGCGCTATATGGGCGCATCATCCACGGCTTTGCACAGGTGTGTGTATGCGTGCAGGGTGTTGGAATTTGGATGCGTGTGGGTGCAGCGGTTGAGTGCTTGCAAGGAGCAGGCGTGGTCAGGGTGCCTGCCCATCTCCTCATCTCCTGCCTGCCGCTGGCTCTTGCCTACAGTCCAAGTGCTTCCGCCACCGCCTGGCATTTGTGGACTTTTGCGCCGTGGCGCAGCAGCACTTCAGCAGCAAGTTCATCAAAGTGAGTGAAGGGATGTTGGTGCAGTGGTGGGCAGGAGGTGGGCCTACGGGCTGAACTCAGCCAGGCAGCTGAACGCCCATCACCTGCAAACTGCCCAGCTCCACGCCAAGCCATCTGCACCTGTATGCCCTCAAAGTGCGCCCTCCTCCTCCTATCTCTTATCTCTTCTGCCTGTTGTTTTCGCAACTGCCGCAGGCACACCTGCTGGAGGCGGCCCTCGCGCTGGCTTGGGACCCGGTGCCCAACGTGCGGCTGCACCTGGCGGGGGCGCTGCCGGGGCTGAAAGGCACCGTGGGCCTGCCGGACGATGTGCACCTGCTGGAGCTGCTCAACAGGTGGGGGAGGTGCAGCCTCTGCACTCATAGTACCAATCATTACAGGAATAAGCTTGCGTGCTGCATGAGCGTTCCCACGCTCAGCGCTTCTGCAAAGTTGGTATGCCTGCCCACCTCCCATGCTGCCCCGGCTTGCCTGCTGCAGCGCCATGAGCCACCTGATCACAGACAGTGACACCGATGTGTGCCAGGCGGCGCGCAAGGTGGGCAGCATGCAGGGGCGTGCTCAACTGACATCACGCGGTGGTTTCAGCTTGCTGCAAGATGGCCGGGGATCGGATTCACCTGCCTCTGCTTTCCCTCCACATTTGCACTACCTCGCATAGACTGCATTGTTCTCTTGCTGTCACTCCCTTACCACCCCACCCCTCTCAGGCCAACGAGGAGTTCAAGCGCCTGCCGGTGCGCATGTCGTGCGGCGCCCTGGAGGGCAGCAGCGCCGAGGTCAAGGCGGCCGAGGCGGCTGATGCGGCGCGGGCGGATGCGGAGCGCAGCCTGGCCTGGGAGCCCGAGCAGCTGGACAAGTGAGTGGATTTGCGTTGGTTTGAAACACTCATTGCGAGGCATTAGCCAGTGAGTGAAGGCCATCACCAACCAATGCGCAGCCGGACAAGTAGGGGGCTGTAGAGGGTTGTTACCCCTTGTCCCATGAGGGCTACAGCGTTACCTTGTTTGCATGCGCGGGCTTCTGGCTTGTTGCGTTTGGTTGGTCGTGCACTTCTGAAGGTTCCTGTGACGGTATGTCTACCCGCCACATCCGCCACCTGCGCAGGATCCATGCCGACATTGCCGCCCAGGCGGAGCGATTGCGGCCGGCAGAGGTGCGGCTGGCTATTGCGCTGCCGCCCGCCCGCAGTGACAGCGGCGCCAGCAGCCGGCTGGGCAGCAGCCGACTGGGGAGTGGCGGGCGGACGCCCGGCCTGCAACCCAAAGGCAAGGGTCCGGCTGCAGCAGCGGCAGCAGTAGGCACGCACCACCGCAGCAGCTCAGATGTGCCGCCGGCACGGCGAGGGCTCAGCAGCCTGCTGCAATCACGCTCAGCTTCATCAGATTTGGATGGCCGGCAGCGGTCTAGCAGCGGCGCCCGCAGCAGCGGCAGTGGCAGCGGCAGCGGCAGCAGCCCTAGCAAGCCAGGGGCATCACGGCTCAAAGCTGCTGCCGGCAGCCCCGTCGGCGACAAGCCTGGCGCACCAGGGCTGCAGGCAGCAGTGGCGCAGAAGCAGCACTCGCCTAGCAGCGGTTCGACCCGCCTCAGCAGGGCCAGCCCTGGAGCGGCAGGGCATGCAGCAGCAGCGGCTGCCCGGCTGGGCAGGCCGTCACCTTCAAGCGGCAGCACAGGCGGCAGCGGAGGAGGGCAGCAGCCTCCTGGGCCAACCGTCGCAGCAGCTGGGGTGCTGCCGGCAGCGCTGGAAGCGGCCGCGGTCGCCCATTCCTCACCTGCCGCGGCACCTGCCGCTAGCAGCATGCTGCGGCGGCCAAGCTTCCAGGCTGCCGCCAACCGGGCGGCTGCTGAGGTGCAGCAGCTGGCCAGCAAGCTCAAGTCGGCGCTGCTCAACCCGCGGCAGGCAGCAGGCCGTAGCGCTGGTGCGTCGCCCACCAAAAGCAGCAGCAGCAGCGGCAGCGTGGCTGTTCGGGTGGTGGCTGACGGCAGCCGACTGGCAGGCAGCAAGCCAGGGGCAAAGCGCAGCAGTGTGCAAGCGGGGGACAAAGGGTGAGGATTGGCTGCCGCCGGCGGCGCAGTGGTCCAAGTAAGACTTGGTTCATTGCTCTCTGTGCGAGTGGTACTGCAGTTTTGCTTTCAGCACGCTAAGCTTCTGTGTTTTGTTTTCATCCAGTTCGATTGTAAGGAGCGTGAGACGCAAGACTGCCTCCAACTTGCATGAGGCATGAATGCTGGACACAGCACGGGCGCCGCAGCGGGCGTGGCGTGCCCCGCACCTGGATTTCCCGCCTGCCGCGCCCCAGCGTCCACCATTGCGCCTTCGGCTCGCGGCACTCACACGGAAAGCCTCTTTCGCAGCTCCTGTGGCCCCGCACGCCCCCCAGTGCGCCGCCCAGGATGGCCTTCTACGGCACCTTCGGCCTCACGGCCTCCGACCGCCACGCT
>VFQQ010000723.1_pt1 | contig 58197 bp, 55 predicted proteins | sample 3512341 | NCBI WGS metagenome assembly VFQQ01 (sample SAMN10412373, study PRJNA504923) | tailings metagenome | isolation source: Relicate 2 Philex TSF1 revegetated site | place: Philippines: Tuba, Benguet | collected 2017-08-29 | reverse complement strand
TGCAGGATCGCAGCCCGCTGCATGTGGTTCTGTCGGACGGCACGATCCGGAATGGCTATGTCGTCAAGGTCGCCAACAAGACGCGTGCGCCGATGCAGTTGCGCCTGAATGCCGAAGGTCTGCCCGAGGCGGATCTGTTCCTGGCCGGCGAACCCGGCCGCCATGTCGCTCTGGATCTCTTGGTCGAGCCCGACGAGATCGGCGAATACCATGTCTTCGTGCGCGCGCCGCGCCGGCCAGGCGAAGGCCTGGTCAATATGGACTTCGTGCTGCGGAGCGGCGCTGGTGCAGAAGTCGAGCGGCTGCGCACGCAGTTCTCGATGCCCAAGTAGCCGGAGGTGGCCGCTATGCAGCATGTAAGGCAGATGATCCGTCAGCGCTGGATACCTTCGATCTTCGTGCTCGGCTTCCTGGTCGTGGTGGCCGTCAACACGGTTCTGATCGTCACCGCAACCGGTAGCTTCAGTGGCCTTGTCGTATCGCACCCCTATAAGAAAGGCGCTGAATACAGTCGCCTGCATCAGGCTCTGGTCGAGCAGAAGGCGCTGAACTGGCGTTACAGTCTGGAGAACCTGCGCGAGGGCGATGGCCTGGTGCGTCTGACCCTGCAATGGCGCGATGATGTCGAATTGCCGCTTTCCGACCTCGCCATAGAGATCGAAGCCAGTCGTCCGGTAGAGAATATCCTGCCGCGCAAGACCGAATTGCAGTCACTGGGCGGCGGCCGCTATTCAGCACTTCTTGACCTGCCGCGCGAAGGTTTGTGGGACCTGCGCATCACCGCGCGCCGGGGTGACCGCGAATTCGTTGCCGCAGAGCGTATCCAGGTGCGGTGATGGCCCTGCAAGCGGTTCTTCCCGTAACTTATGAAGCGGCCCCCAAAAGCCTGTGTGCCCATTGCGGCGAGCCGGCTCGGGAGGGTGAGCGATTTTGTTGCACGGGTTGCGGCGGCGCTCATGCGCTGATCACGGGCCTTGGGCTGGAACAGTATTACCGCCTGCGCGACAAGGCCGCACCCGTGGCGGTTTCGGACGACGGCACGGTCGACTGGGGTGAGTTCGTCGAAGCACTGCCCGACGGCGGCCAGCGACTGGCCGTGATGGTGAGCGACCTGCAATGCGCGGCCTGCCTGTGGTTGATCGAGCACGCCCTGCGCGCCGAACCATCGGTGCGGCGGGTGCGGATTTCCGGTGCAACTCGGCGGCTGAGCATCGAATGGTCCGGCACTGCCGCAGAAGCCGGCCGCTTCGTTGCGATCGTGACGCGGCTGGGCTATCGCTGCCTGCCGGCCAGCGCCGATCTTGCCGCTGAAGGCCTGGCCGAAGAACGCGGCTTGCTGCGTGCCATGGCTGTCGCCGGTTTCGCCGCGGCCAATATCATGTTGTTTTCTGTGTCGGTCTGGTCGGGCCACTTCAATGAGATGGACCCGGCGACGCGCGACCTGTTCCACGGTATCTCTGCACTGATTGCCATACCGGCCATTGCCTATGCCGGGCGTCCCTTTTTCCGCTCTGCTGTCAATGCGCTGCGTCATGGCCGCAGTAACATGGATGTGCCGATCTCGATCGGCGTTACGCTGGCTGTGCTGGTCAGCATTGCCGAACTGCTGCAGTCCGGCCCGCATGCCTATTTCGATGCCGCCGTCACGCTTCTGTTTTTCCTGTTGGTCGGCCGTTATCTCGACCTGCGCGCTCGTGGCTTCGCCCGCCGCACGGCGCAGCAGCTGCTCGCATGGACAACACGTCCTGTCGCAGTGAAGACTGCCGCCGGACTGGTGCATCGCCCCGCGCATCGTGTGGCCATCGGAGAGAGTGTAGTGGTCGCCGTCGGGGAGCGGGTTGGCATTGATGGCGTAGTGCTGGAAGGCCGGTCAGCTCTCGATGCAAGCCTTCTCACCGGCGAGAGTCTGCCGCAGGCGGTGGAGCCTGGCAGTCTTGTTCATGCCGGCGCGATCAATATAGATGCGCCGCTCACGTTGCGCGTGAACGCAGTTGGCGAGGCGACTCTTGTTGGCGAAATGACCCGCCTGATGGAAGCGGCTGAGCAGGGGCGCAGTCATTTCGTCAGGCTGGCTGAAAAAGTATCGCGCTGGTACGCCCCGGTGGTGCATGTCACGGCCTTGATCAGCTTTATCGGCTGGATCACATTGGGCGGCGCGGACTGGCGCAGTGCCCTGCTGATTGCTGCTGCCGTATTGATCATCACCTGCCCCTGTGCGCTTGCTCTGGCTGTGCCGGTCGTGCAGGTGGTGGCGAGTAGTCGGCTGATGCGTGCCGGCATCCTGATGAAATCGGCCACTGCGCTGGAACGCGCTTCGGCCATCGATACGGTGGTTTTCGATAAGACCGGTACGCTGACCTCGGGTAAACCGCGCTTGCTGCCGCTCGACGCTGCTGGCGCGTCTGCCCTGCCGCTCGCGGCCAGCCTCGCCGCACGCAGCCGTCATCCGCTGTGCCGTGCGCTGGTTGCGGCCGTGCCGGAGCATATGGTGCGTGAGGGCGTGCGCGAAATTCCGGGACAGGGCCTGATCGTGGATACGCCCGAGGGTGAAATCCGCCTTGGCAATGCCGTATTTGCCGGTTTGCCAGTACAGAGAGCGCAGGACCACAGCGTGCTGTGGCTCGTCCAGCCCGGCCAGGTACCGGTCTGTTTCGAATTTGCCGACGACCTGCGTGGCGATGCGGTTGCCGTCATTGCGGCTCTGCGAGCCCAGGGCAAGCATCTGCTGATCTTGTCTGGCGATCATGCTGGCGCGGTGCAGCGCGTGGCGAATGCGCTTGGGGTCGACGACTGGCAGGCAGGCATCGATCCGCGCGGCAAGGCAGCTGCCATCGCGGCACTTAAGCAGCAAGGTCGGCAAGTGCTGATGGTGGGTGACGGTCTGAATGACGCAGTGGCGCTGGCCTCGGCCGATGCCTCGCTCTCTCCCGCATCCGGACTGGAACTGGCGCAGAATGCCGCCGATGCCGTTTTTCAGGGCGAGCGGCTCGGCGCCGTGCTCGATTTCCTCGCGGTCGCGGGTCAGAATCGCCGTCTTGCCATCCAGAACCTGGCTCTTGCCCTGGGCTATAACCTCATTGCAGTGCCATTGGCCATTGCCGGTCTGGTGACGCCACTGATCGCGGCGATCGCGATGTCAAGCTCGTCACTGATCGTCGTTGCCAATGCTTTGCGTCTCGATCTGAACAAGGAGGGCGCCGCATGACTGTGCTCCTTTTTCTGATTCCCGTTGCATTATTGTTGGGGGGGCTCGGTATCTGGTGTTTCGTCTGGGCGGTGAACAGCGCGCAGTTCGAAGATCTCGATACTGCAGCCCGACGCATCCTGTTCGACGATGCAGATGCCAAATTGCGAGAAGGAACTGAATGATGAAAAACGATCTGCTGGGTTACTGCGTGATTGCAGGACTTTTGATTCTGTTGGGCAGTATTGGCATCGTGCTGGCGGCGAAAGCGACCGATACCGCTATGGAAGTCTTTGGTCTGGTGCTGGCTGGCTTCGCGGTGTTTTTCAGTTATTTCGCCATCCACCGGACTCATCGCTGAGTCTGCGGCGCCGCCTTATGCAGCGGCGTGCCGGGCTCCGGATGCCGCATGCAGGTAAGTGTCGAAAGCGCTGCAGATCTGCCGCAGCAGAACGCGCCCCTGCGGCCGGACGGAGAGCGTTCCGCCCTCTATGTCCAGCAGGCCGGCATCAACAATCGGCTGCAGAATGGCCAGGCCTTTATGCAGCGGTTGTGAAGGCAGGCCAAAGCTTGCGGCCTGTGCGTCCAAATCGACCCGAAGATTGCACATGAGCTGTTCAATCACAGCGCCGCGTAGCCGATCTTCCGGGGTGAGGGACAGGATGCGTTCCACGGGTAGCTGGGCGGCAGCAATTTTCCGCCGCCAGGACGCGGCACCACGCATATTTGAAGCATAGCCTTGTGGCAACTGACTGATCGCCGAAGTGCCGAAGCCGATCAGCATGTCTGACCTGTCGGTGGTATAACCCTGGAAGTTGCGGTGCAGGCTGCCCTGGCGCGCGGCTATGGCGAGTGTATCGGTCGGCAGTGCAAAATGATCCAGGCCGATGCCGGTATAGCCCGCATCGCTGAGCAGTGCTTCTGATAGCAAAAACTGCTCGAGCCGCAGGTCGCGATCAGGCAGCGCGCTGCTGTCTATGCGCTTTTGATGCGGCCGCATCCAGGGCACATGGGCATAGCCGAACAACGCCACTCGCTCGGGACGGAGTTGAATGGTCTGCGCGATGGTTTGCGCCAGGCTCTCCGCGGTCTGTCGCGGCAAGCCATACAAGATATCGAAATTCAGAGATACAATGCCCGCATTGCGCAGCAGATCTGCTGTCCTGACAACGGACTCCAGCGGTTGAATACGGTGGATCGCGTGCTGTACGTCAGGATCGAAACTCTGAACACCGAGGCTGGCACGATTGACCCCGCAATCGACAAAGCTTCGTGCAAGCTTGGCGTCGAACCTGCGTGGATCCACTTCAACGGCAATTTCGATCTGGGGGTCGAAGGAAAACAATCCTGACAGCCGGTCCATGACACGTCGCAGACCGTCTGGACCTAGAATGGTGGGTGTGCCGCCACCCCAGTGAATATGGCCGATTCGGGCCCGCGACGGCAGGTATTGCGCCGTCAGGGCAATCTCCGCCAGCAAAGCATCGACATAGTCTGTGACCGCATCATCACCCTTCACCACCTGTGTGGCGCAGCCGCAGTACCAGCACATGCTGCGACAGAATGGCACATGCAGATAGAACGACAACGACTGCTGGTCGGGAATACTGCCGAGCCAGCTTTGCCAGGTTGAATCGCTTTCCACCACGCGAAAATGCGGTGCCGTCGGGTAAGAGGTGTATCGTGGAACCTCGCCGAAACGGTCGATCAGTCCGGATAGCGTTCCGATATCGATAGGAGCGGATGGCGGCATGGGTGAATCCTGTATGACGGCTGCTTTTTACATAATCCGGCCCGTCGCCCGGTGCCTTGATCAATCGCAATGAACGGCTTCAAGGCCTGCCAGGCTCAGGGAGCCCCTTGTCTGGCTGCCTGCTAGTTCGACATCAGAACCGGCAGAGTCATGCTGTCGATAATCGTTTTCGATACGCCACCCAGCACCAGTTCCTGAAGGCGGCTGTGGCCATAAACACCCATGACCAACAAATCCGCGCCGGTGTCAGCGAGGGTCGACAGAATGGCATCACCGTCGCCGATATCCTTCGCAGTCACGCGATTTGACCGTGCGGCGATCCCGTAATTGAGCAGGTGCTGGGTCAGGGCCGCTGCCGACGTCGAAACCTCCGGTTCCGGATTGATTGTGAGGATCTCGACCGAACTTGCATCCTTGAGCAGCGGAAGCGCGTCATGCACGGCGCGGCCTGCCTCGCGGCTTCCGTTCCACGCTACGGCAACCTTCCTGCCTACCGTGGCAAACTTACCAATGTAGGGAATGGTCAGGACCGGACGGCCAAGGCTGATGGCGAGATCTCCAGGGTCGACCTGCAGGCCATCCTCCGGTGTGGACATATCCGGATCGGGCTGTCCCACGACGACCAAGTCATAGGTGCGCCCCATCATGCGGATTGCGGTCTCGGCTTGCTGCTCTGCTTCTACCCACCTGGAGGCGAGATCTGCTTTCGCGGCGGAGTCTTCGAATACGGCTTTCGCTCGCGCGGCAGAGATTTTCATCTCTTCATGGATTTGTTGGTAGAATTCGGCCGGAACATACTCGCCCATGTAGTACGGCGGCATGGGAACAGGCATTGTGTAAAGTGCGGTAACACTCGCCTTGAACCGCTTGGCCAGAGCGAACGCGGCGTCGATTTTCTCGACGGTTCTGTGATCGTTGGTGAGGTGTAGCAGAATATCGCTATAGCGCATGTCGTCCTCCGCGAAATTGTCCGAGGAATCCAAGCATCGGAAGGTCTGCGCCTCATTGAACTAGATCAATATTCCAGAATTGTGCCTGACACAGTGAATTGACTCGAATCAAGGACCGGCCCGTTGGCCCGTACAACGATGAAGGCACCGGCGGCGACTATGCTGCAGAGCGTTCATTCGAACCAGGAGCGATGCCATGGGATACAAAGATATTCTGGTCTATGCCGACAGTACAAAATACGCGGCCACCAGGCTTGATGCGGCTGCCCGCCTGGCGCTGTCGCACGATGCTCACCTGACGGCGCTGCATGTCGATCCGACACCGTATATGCAGGTCGACCTGATGAGCACCGGGGTCGCTCCACAGATTCGCCAGTGGCAAAAGACCGTCCAGAAGGAGAAGGCCGAGAAAGTCCGCAAGATCGTAGACGACATCGGTGCGCGTCATGGCATCGAGATCGAGTGGCGTCGGCAGGAGGGGGCCATCAACGATGTCATTGTGTCACAAGCCGCCTATGCAGATCTGGTCGTGGTCAGCCAAGCCGGAAATCCGTTCGACCTGGAGCAGCCAATCGACCCGTCACCGGGCGTGATCGCCTTATCATCCGGCCGGCCGGTTCTGGTGGTGCCGAACCGTGCCGGTGAATTCCAGATGGGTAGAAATGTCCTTATTGCCTGGAAGCCATGCGCTGAAGCGGTCAGGGCAGTGCATGATGCGCTTCCACTTCTCAAGCAAGCGCGATCGGTCAAGATTCTTGAGGTGAATCCCGGAAGAGAAGCCGACCATGGAAGACTCGTGGGCGCGGAGATTGCGGGGCATCTTGCTCGCCACGGCGTGAAGGTCGCGGCTGGGTTCTTGAATGAAAGTCATTCTAGCGACGGAGCGACCATTCTTGCACACGCCTCGGAGATCGGATCTGATCTGATTGTCATGGGAGGATATGGCCATTCCCGTCTCCGCGAAGTGGTTTTCGGCGGTGTAACAAGCCACATTATGGGGCATCACCATATCCCCGTCTTTATGGCGCACTAAAAATGTGCCCATCAGGCGACAGTCCAATTCATGCCATTCCTGCTGAACAAGCTTTGGTCTTGCTGGATTCCACCAGAGAGGGCCTGGGCAAGGAGGAGGCTGCGCGTCGGCTTCTGAAGTATGGACCGAACCGACTCCCGGAAGGAGCTGGCACGTCCGTCTTCCTGATCGCTCTGCACCAGTTCCAGTCTCCGTTCATATACGTATTACTGGCTGCAGCGACTTTGAGTCTGATCATCGGGCAGCATATGGAAGCGGCCCTTGTCCTGGCCGTCCTGGTGGTGAATGCCATCATCGGTGGGTGGCAGGAATGGCAGGCTGATAGGCGTGTCCGGGGTCTCAAGGTGCTGCTGCGCGGCTTCCTGCCAGTTTGGCGCGACGGACGTCTTATCTCTGTTGATAATGAACATCTGGTGCCGGGTGACATCGTTCAGCTTGAAAGTGGACTCAAGGTCCCGGCAGACATGCGTCTGCTCGAGGCTAAATCTCTCCTTATCGATGAAAGCCGGTTAACTGGTGAATCGGTGCCTGTGGAGAAGCAAGCCGATCAGTCGGTGGCGCCACATTCTCTACTGGCCGAGCGTCCCAATATGCTATTTGCCGGAACCACCATATTCCGCGGTCGTGGCCGCGGTTTGGTTACTGCAACTGGCGTGAGCAGCGAGATGGGGCGGATGTCCAGGGTTTTGCACGAACCCCCGACCCCGACGCCGCTCATGCGCCGCATGGAGCGTTTCAGCCGCCAGCTGGGTGCAGTGGTGCTGCTTCTCATTCTCGTCATTGCAGCGATTGAATTTCTGCGCGATGGCGATGCCACGGGGATTCTGCTGGTCGCCGTCGCACTGGCCGTTTCGGCTGTGCCGGAGGCGCTTCCGATTGCCACGACCATTGTGCTTTCGATCAGCGTCCGGCGGATGGGACAGAGAAATGTCGTGGTGCGCCACATGCCGGCCGTCGAGGGATTGGGTGCATGCACGGTGGTGGCCACGGACAAAACCGGCACGCTTACAGTGAATCGCCTCACCGTGGACACCGTATGGCTGCCGCTAGCAGATGGAAATCCGGCTGGTCGGGTCAGGCCAACCGATGACAGGGTGCGGGCATTTTCGTTTGCTGCCGCCCGATGTTCGGAATCGCATGGCGCTGATATCAACCGGCTGGGCGAGGAGATAGGAGACTCCGTCGATCTTGCCTTTCTGCGACTTGCAGCTTCCGCCAATTACGACGCCGTGATGGATGCCTTGAGCCATCGTGGTCGGATCGCTTATGAACCGGAGCGCCGTTACGCCGCTTCGTTTCATACCGATGGCGGCGTATTGATGGGGTATGTCAAAGGTGCGCCTGAAACCGTGATGGCCTTGTGCTGCGCCGATGAATGGCTGCTCGACAGCAAGCTGGAAGCAGAGCGGGCGATTCATGATCTGGCGGAATCTGGATTCCGTGTCATTGCGGTTGCTGCCGGCGCGGTGGAGTCTGCCGATCCAAGATCGCTGCGGAATCTCACTCTGCTGGGCTTTGCCGGACTGATAGATCCATTGCGCCCGGAAGCGCGGGATGCGGTCAAGGCTGCCCAGAGAGCAGGTCTTCGCGTGGTTATGGTCACGGGGGACCATCCGGCGACGTCGCGCGCCATTGCGCGGCAGCTTGGAATTCTGGATGAGAGCGGCGGCGATGAGGTCATCACCGGCACGCAATTGCGCATCCTCGACGGAAACACGGCGGCGTTCGATCTGGCGGTTGCGGGCGCCAAGGTATTTGCCCGAACCGAACCCCTTCAAAAGCTGGAAATCGTTCAAAGCCTCCAGCGGCAGGGCCATATAGTTGCGGTGACGGGCGATGGAATTAACGACGCCGCTGCATTGCACGCGGCTGATATTGGCGTTGCAATGGGACGCGGTGGAACTGATGTCGCTCGCGAAGCGGCTGATCTGATACTCGTGGATGACAATTTTGCATCTATTGTTGCAGGCATTGAGGAAGGACGGGCGGCTTATGCGAATCTGAGAAAGGTTATCTTGCATTGCGTCGCGACCGGCATGGCTGGCCTTCTGCTGATGCTGTTGTCCACATTGTCTGGATTGCCTTTGCCTTTGACGGCGGTGCAGATTCTGTGGCTTAACCTCGTATCTAATGGCATCCAGGATGTATCGCTTGGATTCGAGAAACCCGAAGATGGGCTGATGCTGCAGCCCCCGCGCCCTGCCGACTCGTCTATCTTCGATCGCCGCATGGTGGAGCAAATCCTCCTGTCAGGAGGAGCCATAGGGTTTCTTTCTTTCGGAGTCTACTTTTGTATTTTACATGTATCTAGTGGAAGTATTGTTGCTGCACAGGGTGTGATGATCTGGCTGATGCTGTGGTTTGAAAATGCACATGTACTGAATTGCAGATCAGAAACACGATCGGTATTCGCAATTGCGCCATCGGCAAACTGGATGCTGATGGGTGGCGTAATCACCACGCAGCTGCTGCAGATGGCAGTCGGTTTTATGCCAGGTATAAATACCTTGCTTCGCCTTGACGCCGTACGAATAGATCAGGTCGCCTTGATGGCTGTATCGGCACTGGCCTTGACGGTCGTGATGGAAGCCTACAAAAGGCTTCGGCCTATCTCCGCCCCACGACGCGCTGCATCTTTTTAAGCAGGCGCCTGCGTTCGGCGTCGCTTTTCGCTGTGCGTAGCTCCTGCTGCACCTGCAGCATCAGGCGTGCATAATCATTGTGCCAGTCTCGCCCGGACAGCGCCTCCGCTTCGGCATAGCGATCCAGACGCCGCGTCTGCTGCGAGCGTTTCAGAAGGCGTGGCTTGCCATGCCCTAGGCTGTAGGTTTCGTCCAGCTTTGGTGCAATAACAGACGGTGCGCGGTCGCCCCAGAGAGAAATGGCCGCATGTAGTGCACCAATGGCATCTGGGTCGCCATGGGTCAGCATCACGCTGCCCCGAACTGGCAGCCGTTGGTTCAGCCAGTCCAGCAGTTCATCATGGTCGGCATGGCCGGAATATATCTCCAGCTTTCGTATCTGGGCGCGCACTGCGATTTCATCGCCTTGGATGCGTACGGCGCGTTCGCCGCGCTCTAGCAGCGCTCCCAATGTGCCTGGCGCCTGGTAACCGATCAGCAGGATGGTGGCATTGGAGCGCCAAAGGTTGTTTTTGAGGTGATGGCGGATACGGCCTGCTTCGCACATTCCAGACGCCGCAATGATGATTGCACCGCCAGAAATCTGCTCAATCTGCATGCTTTCCTGAACCGTTCGGGAAAAGCGAAGCGTTCCACCTTCGAAAGCGGGCCTGTCTGTCCCGCTTCCGTTGCCATCATGGCGAAGATACTTGGCGAAAACAGTCGTAATTCGTGTCGCCAGCGGCGAATCCACAAAAATCGGAACACGCTTTACGGCACCATCAGCAATCAGTTTTGTCAGGTCGGCAAGCAGCTCCTGTGTCCTCTCGACGGCAAAGGCGGGAATAACAAGGTTTCCTCCGGCCGCCAGGGCTGTCGTCACTTCTTCAGCCAGAACCGCACGTCTCTGCTGGTCGTTGAGCTTGGGCCGGGGCCGACCGCCATACGTCGATTCCATGACGACAATGTCCAGATCGTTCGGCGACGCGGCTTCCTGCTGCAGCACCTTATGTTCTGGTCCGATGTCACCGGAAAAGAGCAGGCGAAGGGTTTTGCCGTCTTCATAGGTGAGTTCCAGCTCGATGGATGCCGAGCCAAGAATGTGTCCGGCATTCCAGAATCTCGCCCGTAAACCGGAGGTTACCTCGAACCAGATATCGAAATCGCGGGGCGCAATCAGGCGCAGGCTTTGTTGGGCATCGTGTTCATTGTAGATCGGCTGAACGATCGCGCCTCCGCGCCGCTGGTTGCGCCTGTTCAAGCGCTCTACTTCCATTTCCTGGATACTGCCGGAATCCGGCAGCATGAACTGCAGCAGGTCGGCAGTTTCGGGTGTGGCATAGACCGGACCGGTATAGCCGGCTTTAGACAACTTGGGCAGCAGACCGCTATGATCGATATGAGCATGCGTCAAAATGACAGCTTCGATATCGCGCGGATTGAAGGGCCATGGCTGGTAGTTCAACTGTTTGATCGTTTTGTCGCCCTGAAACATGCCGCAATCGATCAGAACCTTTCGGTTGCCGATATCCAGCCTGTAGCAGGAACCGGTTACCGTGCCAGCCGCGCCATGAAATGTCAGGGTAACGGGAATCATCTCTTCACCTTATGGCATAGCCTGGGTCTTCGGCAGCCAAGTCGGCGGCGAAGCCCAGATCAGAGTCCAGTGTGGCATGAATCCGGTATAGCGGGTCGCCGCTCCGAACCGCGTCGCCGGTTTTGCAAATAAGATCGACGCCGGCCCCCTTGAACATAGGAGCCCCTGCAACGCGGGCGATTCGGGCAATACGCAGGCAATCGATGCCATGCACCACGCCGGCATTCGTCGCAAACACTTCCCGCCCGGAAGGGCTGGGTTCGAGGGCCATGTTGCTGGGGCCCTGTGCCTGAATGATCTGCTCCATGGCTTGCATTGCGGCGCCGCTGACAAGCAGTTCGCGCGCCCTGTGTATGCCCTGGCCACCTTTTACCGATATATCGCTTTCGATCAGTGCGCCGGCGAGAAGCAGGGCGCGATCGCGTAGATCGGCCGGCGCAGCTGGATCATTGCGCAGCACGGCCATGACGTCACGCGCCTCTAGCACAGGTCCGATGCCGCGCCCAATGGGCTGCCGTCCGTCGGTCATGCGTATATCGAGGCTTAGGCCCAGCTGGCCTCCGACATGTTCAAATAATTTGCGTAACCGGGCAGCTTCGGCAGCGTTGCGTACTTTTGCCGTCGGCCCGATTGGAATATCCAGAACCAAATGGCTGGCGCCCGCCGTAAGCTTCTTGGACAGAATCGATGCCACCATCTGTTCGCGCGTGTCGATGCGGAGCGGCCGTTCGACAGTGATCATCACATCATCGGCCGGTGACAGGTTTACGCGACCACCCCAGACAAGACACCCGCCCACCTTGTCGACGATGCCGCGCATCTCATCGACGCCGATATCGACCCGAGCCAGGACTTCCATGGTGTCCGCGGTGCCGGCGGGAGATGTGATGGCGCGCGACGATGTCTTGGGGATCGTCAAACCATGGGCGACGACAATGGGGACGACAATCATGGATGTGCGGTTGCCGGGTATGCCGCCAATACAATGCTTGTCGACAACCAGACGGCGGCCCCACTCCAAGCGGTGGCCGACATCCGCCATCGCTTTGGTCAGACTGAGCACCTCGTTGCTGGTCATGAAGCCGGCGCAGCCGACCAGGAAGGCGGCGACTTCCATCTTGCTGTAGCGCAGCCCGGCGATGTCTCGGATAATCGATACGTATTGTTCCGGGCTCAGTTCACGCCCCTGGATCTTTGCGCGTACGGCTTCGAGGCTCTCCGCTGGTCTGGGATGCCGAATCGATACCAGGGTTCCGGGGGCTTGGCCGAAGGCGTGGAATGCAGCTTCTGAAAGGCCGAGCTCGTCGGTACCAAGTATCTGGGTATCATCGACAATATTGAGGGTTGCCGGCATACGGTGCGTGGCCCCGCAGACTTCAATCTTTTCCAGCGCCTGGAATTCTTCAGCCTTGAACTGCGAACAGTGGCGGCTCAGGTAAGCGATGCTCTCGCGATGCGTGTCGATGGCGATTCGTTTGAGCTTCAGCATGTGGGCTGGATGATCGAGAATTCCGGTGTCTTGAGGCCGTACGTCCTGATAAACTTGTACCCGTAAAGCGATATCGGGGATTTGACCGGGATCAAAAGGATTTAAGGGGTAAACGGTGAGAGATTTTCTGACCGGGCTGGTCGACATAAAAAAAGACCGGGCAGCTTGGGAATGGCCGAAATTATTAACACTTCTCGCAATCCTGACAATCGGCACCGGGCTCTCGTTTGCCGCCTACGAAGCCTCCAGATCCTGGATCTGGGCCGGCATCGGGTTGGGAACCACCGCGATCCTGCTCGTTGCCTTTGGCCTTTCCTTCCGTGAAACCGTGCGCGCAGAGCGGCACGCTGCGGAACGGTTTCGCGCGGTGATCGACAACGCGCATGACGCGATCATTGCAATCAATAGTCTCGGCAGGATTGAAATGTTCAACCGTGCGGCAGAGCGGATATTCGGTTTCCAGGCAACGGAAGTCGTGGGCCAGAATGTCAACATGCTGATGCCCGCGCCCTATCACGATGAACATGACGGTTATATCAAAAACTACATTACGACCGGGACCGCCAAGATCATCGGCACCGGCCGAGAAGTCGAGGCCCAACACAAGGATGGCACGATCTTCCCGATTGACCTTTCGATCGGAGAAATGCGGAGTGGCAATAACCGCGGCTTTATTGGTGTGATCCGAGATACCACGGAGCGACATCAGTCTGAACGTAGAGTGCGGGAATTGACTGCGGAATTGGTGCATATCTCGCGTCTGAGTGCGATGGGTCAGCTTTCGTCATCACTTGCCCATGAACTGAATCAGCCGCTGACGGCGATTGCAAATTACGCGGAAGTGGCGCGGCAGATTGCGGAAATGGGTGATGGAAACAGCCCTAAGCTGAAGGAGTTTCTTGGTAAGACCGTGGAGCAGGCGGATCGTGCTGGCCAAATCATCCGGAGGCTCCGGAGTTTCGTGGAAAAAGGCTCGACTGAGCGACATCCGGAAGAACTCAACAGAATCGTCACCGAGGCGACCAATCTGGCGACAATCGGCGTCAGGGTGGATGGAATTCGCGTCGAGTTCGACCTTGCGGAAGCACTGCCTGCGATAAGTATGGACAAAATCCAGATACAGCAGGTCATCGTCAATCTCGTTCGCAATGCGATAGAAGCATTGCGTGATGCTAAACGGCGCGAGCTGACCGTACAGACCCTTGCCTCCGCTGGTTCACAGGAAGTCGTAATCCGGGACACCGGACATGGCATACATTCTTCGGTGGCCGAGAAGCTCTTTACCCCTTTCATGACAACCAAGAAAGACGGCATGGGTATTGGCCTATCGATCAGCCAGTCGATCATTGAATCACATGAAGGACGCCTCTGGGCTGAGCCAAATCCGGGCGGGGGCACCATTTTTCGCTTCCGTTTGCCGGCCGGCGGAGCTGGCGGGGCAGATGCATGAGTCGGGATACCGTATTCGTTGTGGATGACGACGAGCCCGTGAGGGAGTCGCTGGCTGCCATATTGGAGGCGCAGGGATTCTCTGCTGTCGCTTTTGCATCTGCTGAGGCGTTTCTGCTTGGCTATGCGCCGGTACCGGTTTGCTGCGCGGTCATTGATCTCAGGATGCCCGGGATGGATGGCCTGACCCTTCTGGAGCATATGCGGGCGAAGGGTCTACAACTGCCCGTGGTGGTGGTGACCGGCCATGGAGATGTGCCGCTTGCGGTGCGTGCAATGAAGGCTGGCGCGCTGGATTTCATTGAAAAACCCTATTCAAGCACAGCTTTACTGGATGCCGTGCGCCGAGGGCTGGACACTGCCCGGGCCGGCAATCTGGCCCGGGTCGATCTCTCTGACGTTCGTACCCGGCTGGACTCCCTGACGGCGCGGGAACGTGACGTCCTGCGGCAACTGGTGATCGGTCATCCCAACAAGGTCATCGCGTTTCATCTACAGATAAGCCCGAGAACTGTGGAAATACACCGCGCCAATGTGATGAAGAAGATGGCCGCTGAGAATCTCTCCCATCTCGTAAGGATGGCTCTGGCTGTCGACACCGGTGATCGCGGTGGCGCGACTGTTTAAGGGAAACCCCTTACTTGCCACTTGATCGCAGTCAGAGCATGACTCATCCATGAGCGGAAATGGAAAAGTATTCGTAATCGACGACGACGATGTCGTCCGGGACTCCCTGAAAGCACTTCTGGAGATTCGCGGCTACGACGTTGTGGAGTTCGAATCCGGCGACCAATTTCTGACATCGCACGTGGATTTGAGTGGAAGTTGCCTGATTGTCGATGTTCACATGCCGGGAATGACCGGGCTGGACCTGCTCGCGGTGCTACGGCAACGCAGTGAAGCCGCCCCGGCAATCCTGATCACCGGCCGCAGGGATGCCTTGATCGAAGTGCAGGCCGCGACTCTCGAAAACGTGGAGCTGCTCGACAAGCCGGTCGCCCACGACGCCTTGTTCAGCATCCTGAAGCGAATGATTGCCGCCCAGTGACAAGAAAGAGGCCGGCATTTCGCCGGCCTTGTGGCCGCTGACTGGCGGCTTCGAGAGATTAGTCAGCCGCCAGTTCTTCCAGCGCTTCCAACGACAGAATTCTTACGGTTTGACTATCGATCAGGTTGATCCAGCGCCGCTGGCGGAATTTGGTGATCAGTCGGCTGACGGTTTCGATGGTCAGTCCCAGATGATCAGCGATATCACTGCGGCACATCGGCAGGTCAATCGTGATTTCGCGGGAGCTGGCTGCATTGCGCGGAACAAACGACAGCAGGAAGCTGGCCAGTCGTTCCGAAGCGGTTTTCCGCCCCAGGGACAGAAGTAAACGGTTGTTCAGGTCCAGCTGACGAAAAACCAGGCGCAGCAGCTGGGCACCGGCAGTGGCATCGGCATTGATAAGATTATCGAAATCGCGGCGCTGATAGCGTGTCAGCGTGCAGGGCGTGATCGCCTCGACATTGCTGTCGCATTCCATGGCATCGGAAAGGCCGAAAAAGTCACCGGCATTCAGAAATTTGGCGATATGGCGCCGGCCGTCCGGCAGAATCCGTACAACGCGAAGGACGCCGTCCTGCACTTTGAAGACCTGTGTATTGGTGTCGCCGGCCGTCACGACCGTCTGGCCACGGTCGATCTGGACCGTTCGGCCGATGCGTTGCAGGCTGTCTGCCGCGCCAGGCATCGGAACAACAACGCCCTTGAATTCGCGATCTTCGGGGGCAGCTTTGGCCAGCACCGCCGAGGCATTCAGCGGACGGTAGTTCGCGGCCTGGTGGGTGACGGTCTGGGCGTGGGCCATGTCTTCTCTCCCCTGTGAACCATAGACAAGGGATACCCGGCCCTGCAGGCCAGGGAAATTGGGGTGTTATACCTAAGGGGATTTACCTAGGCGGCGGCCGAGACGGCTATCGAAGGAGCAAGTCCGCCTCCGGTATTGCCTTTTTCTTGAAAGGAAGTCCCTCGCGGTCGAGATGCCTGTTGATATGCATCAAGGTTGCTGGGGCTGTTTTTAGTAACGATGCGGCATTGGTGTTTCGGAGACATGATTATGCCGCACCGGATTCATCCGTTGACCTGGATTCTGACCGCAGATGGCCGCCATGCTCGCGTCTGGGAATGGAAAAGCAGAGAACAGCCGCTGGCACTCGTGCCGGACTTTGTCCGGCGGGTCGAGAATGCGAGTAAGTTTTCCCGGAACATGAAGAGCGATCGCCCGGGCCGGTCATTTGCAAGTGCCGACATGGGGCGGTCTTCCCTCGAACCAAAAACCGACCCGCATACGCATGAGAAGGACGAGTTTGCCCGGGAGCTTGCCAGCGACCTCGATGAAGCCTTCAAGGAGCACCGCTTCCGCAAGCTGGTGGTGATAGCGCCACCTCATATGCTCGGCAGCCTGCGCCAGCAGTTTAGTCCTCAGTTGGAGCAAGTTATCGCGGGTGAGTCTGACAAGGATTACATGAACGCCGATGTCGAGGCGCTCTACTATCATGCCGCCCAACTCACGACAGTATGAACGCGGGCGAATCCTGATCTTCCTGCGAGGGAGCACCGTCAGTCGGCGGCCTTTACGGACGTGACGCGATATGTGTGCTGCGTGTTGTCCGGTTCAGTAATCGAAACGTAGTTGTCCAGCACCAGCAGGTGGTGCTCCAACCGGAAGATCGGCTCATCGTCCAGGTCGGTCGTGGGGTCATAGGAGATCGCCCAGCGGCCTCGGGCGGTGTGAATCAGCTCACCATGGCGATCACCTTCTCCATCCCAGAACCGTCTGACCGTGCAGCGGACACGATGCTTCCTCCACGCGGCACTGTCGAGATGGCCGCTCTTGTCCAGAGGGGCAATGATCTCGTAGCCATGCAAAGGGCTTCCGCTCGGATGGTCTTTTTCACGGGCCAGTTCCAGCCGGATCAACGAAAGGCTCATAGCGATCTCCTTTCATCCATCTTCGCTCTCTACGCCATGCGCCGCGTTGATCGGCGTCAAATTCTTGATTCTCGGAAAGTCATGGTCGAGGGTGCTAGATAGAAGAGTACTGGCTGGAGTGAGGGCGTTGGTTTAGGTTTCAAGAGTGATTCGCCTCAAATTCTATCGGGCGGCTGGGCTGCATCTCCGGATGTACTCGTAAGGTAAAATTTTCCTATGCTGAACGACCCGCGATCTCATGGTCTTTGGGAGCTGACCGCTCCGGCTACCTCTGCCACGCAACAGCTTACCGGTACCCACACCGTCGATGTCGCGATTGTGGGTGGGGGATTTACCGGCAATTCGGCGGCGCTCCATCTTGCGGAGGCGGGGAAACAGGTGGCGGTAATCGAAGCCGTGGATGTCGGTTTCGGAGGTGCCGGTCGCAATGTGGGTCTCGTCAATGCTGGCATGTGGGTAATGCCAGACGTCCTGCTCAAGACGCTTCCGGCTCCCTACGGCGATCGCCTGCTGGATCTGTTGGGGGATGCGCCGAAGCTGGTGTTTGAGATTGTCCGAAAGCACGATATTGCATGTGAAGCCATGCCCGTAGGCACGCTGCATTGCGCTGCAGGCGTGGCGGGATTGGAAGAGATCAAGACGCGTGAGACGCAGTGGCAGGCCCGCGGCGCTGATGTTGAGGTGTTAGACGCGTCGCGAGCCGCGGCATTGCTGGGTACCCAAAAATACAAAGGCGCGCTGCTGGATCGACGTGCTGGCACGATTCAGCCCCTGGCCTATGTCCGCGGATTGGCAGGCGCTGCTCAGAAGGCAGGTGCGCGGATATTTACCGGCTCGTCAGTGCAGTCGATTGACCGGAAAGGCGACAGGTGGTGTCTGCGCACCGCCGGCGGCATGATCGAGGCTGACTGGGTCATCCTCGCGATGGATGCCTACGGCTCCGGGCCGGGGGATCGTGCAAGGCAGGAACAGGTTCCGCTGCCCTATTTCAATATCGCGACCCGGCCTCTGTCACCTGACATGCGGGCCCGCATTCTGCCTGAAGGGCAGGGGGCCTGGGATACGCAACTGGTTATGACGTCATTCCGCATGGACCAGGCCGGGTGTCTGATCTATGGCAGCATCGGAGCCCTGAGAGGCACCGGCCTCGGCATTCATCGTGCCTGGGCCAGTCGCAGTCTAAAGAAAATGTTCCCTGGCATTGGTGATGTGGAATTCGAAGCAGAGTGGTACGGAACCATCGGAATGACTTCCGACAATCTGCCCCGCTTTCATAAGTATGCCCCTCAGATGATCGGCTTCAGCGGGTATAACGGCCGGGGTATTGCGCCGGGCACGACATTCGGACGCGTCCTGGCCTCGTATGTAACAGGGGATATCTCCGACGCTGATTTGCCACTGCCGGCGACACCGATAGAACTGGCCTCATACCGGCTAGTAAAACACGCATTCTACGAGGTCGGCTCTCAGGTTGCGCATGTTATGGAACACCGGCTCTGAGATCTATCGCTGAAGACATAAATGGTCTGGTGGTGGTGTGGTAGAGCTGGATCTTGACGAGGCTCTCGACCTGAAAGGCAGTCGTCAGGAATGCTTACAGAGCACTCTTTCCTAAACAACATTCGGGGCCAGTGGCCTACTGTGGGCGCCGAAATGGCTGGAATCAGCTTGTGTCTCGGTTCCAGGAGACCCCGGTTTTGCCGGCGAAGCCAAGCGATTGAGGGTGGGTGCGGACCGCCCCCAGATCAGATCACCCCTTCCCGTCAAGCTCCACCACGCCTCCAGCTGTAAAAGTGTGCTGATCAGGTAGATATCGAATCGAAGAAATTTTGAGAAGCCAATACCGAGGTCGCCATTCAGAATGTTGCAGGTGGATAGTATCCGATCACTGATCGCTTACCCCTATAAAATAGTAGAAGAAATCGCACGGTATTTGAGGTGGTTAGACTTTCTAGATGCGGGCACGGGGATTATGGCTAAGTGCTTGAGAGTTTTTGGATCTGGGCTGCGCAAATGCGGCAGGATAAAGGGCGAAAGTCTCATAATCTGAAGATCGTAAGTTCATATCCTGCTGTTGAAGCCCAACTGGTTCGCCTGCGCATTTTTTGTTTATTGGCAAGTAAAGCCTCTGCGGTCTCTAGGGTGATTCGAATCTGCCGGACGGCATCTTTCCCGCGTGGGTATTTCCCACTAGGATGACTAATATACGAAAGAATGCACCGCTAGGTGTTTGATCAATCTGGCTGAGAGGCCGATTGCCAGCAGAGGCGGTGACAGACGGATGCGGTGGGTATGGGAAATTTACGGCTTGTGGCGCGTCTCGATATCAAGGGGGCGAGCTTAGTTAAGGGCGTCCAGCTTGAAGGGCTGCGCAAGCTTGGCGACCCGAGTGCCTTTGCACGTAAGTACTATCAGGCCGGTGTCGATGAAATCCTGTATATAGATATCGTCGCCAGCCTGTATCAACGCAATTCGATTTTCGGGTTGATCGAGGCGGCAACCAAGGACATTTTTGTGCCGATTACGGTCGGTGGAGGACTGCGACGAATTGAGGATGTTGGCCAGGCGTTGAAACGGGGGGCGGATAAGGTGGCGATCAACACGGCAGCGGTCCAGGACCCCGGTCTTGTCACCGCGGTCGCTCGTCGCTATGGGTCGCAATGTATGGTGTTGTCGATCCAGGCCAAGCAAAATGCTGCTGGACGCTGGGAAGCTTACTGCAACAACGGCCGGGAACATACCGGTCTAGATGTCGTCGACTGGGCGAAGCGAGGCAGCGAATTGGGTGCGGGAGAGATCCTGTTAACCTCGGTCGACCGCGAAGGCAGTGGCAAGGGGATGGACCAAGAACTGGTGGAAGCGGTCTGCGCCGCAGTCTCGATTCCGGTGATCGCCGTCGGTGGTGTTGGAAGCGTCGAGCACATCGCGCAGGCATATTCGGCTGGCGCATCGGCAGTGGCAATGGCCGATGCGCTGCATTATGGGAAGGTGAGTTTGTCCGATTTGCGGCAGGAACTGATCAGCAGGGGACTTCCAGTCCGGCCAGTTCCGCTGGAGGATATGGCCAACGCATGAGCAAGGTTGCCATAGTGGATTATGGAGTGGGCAATATTCTGAGTCTTCAGCGAGCGCTGGAGGCTTGCGAGACGGATGTTGTGTTGGCCGCCACGCCGGCAGAGCTTGAGGCCGCTGGCCGATTGATCCTGCCCGGTGTCGGCGCTTTCTCGCATGCCGTAGGTGAGTTGCGCCGTCAGGGACTCGAAGAGCCGATCCTGCGACATGTTGAGCGTGCGCGACCGCTGCTCGGAATCTGCGTCGGCATGCAGATGCTGCTCGAATACAGCACCGAGTTCGGTCACTCATCGGGGCTTGGGCTGATCAAGGGCGGCGTGAACCGGATCCGGCAGGACCGGCCCGATGGTGGTGCCCGGCGCATCCCGCATATTGGCTGGTCGCAGATCTCGCCAGCAGGGGCGAATAGCTGGGATGCTACTCCGTTAGCCGGTACCGAACCGGGCACTGCAATGTATTTTGTCCATTCCTACACGGCGCAGTGCGACTATGCGGGCGACTGCATGGCGACCGTTGACTATGACGGCGAGGTCGTCACGGCTTTCGTGGCCTCGGAATGCGTGTTCGGCGCACAATTTCATCCGGAAAAAAGCGGTCCTGCCGGGCTTTCGATTATGCGCCGCTTTTTGGACTGCTGAGTAGCCGTGTTTCGGGACTGGACCATTTGCAGACTGCCGCTGCCAGCCACGCTGCGCGATGCGATTGCGATCATCGATCGCGGTCAGATGCAGATTGCAATCGTGGTGGATGGGAGCGACCGGTTGCTTGGCGCCGTCACCGATGGCGATATTCGGCGCGGTTTGCTGTCCGGGCTTAATACCAACCAGCCGATCGAAGTCGTAATGAATCAGAATCCCGTGGTCATCAATAGTGATGCCTCGCAGGATGATTGCCTAACCCTGATGACCACAAGCAGGCTGCATCAGCTCTTGGTGGTGAATGCCGACCGCAAGGTTGTTGGCCTGTGCCATATTGACGACCTGCTCAAGCAGCGCCGACATCCAAATCCGGTTGTCATTATGGCAGGCGGTCTGGGCACGCGGTTACATCCATTGACCGAGACCGTTCCCAAGCCGCTACTTCGTGTCGGCGGAAAGCCGATCCTCGAGCTCATCATCGACGAGCTGCGTTCTCAGGGTTTTTGGCATTTTTATATCGCCATTAATTATCTCGGCGAACAGATTGAGGCCTACTTCGGCGACGGCAGTTCGCGCGGCATCCAGATATCGTATCTGCGCGAGCGTGAACGCCTGGGCACTGCGGGCGCACTGTCACTATTACCTGAAGCGCCGGCAGGTCCCGTGATTGTCATGAATGGCGACATCGTCACCAAACTGAATTTTGGTCGGCTGTTGTCGCATCATGCCGACTCCAATGCGTCGGCGACTGTGGCCGTCTGTCAGCAGGAATATTCGATCCCTTATGGTGTGGTTGAAGTTCAGTCTGGCAGACTGACCGGCCTGCAGGAGAAACCGAGTTCGCGCGTCACGATCAATGCCGGAATTTACGTTATTAATCCTGATGTTCTGACGCGGCTCCAGGTGGGCAGGCCTGCCGACATGACCGCTTTAATCCAGGATCTCGTCATGGCAGGCCAGCTCCCTTCTGTATTTTTGGTCACTGAATACTGGATGGATATCGGCCGGCACCCGGATTTCCTGCGCGCAGGCGAGGATTACGACAAGGTTTTCAGGTAGAAGCGATGGCATTCGAAAAAGTATTGGTCACCGGAGCGGATGGGTTTATTGGCTCGCACCTTGTCGAAGCCCTGGTGCGGCGCGGTACGAAGGTTCGTGCGCTTGTTTACTATAATTCCGTCGGCAGTTGGGGCTGGCTCGAGCGGGTTGACCGCGCGGTCTTGCGCGATGTTGAGGTCATTGCAGGCGACATACGCGACTGTCATGCCGTCGACCGCTTGGTGCAGGGTTGTGACGCCATACTGCACCTCGCAGCGCTGATAGGCATTCCTTATTCGTATATCGCACCGGAAGCCTATGTAGACGTGAATATCGGCGGCACACTCAACGTCATCCAGGCGGCGCGACGTCACAGTGTTGCCAAGGTGGTGTCTACCTCCACCAGCGAAGTCTATGGTACCGCGCAGATCGTTCCGATTCCAGAAACTCATCCATTGGTTGGCCAGTCGCCTTATGCGGCCACCAAGATCGGCGCCGACCAGCTCGCGCTTTCGTTCCATAAGTCGCTTGATCTGCCGGTCGCGCTGGTTCGTCCCTTTAACACTTACGGCCCACGACAGTCTGCGCGCGCAGTGCTTCCGACTGTGATCGCCCAGCTTGCTGCGGGCGCGTCGCGCATCAAGCTGGGTGCGCTGACCCCCCTGAGAGACTTCACATATGTCGAGGATACCGTCGCCGGAATGATGGCAGTACTCGACAATCCGGCCAGCATCGGCGAAGTAATCAATATCGGCAGCGGCAGCGAAATCAGTGTCGGCGACTCTGTACGCTTGATTGCTGAAGTAATGGGCGTCATATGTGACGTTGAGTTGGATGTCGCCAGAGTTCGGCCGGAAGCCAGCGAAGTCATGCGACTGTGGGCTGATATTGGCAAGGCTGAAGCATTGCTCGGCTGGAAACCAGCCTACAGCGGTGTCGAAGGCTTCCGACGCGGGCTGCAGCATACAGTGGCGTGGTTTACCGATCCGGCAAATCTGGCGACCTACAAACCTGATATCTATGCGGTTTAACTGATCGAGCCTGCGAGGGTAATTGTGAGCGATTTCATACTGGGCAATCGTCCGATCGGGCAGAATCACCGGCCTCTCGTCATCGCCGAGGTGGGCATCAATCACGAGGGCTCAATCAATAAAGCTCTCCAGATGGTCGATGCTGCGGCCGATGCCGGAGCGGAGATCATAAAGTTTCAGTGTCATATTACCGAGAAGGAGATGATCCCTACCGACATGAAGCCGGGGGAGATTTCCGACGAACGTCTTTGGGATATAATTAAGCGATGCGAATTGACGGAAGCCGAGGAGCGGCGCGTCATGGAACATTGTGCCAGACGCAACTTGATTTATTTATCGACGCCTTTCTCGCGCGAGGCTGCGGATCGCCTGGAGGCGATGGGCGTGGTTGGCTACAAGATCGGTTCCGGTGAATGCAACAATATCCCATTGCTCCGGCATGTCGCCAGCTTCGGAAAACCGATGATTGTGTCGACTGGCATGAATGACCTCGATTCCGTACGTCGTTCAGTGGCCGCCATCCGCGATGTTGGTGCTCCGGTGGCGCTTATGCATTGTACCAGCATGTATCCCACGCCATACGACAAGGTGCGCCTGGGTGGCATCACTGATCTGCAGGCCGCATTTCCTGAAGTGGCGATCGGCTTGTCGGATCATTCGCTCAATATCTGGACCTGCTTGGGTGCTGTGGCGCTTGGCGCCAGTATTCTTGAAAAGCACTTCACCATCTCGCGCAGCTGGCCCGGCCCCGACGTGCCGATCTCGATCGAGCCTACCGAATTGCAAGCGCTGATCGAAGGCAGTGATGCGATTTGGCAGGCTCGCGGAGGGGCCAAGACAGCGTTGCCGGAAGAGCAGCCGGTCATCGATTTTGCCTATGCGACGGTCGTGACTACTGCGCCGGTAAGGCGTGGCGAGACCTTCACCCGCGGCAATACCTGGGTAAAGCGTCCGGGAACCGGAACAATTCCGGCGGCGAGTTATGAGTCGATTCTGGGCCTGACAGCGACGCGCGATTTGCCCGCCGATGTCCATATTGGGCGCGAGGACATTGCAGACTTCTGATTCTAATGTGGTCGTCACTGGCGCGTCAGGCTTCATAGGTAGAAGCCTTGTCGCCTATATGCGCGGCAATGGCCATACTGTGATCGGGCTGACACGTGCCGGATCACAGCACAAAGATAGCGATGGCGACTTAGTCGCTGTTGAAGACTATGGTAATTTCTCGGGCTATTCTGGAGCTGTCGTTATACACCTTGCCGAGCCGCCGCGTGCCGACAGGGCGGCCCTAGCGGAGCTGCCGGCCCAGTTGATAGGTCGCATAGCGACATTTCGTCCCAAGAGACTGGTTTATGCGTCCTCGGCTCTAGTCTACCAGAATACCGATGACTGCCCGCGGAGAGAAACCGATCCGGTCGGCGGAGACACCGCGTATGTCCGGGACAAGTTGTCGGGGGAGGCAGGTGTGTTGAGGGCTGGCGGTGCAGTTGCGCGCTTGACAAGCCTATATGGGGCCGGTATCCCTCCTGGCAATATTTTCGCGGATTTGCTAGCTCAAATCCATACGGCAGGGCCCCTGCAACTGCGCGATCTGAGCCCCATTCGTGACTGGATGGCTGTGGAAGATGCCGTCGCAGGTTTAACTAGGCTCGCTCTATCGGGTATGACTGGAATCTACAATCTGGGGACGGGCCGTGGCGCAAGTGTCGGGCTATTGGCGCGAATGCTGCTTGATGCAGCCGGCCAGACGGAGCGCGACGTGGTCGCGACCAGGTCGGGTAGGGCCGGCGCCGGCATTTCCCTGGTCCTAAATGCCGAAAACGCCGCGCAACAGCTTGGCTGGCGGGCCCGAATTTCATTGCGGGACGGGCTTGAAAATATACTCGCGGCACATCGGCAGATGTCATGATGGCGCGCCGTAAGATCGCGGTATTCACAGGAAATCGGGCCGAATACGGCTTGCTCTCTCCTGTCTTGCGCGCCATTTCAGCCGAGCCTCGATTGCAGCTACAGCTGTTGGTATCTGGGGCGCATCTCGATCCGCAGTTCGGGAGGACGTTGTCTGAAATCGAGAAGGACGGTTTCGATCCGGGCGTTGAAGTTAAGATTAATATGCCTGAAGACACGCTGTATGGTACCGCGCTTGCGATTGGCAGTGGCATTGCTTCGGTGGCAGATGCACTGCGTCAGCTGAAGCCGGACATCTTTGTTGTTTACGCCGACCGTTTCGAAGGGTTTGCTGCGGTCATCGCCGGTACGCAGATGGGCATTCCAACAGCTCATATCGAAGGGGGGGATCGCACCGAGGGTGGTGCCCTGGATGATTCCGTGCGTCATGCCATGACAAAGCTTGCGCATTTGCACTTTACCACCAACGAGGAAGCCGCCATTCGCGTGCGTGCGATGGGCGAAGAACAGTGGCGGGTGCATAATGTCGGTTTTCCTGCGATCGATCTGATCGCTTCTGGCCGGTTTGCTAGTTCCGACGAAGTCGTTGCCCGCTACGGACTCTCGCTGAATTTTCCGGTTGTATTGTTCACTCAGCATTCGGTGACCATTGAGGCTGAAGAGGCGGTTAACCAGATCAAGCCGTCGTTGCAGGCAATTTCCCGGTTGGCTAAGGACGGGCATCAGATCATTCTGACCTATCCCAATAATGATGCCGGTGGTCGCCGGATCATTGCGGAGCTGGACGCCTTCGTTGCGGCTGGTCATCCGGGCGTGCAAATCCATCCATCGCTCGGGCGCCACAACTACTATGGCATTCTTGCGCTGGCGCGAGATCCGGCCAATCGCGTGGTCTGTGCAGGGAACTCCTCGTCCGGCATCAAGGAGACGCCAGCTTTCTCCTGTCCGGCCGTCAATATTGGTACGCGCCAGCTAAACCGCCTGCGAGCCAACAATGTGATCGACGCCGGTTATGATGCGGCAGAAGTTGAGGTAGCCATCCGTCGTGGGCTCTTCGATGAAGATTTTCGTGCTATCTGCCGCAGCTGTCACAATCCTTATGGTGAGGGTAATAGCGGCCAGCGGATTGCTGCAGTTCTGGCTGGCGTGGAGCTGTCGGCGGATTTGCTTCGCAAGCGTATGACGGTGCTAGGTGAAACGCGCGACGGATGGTTCAGGTGAGCGGTGATCGTGAAAGCCTTCCGCAGCATCGGGTGGTCCGTATCACGCCGGCTGGCAGTGCGGCATTTTATGCGCCATCCTGGAGTCGGATGGCCGAGCTGGCTTGGTCGCTCGCGCTCAAGGATGTGACAATCCATTATAAGCAGACCGTGCTTGGAATCCTGTGGGTCGTGCTGCAGCCGATCATCCTTGCGCTGATTTACGGCATGGTCTTTACCTATATCTTTCGCACTACGCCGTCCGATCTGCCCTTTCTCGTCTTCTTCCTGACTGGGCTGTCGCTCTGGAGTTTCTTCGCACGATGCGTATCGCGCGGCGCTGGCGTGCTGATGTCGTTCAGAAGCGTGATCCAGAAGGTTTATTTTCCCCGCATAGTGTTGCCGATATCGACCACGCTGGCTGGCTTCGTTGATCTGGTGCTGTCTCTCCTTGTGCTTGCCGGGGTCATGGCCTGGTTTGGTGTCGTGCCGTCGGCGCAGCTATGGATCCTGCCGGGGCTCATTCTCTATTTCGCATTCCTTGGCCTAGCCATCGCATTGTGGATGTCGGCGTTGAACATCCGCTATCGCGACACAGTCGTATTGCTGCCGCTGCTGCTGCAGGCTGCTATGTATCTGTCGCCTGTGCTATATCCGCTTAGCTTTGTGCCGGAAGGTGCGCGCTTCTTCTTCATGCTGAATCCAGTTGCCCCGGCGCTTGAATTCGGCCGTTGGGCAATCCTGCCAAACTATCCGCAGCCGGATGTCTGGCCCCTCGGCATTGGACTTGGCGTAATCGCCATATTGCTTGTGGGAGGGGGGCTGTTTTTCTCGCGTAGCGAACGGGAGCTGGTGGATTCGCTATGACCAGTCCTTCCGCTATCGCGATCAATGCATCCAACTTGGGCAAAAGATACTGGCTCAGCACGGAACGGCGGCCGGATACGCTGCGCGAGGCGATTTCCGGCACGGCGACCAATCTGCTTTCCAACCTTCGATTTGGAAAATCTGAACGGCGCGCCCAAGCCGGAGAACATTGGGCGTTACGGGATGTCAGCTTCGAACTGCCGCGCGGTGCAGCGCTGGGTATCATCGGGCGCAACGGTAGCGGCAAGTCCACCTTACTTAAAATCCTCAGCCGCATAACTGCACCCACCACGGGAAGCGCAGAGGTCTATGGCCGCGTTGGCGCGCTGCTTGAGATCGGAACCGGCTTTCATCCCGATATGACGGGGCGCGAGAATGCCCTGTTCAATGGCATGATCATCGGCATGTCACGTCAGGAAGTGTTTGAGAAATTCGACCGGATTGTCGAATTCGCCGGTATCGGCGACTATATCGACACACCGATCAAGTATTATTCGAGTGGCATGGTAACCCGCCTGGCCTTTGCGGTCGCTGCTCATCTGGATCCAGATATCCTGATCGTAGACGAGGTGCTGGCCGTCGGTGATATCGAGTTTCAACGGAAATCCATGGCCAAGATGCGCGAGCTCTTTGAAGAGGAGGGGCGTACGGTGATCGTTGTGTCGCACGCCATGGACTCGATCCGGCAGCTGTGCTCGCATGCCATCTGGCTCGACCGCGGACAGTGCATGGCTTTCGGATCGGCCGATCGCGTAGCCGATGCATATTTGTCGACGGTTGCTATCAAGGAAAGTGATTCTGGACTGATTCACAAGCCCGAGCGCGAAGGAGAGGGGCCGATCCGGTTCACCAAGCTCCGGTTGCGCGACGAGCGGAATCTGCCGAAATTCGAGTTTCGTACCGGCGATACACTGCAATGTATGATCGACTTCAGTGCCAGTGCCGATCTAGCTCAGAGCAAGGTGACTGTCCGTCTGCGGGTGCTGGATGAGACTGGCAGAATACTCGCTATGCAATCGAGTGCCACATCGGATCTGCCGCTCCGGGTCTCCGGTATGGTCGGTAGTATCAGCTGTTTGCTGCCCAACCTGCCGTTCCTCGCTGGGCATTACTCGATCCAGCTCGAAGTGGAAGTGGCGGGCAGGCTGAGCGATCGCATCCGCCATGCGGCTACTCTGATCGTCATCGGTTCCGGAGTACATGAAATGGCGCCGATCGAACGGGAAGGTTATTTCATACTGCCGGGCCGCTGGTCGGTCGTTGCGGATTGAGGCGTGGTGTGATGCAGATACTCTGGAGAATGTCGAGGGTCGAGCGATGAAGTTCCCATCCCGGAAGACGACCAATTCGGCAGCCTATTTCGATGGTTATGCCGCTGAACTCAAGCGCTCGCTCGACAGTGTTGATCGTGCCGCCTTCGGGCGTGCCGCCGACATGCTGAGGGCGGCCTACCAGTCTGGTACCACCGTGTTCACATGTGGTAACGGCGGCTCGGCAGCGATTGCGCATCATTTCATCTGCGATCATCTGAAGGGTATTGCCGCCGGCACCGATCTGAAACCGCGTGTAATCGGCCTTGGTGAGAATGTCATGCTGCTCACCGCTCTTGCCAATGATATCGACTATGCTTCGATCTTTGCTGCCCAGCTTGCTGCGCTTGCGAGGGCGGGCGACATTCTCGTGGTCATTAGCGGATCTGGCAACTCGCCGAATGTCGTGGCCGCTGCTGAATGGGCGCGAGACAATGGCATGGCGGTGATCGCGCTAACCGGTTTCGATGGCGGCAAGATGGCCAAACTGGCACAGGTCAATCTGCATGTTCCATGTTACAATTATGGCATAGTCGAAGATGTGCATCAGGCAATCATGCAGGCTCTGGCGCAGTTCCTGAAGCAGGAACGGATCGTCGCAGACCAGATTGCCGATACGCGGTTCTAGCATTGCGGCTTCGGGGGATATAAATGGCAAAGGCATTGGTCACAGGTGGCGCTGGCTTTATAGGCAGTCACCTCGCGGAAATGCTGGTGCAGCGCGGCCATTCGGTCATCGTGGTCGACAATTTCCTGTCAGGCCGATCAGCCAACCTAGAGGCCTTCCGCGACCAGAGCGATATCCGCAAGGCAGATATCACCGATCGCAGCGCCCTGCGTGGTCTGTTCGACGACGTCGACTGGGTCTTCCACCTTGCGGCGCTGGCCGACATCGTGCCTTCGATCCAGCGGCCGGAAGCCTATTTCGAGACGAATGTACGCGGCACTTTCAACGTACTTGAGGCAGCGCGCGATGCGCAGGTCAGTCGTTTCGTTTATGCCGCCTCGTCATCCTGCTACGGGATGGCCACAACCTTTCCGACCGGCGAAGCCGCGCCTACTGATCCGCGCTACCCCTATGCCTTAACTAAGTATCTGGGTGAACAGTTGGTCATGCACTGGGCGCAGGTCTACGGGCTGCCGGCGCTGTCGCTGCGGTTGTTCAATGTCTACGGGCCGCGGTCGCGGACTGCTGGCGCTTATGGCGCCGTGTTCGGTGTTTTCATCGCGCAGCTCCTGGCGGGTAAGCCTCTAACTATCGTGGGCGATGGCGGGCAGACGCGGGATTTCACATACGTCACCGATGTGGCGGATGCTTTTATCACCGCGGCGGGCAGCGACCGTAGCAACGAGATTTTCAATGTCGGCAGCGGCTGCACCGTGTCTATCAATCGCCTAGTTGAGCTGCTGGGCGCAAAGGACATCGTTCATATTCCCAAACGCCCCGGCGAGCCGGATTGCACTTTCGGTGACATTGACCGGATCAGACGTGAGCTGAACTGGGCACCGCGTGTTCCGATCGAAGAGGGCGTTCCCAGGATGCTGCAGCATGCGGCATTATGGAAGGACGCTCCGGTATGGACTCCCGAATCAATCGCCGTCGCGACGGAGGATTGGTTTAAATATCTCGGCCAGGATGCGATGCATGAATAACGATCTGGCCGGCGCCGGCCATCCGCAGAAAATGGCTCAGGCTACGCGTGAGAAGGTCTGCACTGTTGCCGACCTGGCAAAGGAATCCGTCAGGTTGCGCGAGGAAGGCAGGAAACTCGTGCTGTGCCACGGCGTCTTCGACTTGCTGCATTTAGGACATGTCAAACATCTCCAGCAGGCGCGGAAGTATGGTGATGTTCTTGCCGTCACCATCACCGGCGACCGCTTTGTCAACAAGGGTCCGGGCCGACCGATCTTTACCGAGCAGCAGCGCGCTGAAATGCTTGCTGCACTCGACTGTGTGGACTGGGTTGCGGTCAATCACGGACCGGACGCCATCGAATTGCTGAACGCGGTGAAGCCGGCCTGCTACGCCAAAGGTCCTGACTATGCGGATGCTGCCAGCGACGTGACCGGTAAGATCGCCATCGAGCAGCATGCGGTCGAGGCGGGTGGCGGTCGAATCGTTATCACTGAAGACATCACCTTCAGCTCAAGCTCGCTGATCAACAAGCATCTTGATTTGTATGAGCCTGCCCTGCGTGACCTGCTGGCGGGCATGCGCGCCGAGGGTGCGAAAAATCGCATTCATCAGCTGATTGAGCGGGCCAGCAAGCTGAAGGTGCTGGTGGTCGGCGACGCCATTATCGACGAATATCATTACGTCAGCCAGCTGGGTAAGGCGCCGAAGGAACACATCGTCACGACCCAGTTCGAATCGAGCGAGATGTTTGCCGGTGGCGCGATTGCTGCCGCCAATCATGTAGCCAGCATCTGCGGCCATGTCGATGTGCTGACCGTGTTGGGCAAGGAGAACGGCTACGAGGATTTCATCAGGGCGCACCTGCAGCCCAATGTGAATCTTATGCCACGCTGGCGCGGCGACGGGCCAACCATCAAGAAGTCGCGTTTCGTCACCTCGTCCACGCTGCGAAAGCTCTACGAGGTTTATTATTACAGAGATGCGCCGCTGTCGGTGGAAATCCAGCAGGCGCTCGACAAGTCGATTGCCGAGATTGCCGGGGATTACGACCTTGTTCTGGTCACCGATTTCGGCCATGGCATGATCGCACCGAGTACGATCGAGGTGTTGACGCGGACGGCCCGTTTCCTGGCGGTAAATGCGCAGAGCAACAGTGCCAACACGGGGTACAACCTGATCACCAAATATCCTCGCGCTGACTATATCTGCATCGACGAGCCCGAGGCGCGGCTGGCTGCAGGTCACAAGCATGCCGAGATCGGCGATATCATTAGCCACTATCTTCCGGGCCGTATCCGCTGTGGCAGGTTTATCGTCACGCATGGCCGCAACGGCTGCTACATCTGGCAGAAGGGCGATGCCCTGCGGCATTTGCCGGCGCTGGCTCAGTCGGTGGTCGACACGGTGGGTGCGGGCGACGCATTCCTGGCGATTACCAGCCCGCTGGCAGCGGTCGGCGGCCAGCTCTCCGATATCGGCTTCGTTGGCAATATTGCTGGCGCGCTGAAAGTTGGTATTGTCGGAAACCGCCGCTGGGTCGAGAAGCCCGCACTGATCAAGGCCGTGACCGCAGTGTTGAACTGACAGGCAATCAAACGTAACGCTGACTGGAGTTCGCAAGATGGCGACCCGTTTCAAAAGAGTTCTCGTAACCGGCGGTGCAGGCTATGTCGGGAGCAATCTCGTTCCAAAGCTGCTGAAAGCAGGCTATGGCGTCACTGTTCTGGATCTCTATCTGTATGGTCGGGAACTCTTTGCCGACCGGCGTTCGCCGCAGCTGCGGGAAGTGGCCGGTGACCTGCGCGATCCGGCCGCGGTGGCCCAGGCTCTGGCCGATTGCGACGCCGTCATCCATCTTGCATGCATCTCGAACGATCCATCCTTCGAACTCGACCCGTCGCTGGGCAAATCCATCAATTATGACTGCTTCCGTCCGTTGGTCCGTGCGGCGAAGAAGGCCGGTGTGCGTCGCTTCATCTACGCCTCGTCATCCTCAGTCTATGGCATCAAGGATGTGCCGGATGTCGACGAGACGCTGTCGCTTGAGCCGCTGACCGATTACTCGAAATTCAAGGCCATGTGCGAAGAAGTGCTGGCCGAAGAGCGCGAGCCCGGTTTCGTAACCCTGACGCTGCGACCGGCGACGGTCTGTGGTTATGCGCCGCGCCTGCGGCTGGACCTGACCGTCAACATTCTGACCAATAACGCTATCAACGCGGGCAAGATCACAGTCTTTGGCGGCAGCCAGAAACGGCCGAATATCAATATCGAAGACATGACAGACCTGTATGTCCGCAGCCTGGAATATCCGGACAATCTTATTGACGGCGAGATATTCAATGCCGGTTATGAGAACCACACTGTGATGGATATTGCCAAGACGGTGCAGTCCGTGGCGGCGCCGCAGTCGCCGATTGACGTGACGCCGACCAACGATCTGCGTTCGTATCATATCTCGTCGAAGAAGATTCAGAGTCACCTTGGCTTCACGCCGCGTTACACGATCGCAGATGCAGTCTCGAGCATCGCCAACGCGATCCGGGGCGGTCAGGTGCCCAATGCCATGACAGACCCAGTTTACTACAACATTAAGACGATGCAGCAGCGCAACCTGCGCTGAAGGACAGGATAGCGGTGCCACCGCTCAGAATCGTCGGGCTCGATTTCGACAATACAATTGTCGACTATGAGGCGGTGTTTCGCGCGGCGGCTATTGAATGCCTAGGCGTCGATCCGGCGACCGCGGTCGCAGGTAAGACAGCAATAAGAACGTATCTCAGATCGCAGCAGGGTGGCGAGGCGGCGTGGCAGCGGCTTCAGGCGATTGTCTACGCGGAGCGCGCTGCTGCGGCGCAACCAGCATCAGGCGCCATCGAGACAATCGGACAGCTGGTTGCCGATGGTTGTAAGGTGCGGATCATCAGCCACAAAACGCGGTATGCCGCAGCAGATCCAGCGAAGCATGACCTGCATCGCATCGGTTACGAATGGCTGCAACTGCACGGGTTGGCCGGGTCAGATGCATTGCTGCCGGCCGATGCAGTTTATTTCGAGCCGACGCGGGAGGCTAAGATTGCGCGCATAGCCGAATTCAGATGCACACATTTCGTCGATGATCTTATTGAGGTTTTGACCCACGGGGATTTTCCGCGCGCAACTGCGAGACTGCTATACAGCCCGGCCGGCACAGAAGTGCCAGCCGGACTTCGCCTTTGCCAGACCTGGGCAGAGGCGGGTGCGGTGATCCATGCGGGATGATATCCACAAGGACAGCGAGGCATTGCATCGCGCGGTAAGGGAGTTGCTTCAAGGCGATTTAATGGCATTGGAGCCGCAAATCGGTGGCGGTAACAACCGGCTTTGGCGCGCCTGGAATACGTCTGGCAGTTTCGCGGTCAAGCTTTATCCCAATGATGCCCGCGGCCGACTCATAACGGAGTTCGCCGCGCTGCAGTTTCTGGCCAGTCGCGGCGTCAGCTGTGTGCCGCGTCCCGTTGCGGCACATCCGGAGCACGGTGTTGCGATTTACGAATGGGTGAAGGGCCAGCGCATTTCGGCCACAGAGAATTCAGGAATTGGGGCAATTGAAGCAATTGCTGTGATGCTGGCCGAACTGCGTAGTCTTGGCATTACTGCCAATGGACATTGGCAGCAGCTTGCGTCGGCAGCCATTTTGTCACCGGCTCAAGCTGTCGGGCAGGTGCGGGACCGACTTGACCGGATAGCGGCAACTGGACGACGGGAAGTGGATACGATCCTTACGGATTGCCGCAGGGAGCTTGCGGCAGCCATTGCCTGGGCGAGGCCGGTTGCTGCTGCGGGGAATGTTGCTTGGAATGCTCCCCTGGACCAGGCACAACTCACGCTCAGCCCCTCGGATGTTGGTTTACACAATATCCTGCAGCGACCCGATGGCAGTCTGGTGTTCCTGGACTTTGAGTACTTTGGCTGGGATGACCCGGCCAAACTGGCCAATGATACATTGGATCATCCTGGATCATGCTGGAACGACGATCAGAAGGCACGGCTGTCGGAGGCTTTGCTGCCGGTTTTCTCCATCCCCGACCGCACCTATCCGGTAAGGCTCGAATTGCTGCGCCCTTTTACCCGGCTGTGCTGGGTACTAATCTCGCTAAATCCATTTCTACCCGGAAGAACACCCCAGGACATGTCCGCAGATGTCGTTAGCAAGCTGCTGGCCGAACGTCTTGACAAGGCATCGGCATTCCTTCAGAACCTTAAAAAACCATAAATGTTGCCGGTAATGACCCCTCACGAATGGGCCCGACTTGCGGCCGCAACTCCGTTGGATGCCCGCTCACTGGCTTTGCGCCGCTTCGTGATTGCCGGGATGATCGGGGGCGGGCGTGGGCATCTGCCCTCGGCGCTTTCCCTTATCGAAATCCTGCGTGTTCTGTATGACCACATCCTGAAGGTCAGGCCCGCTGAACCCGGCTGGAAAGAGCGCGATTTCTGCATCCTTTCCAAAGGGCATGGCGCTCTTGGCCTGTATGCGCTATTGGCCGACAAAGGCTTTTTTCCTTCCAGCGAGCTTGATCGTGCAGGCAAGGCTGGCAGCATCCTTGGCGGGCATCCTGAGCGGGGGAAGGTGCCGGGTGTGGAGGCCTCAACCGGCGCGCTCGGTCATGGCCTTTCGATCGGCCTTGGGCTGGCACTTGGCGCGCGTCTGCGTGGCACGGAGTCGCGTAGTTTTGTCATTATGGGCGATGGCGAGATAAACGAAGGATCGGTCTGGGAGGCCGCGCTCAGCGCAAGCCAGCATCGCCTCGACACTCTTACCGCTATCATTGACTACAACAAACTGCAGTCATACGGCCCCACTGACTCTGTAATCAATCTAGAGCCATTGGCCGACAAATGGCGCGCCTTCGGGTTCGCCGTACGTGACGTGAACGGCCATGACGTGGCTGCGCTGAAAGACGCGTTTTCCACCCTGCCGTTTGAACGCGGTAAGCCCTCGCTGGTCATCTGCCATACGACCAAGGGGAAGGGCATTCCGGCGGCAGAGAATAATGCGAAATGGCATCACCTTTCCCGCATCAGCCCCGAGCAGCTTGAGGCGATGAAACAGGCTGTGGGGATGAACTGATGCGCGCTGAATCGCTCGATATGGTCTTCCGTCTGGCGCAGCGCGATCCGCGCATCCTATTCATTGGATCTGATCTCGGCCAGGGAACGCTAGATGACATGCGGCAGGCAATGCCGCAGCGCTTTTTCATGGAAGGCGTGTCAGAAGCCAACATTATCGGTATGGCTGCAGGCCTAGCGATGCAGGGTTTTATTCCCTATGTGAATACCATTGCAACTTTTATCACCCGGCGTTGCTACGAGCAGATCGCCGTCGATCTTTGTCTCCACCATCTGCCTGTCCGGCTAATCGGCAACGGTGGCGGCTTGGTCTATGCGCCGCTCGGCCCCACCCATCTGGCGATCGAGGATATCTCGCTGATGCGGTCGTTGCCGAATATGACCATTCTCGTGCCGTCCGATGCGCCTCAGATGGTGCGGTTGATGGAGCAGACAGTTGATCTGCCCGGGCCGGTTTATATCCGTGTCGCCAAGGGTAACGAGCCTGAACTGAAGGGTGGCGGCGATACCGTCTTGGGCAAGGCGCGGGTCTTTATCCCTGGTAGAGAGATCGTGCTGGTCGCCAGCGGCGTAATGCTGCATCGTGCATTGCAGGTCGCCGAGCGCCTCAATGCGTCCGGCGAGAAGTGCGGCGTCGTGCAGATTCACACGATCAAGCCGCTCGATACAGCCGGCATACTGCATGAGACGAAGGCCGCTCGCCTTATCGTGACGCTCGAAGAGCACGTGATCAATGGTGGGCTGGGTAGCGCGGTTGCAGAATGCCTTGCCGATGCAGGGCCGGGCCGCAGCGCCGTCGCATTGCTTAGACTGGCCTTGCCGGACGCCTTCCCGGAAGATTACGATTCCCAGGATCACCTTCTGGCCTCGGTCGGTCTGGATGTCCAATCGATAGAGGCTCGGATCCGCCAAGCCCTCGCGCCCGTATCCTCATCCTGATGTTGTGATGCTATGAATGTCCGCTACTCATATCTCCCGCAGCAGTTCGCCAAGATTGATGATCTGCTTGAGGCCATCCGGCAGTTGGTCGGCAGCGGCGATTTCACATTGGGACGCGAAGTGGCGCGTTTCGAAGAGCGCTTTGCCAAGTTGATCGGCACAAAACATGCGGTCGGGGTTGGCTCTGGAACGGATGCGATCAAGCTTTCGCTAAAGGCGCTCGGAGTCGGGTATGGCGATGAGGTAATCACCGCTGCGAACACCTTCATTGCCACTGTTGGCGCCATCGCCGAGCTTGGCGCTCGCCCGGTCTTAGTCGATTGCATCGATACCTTCTGCATGGATGTGGGTAAGGTCGAGGCTGCCATTACCCCGCGGACCAAGGCAATTGTACCGGTCCAGTTCACCGGCCAGACCGTCGATATGGTCGCGTTGATGGAAATTGCGAATCGTCACAAGCTCCCTGTAGTCGAAGACGCCTGCCAGGGCATTCTCGCCGAATACGAAGGCCGCCGAGCCGGAACTTGGGGCATCACCGGCGCTTTCTCGCTGCATCCGCTAAAAAATCTGAATGTCTGGGGTGATGCCGGCATCATTGTCACGAATGATGATGCAGTGGCGCACCGGCTCCGCCTGTTACGTAACCATGGCATGCGCAATCGCGATGAGATCGAAATACTCGGCTGCAATTCGCGACTTGATACATTGCAGGCGGTTGTCGGCAATTGGCTGATAGGCAACACTGGGGCGATCACCGACAAGCGGATCGCCAATGCCGCTTTCTACGACGAAGCGTTTGGCAAGATTCCGCAGATTCGACTGCCCCCTCGTCAATCGAATATGAAACAGGTTTATCACCTGTATATAGTATTCGCAGAGAACCGGGATGCGCTGCTGGAGCATTGCCTGAAGGCCGGCATTGAGGCAAAAGTCCACTACCCCATCCCGCTCTATCTGCAGGATGGTCTTGCCGGCCTCGGCTACAAGCCAGGCGATTTCCCTGTGACAGATCGTCATACTGGGGAAATCATAACTTTCCCCGTTGACCAGCATCTGAGCCGAGACGAGCAGACCTATGTCATCGACACAGTCTCAGCCTTCTATCGCAACCGATAGAACCGACCGAACGGTACGATATGTCGATTTCCCGGCACAGTATGCCGAGGAGCGTGACGAGATTCATGCCGTTGTCGATGCCGTTTTCGCCACCGGCGAATTTGTCGGCGGCAAGGCCGTTGATGAGTTCGAGTCGGCTGTAGCCCAGCGCCTTGGTTGCGCGGAAGCTGTAGCGCTGAATTCCGGCACCGATGCCTTGATGTTTGCGATGGTCGCACACGGGATTGGTCGTGGCGATGAAGTGATCACACCACCCAATTCATTCGTGGCCTCGACGGCCAGCATCGTCCATATCGGCGCAACGCCAGTCTTTGCTGATGTCTTGCCGGATCAAAATGTCGACCCCGCCGCGGTCGAAGCGGCGATCACACCCCGGACCAAGGCCATCATGCCGGTACATCTGACCGGGCGGATGGCTCAGATGGATACGCTGCGGCAAATCGCGTCCAGCCATGGCTTGGTGCTGATCGAGGATGCGGCCCAAGCCTTCGGCTCGTTGTATAACGGCCGCCCGGCTGGGAACGCCGGTGATATCGGGTGCTTTTCCGCACACCCGCTGAAAAACCTGAATGCAGCCGGCGACGCCGGTTTCATTACGCTAAACGATTCAGCAATTGCAACGCGCCTGCGACGACTGCGCAGTCATGGTTTACGCGATCGCGAAACGGTAGGTGAGTTCGGTTTTGTGTCGCGGATGGATACGCTGCAGGCGGCATTGCTCATCATGCGCCTGCGCCATGTCGATGACGTGGTTTCGCGGCGCCGAGCGAATGCAGCGCACTACCGTGCTCGCCTTCAGGGGCTGAATGCCATTTTCATCCCGCCCTGCAGGAACGAAGAATTCAATACGTTCCATACTTTTGTTGTCCAGGTCGATCGGCGCGATGCGCTAAAAGAGTATCTGGCCGCGCGCGGCATCCAAACGGCAATCCACTATCCGGTGCCGATTCATCTACAGCCTGCCGCGGCCGGCCTTGGCTGCAAGGCCGGCCAGTTTCCCGTCACGGAGCAACAAGCCGCGCGGATTATTACCCTGCCGGTCCATCAGTTTCTCGCGCTGGGCGATATAGACTATGTCTGCGAGGCCATTCATGACTTCTACAGCAAATAACGGCGGATCGGATCTGGATTTCCTGTCCGAGGACGAGCGCGTCTTGAGCGCAAAGGTCCTTGAAGCCGGTTATATCATCGCTCCCGTCGAGCGGCATGATCTGCTCGATCGCATCCGCGATCGCATGGCGATTCATGCCGCCAACCATCTTGGCTTGCCGGTTCCTGATGAATCGGGGGCGTTCCTCGATGGTATCGCGACACATGTCAGTCAGGACAAGCTGAATAATCTCAGGCTGGCTGTTTTTAACGCTATCAATGCAGAGTCCTGGTTCAGGCCGGCCTATTACGCATTGGCACGTAGTGCGATAGCGACACTGGTTGGAAATGAGCTGGTTATGCAGCGCCGGGTCAATCTGTCGATCCAGATGCCAGACGATGAGAGTTCCATTCTGCCGCTGCACGCCGATGTGTGGTCCGGTGATTCCGCTTTTGAAATGGTGCTCTGGCTTCCGCTGGTGGACTGCATGCGAACCAAGAGTATGTTCCTGCTGCCGCCGGAGCAGAATGCTGCGGTTCAGCGCGACTTAGCGCGTTCTGGATCCGGCAAAGTGGAAGAGATATACGACAGCATCGAATCTGACCTGATCTGGATGAATATCCGCTATGGCGAGTTCTTGCTGTTCAATCAAAATCTGTTACACGGCAACCGGGTCAACCGCGAGCCGACCACGCGATGGTCGATGAACTGTCGCTTTAAGAGCTTGCTCTCGCCCTATGCTGACAAGCGGCTCGGCGAGTTTTTCGAGCCCATTACCATTCGTGCGGCCACCCGCATCGGAATGACTTACAGGCTGCCGGACGGTTTCAGTGAGTAACCGCGTCTTTCATGGCTATATTGCTAGCCGCCCTATGAACGGCGAGCGAGCGGCGCAGCATGTGCAGAATCTAGTAGTTCGCACTTATGCCGAACGAGTCGGCCTGCCATTGCGATTAAGCGCTGTCGAATACACCATGCCTGGCTGCTACCTGATGCTGGAGGACTTGCTCGGACAACTTGGCAAAATTCAGGGTATTGTGTTCTATACCATTCACATGCTGCCTCGTCGGGCGGATTATCGTCGTGACGTCCTGCAGCGGATCATCGACAGCAAAGGCGAGTTTCACGCTGCGCTAGAAGGCATCGCTATCCGCGACGCAACAGGCATAGATCGGCTGGAAGACACATTTTCTGTCGTGCAGTTGATGCGGTATGCGCTTGATCCGCGGGCATCCGATATCTTGATCGAAGCGGTGGGCCATGGCTGAGGTGGATTTCGTTTCAAAATTGCATAATTCAACGCGCCGAGACTATGTCCAGCGTGTCGTCGAGCATGACAAGGCGGAATCGGCTGCGGTCGCGAAGCAGTTTGGGCAAGACTACTGGGATGGGGATCGGCGCTATGGCTACGGCGGCTACAAATACGATGGCCGCTGGCTGCCGGTGGCGCAGGCGATCGCCAAGCATTACGGATTGCGGCCAGGACAGCGTGTGCTCGATGTGGGCTGTGGCAAGGGCTATCTGCTGTGGGAGTTGGCCCAAGCCGTCCCAGGCGTCGAAATTGCCGGGCTTGATATTTCATCCTATGCGATCGCAAATGCCAAAGAGGAAGTAAAATCCTCACTCGTACAGGGTCATGCCGGTCGGTTGCCATGGCCTGATGGGCATTTCGATCTGGTCGTGTCGCTGGGCTGCTTGCACAATCTCCCGGTGGAGCAGCTGGAACCTGCGGTCACAGAGATCGAACGGGTCGGACGCGGCGGCAAGTATATCATGGTAGAGTCCTATACTACGGAGCGTCAGCGTGTGAATCTGCTGTACTGGCAACTGACCTGCGAGACATTCTTCTCAACCGACTCCTGGGCTTGGTTCCTGCGCAAATGTGGCTATACCGGTGACTGGGGCTTCATTTTCTTCGATTAGCCAGCAGCCAGTCGAGCGCAGCCTGCGGAGCAGGTGCAGTTTCGCCGCTTAGTCTGCTCCAGTCTGCAGTCGACAGCGTAGTAAACTGCGGCACATGCGTGTCGGCCGGCAGGCGGTCGCGCCAGGAAATGCCCCGCACGCTGCTAGCCCTGTCGAGACGGACGGCCAGATAACGCGCCGCTTCGAAATATGTCATGTCGCCGCTGGCGGTCAGCTGTAGAATGGTGGGGCGTCGGTAGGCCGCCAGCACGAGTGCATCGACGGCGACATCAAGAGAGATCGGTGCAAAAGGCATGTCGTCGAAGGCCTCGACATTGCCATCGCCTTCGATAGTTTCGATCCAGCTGGAGAGCGGCTCTGTTGTTGACCCGATAACCTTGCCGAAGCGGATGACACTCAAACGATCGGTGATTGACGACAGCGCCTTTTCGGCTAGGGCTTTCTGACGCCCATATGAGGAAGTACCATCCGGCAGGGCTGCAGCATCTAGCTTTGCGGCACTACCGCGGAAAACCGCATTGGTCGACAGGAAAATCAGATGCGTTTTCCACCCGGCCAGCCATGCCGCAAGATTAGACGGCGCGGTGACATTGACCAGCAGGCTTTCGTCGGGTCGCTGTTTGCAGGCGGCGGTCGAGGTCTCAGCGGCACATAAAAATGCCACATCGGGTACCTGCGGCAGGGTAGGCAGGATATGGGGCACGCGCAGATCGAGGGGGAACTTGCCGTCGCTTCCGCGCCTTGACGTTCCCAGTACCAGCCAACCCAGTCCGGCGAGCCGGGCTTCCAGTGCGCGTCCGATCCGGCTATCGGCACCGACCACCAGCGCCACTCCGGGTTTGGGCATCGATTGTCTCCGATTATTTCACCTACTGCCTGAGTTTTCAGATGCCACGAAAGGGCTTGCCGCTCAAGGAGATATACTCCATAAACCGGGAATTCAGTCGTCAATTGCCATTTTACCGATACTATGCCGGATCAGAAAACACTTCTTATTGTTGCGCGAGATACGGCGCCAGCCACGATGTGGCAACTGATCGGCGAGTATCAGGCGAGCGCAATCCTGACGGATAGCCGGGAATTGCAATGCCTCGCGATCTCGCGGGTGGCAGCACACCATGTTGATGGCATTCCGGTCGCATCGCCGCAGGAAGCGGAGTTTTTCGAGCAGACCAAGGCCTTCTACAACACACTTTGTGCCAACGCGAAGCAGAATCCGGACGGTCTGTTCGGCCTGGCTTGCCTTGGCGTGACCGTGGCCGAGCTGATCGGCACCACCATTCTGTCGAATGTATTCTTCATGCTCCGACGACTCAGGAAAACAGCAGATGTGCTGGAGTCGGAAAATTGGGACCGGGTTGTCGTTCGGGCTCCGCTGCAGAATGCATCGTTCAATCCGATCGTTCGAAGCTTATGCGCGGCGATGGGACTTGCCCCAGAAATCGTCGATGGGTTCGGCGCCGATGATGTGCCGCCGATTCATTCGATTGAGCATTATCGCTCCGCGATCAGGCATGAATTTGCCATGGAACCAGGTGCAAGCCCCACAACTGAGTTTCTCAACGGCCTGACGAAGAATATTCCGCTCTTCATCGTCGAGCCTGGGCGCGAGTATGTCGGAACCGCGATCCCGGTACTGCAATCTCTGGAGCCGGGCATTGCGGCCAATGTCATCGAAATATCGACCTCTCCGTCCGCCGCCCTGGCGGCGCTGGAACGGGCAGGGCGGCTGCAGATGCTGCCTATGCGCGGCTGGCTTACGGACGCGCGCCGGTTGCGGCTCGAAGCTATCGCATCCGAAGCGGTATGGCGCAGTCGCAATGGAGATCCGGCTGCGGAAATCCGATCAGCGCTTCCTGAAATACTGGCGTATCGGGATGTGATCGCTAACTATGCTATGTATGATCTGATCGAAAAGATCATTTCCGGCCTGTTCGTGCTTGAGCAGTATTCCGCCATCATCAGTGCGGTCAAGCCGAGCATCATCGTTCCGATTTACGATCAAACCATGTCCGCCTCGGCAGCCATCGGCCTTGCCAATGCTCTGGATTTGCCGACTTTCTACGTGAATGAATCCTACTTTGGTGACAACAGCCGTGCGAGTTTTGTGCGCTGTGCCGCCGCCTCCGCCCTCGACGAGCGGCACAAGTCGATCCTGCTCAAACATTCAGTTGGATATCTCACTGACGTGACCGTGACCGGGCTACATCCGAGGCTCGAGGATGCCATTGCGCGGGGCTGCGAGTTTACCCCGGCGCAGGTCCGTCGCATCCTGCATTTCGCAGCCGAAATTCCGCTCGTGCTTTTCGCCGCGCAACCCCTGGAGGTTTCTTTGCAGGTTGCGCTGATTGACTGTTTGTGTGAGACATTCGACCTTGTTCGCGAATCCGACCGCGACATCGGTATCGTCATTGCCCTGCATCCGGATCAGTCCGGTCACGAAGCGGAAATGATCAGGCGCCGGATTGACAATTACCCTGCCATCCGGATCGCGCCGCCGATGGATATCATGAGCCTGACCATGGCTGGCGACGTCGTCGTGTCCGCATTCTCGACAGTGTTGTTCGAGGCGGCCCTGCGTGGGAGGCCTGCTATCAGTCTGACTCTGAACGGCGCGCCGACGCTGCCGTTCGGTGCCCAGGGCATTGCCGTGGACGCCTATTCTGCGGAAGACCTCGCCAGGGTAATTCTCGATATTGTCGATGGCGGTCCGGCCAGCGCTGAACTTGCCGAACGGCGGCAGACCTATTTCGAGGCCGAGGCCATGTTGATTGATGGCAGGGCTGCGGCCCGGGTGGCTGAAGCCATTAACAATACAGCGCGTAAATCTACCCCTGCTTGACCGGGCCGGCGGCTTGGTATCAAATCTGGCGCACACAAGGCAGGCATAATTTGCACCATTTTTTCGGGATATTTCACCGATGAGCCCTCGCTTCGAGCGTACTCATGACCGCGACGTTTATGTGGCAGAGAGCCGCTATGAGACCCCCAAGGAATATTTCAAATACCTGGGCGCACGGATCGATGCAGCGCGCGGCGGGCGGGAAGATTTCAGCATCCTGGATGTCGGCTGCGCGGCCGGTGAATTCCTCTACTATCTGAATGCCCGTTTTCCTGCTGCATCGCTCACCGGCCTCGATGTCGTGCCAGAGTTGCTGGCCAAGGCTGCCCAGCATGTCCCGTCCGCGCGCCTCGTGGAAGGCGATGTCCGCACTGCGAACGCTGCAGACCCGCAAGCTTACGACTATACTTTCCTGATCGGCGTGCATTCGATTTTTGATGATCCCTTTCCGGTTTTCGACAACCTGATCTCATGGACGCGGTCGGGCGGACGCGCTTGGATTTTCGGACTGTTCAATCCGAACCCGGTCGACGTGTGGGTCAGTTACCGGCGCCCCGGCTCGCATGCGGACAGCCATCGCGAACTTGGCTGGAACATGATTTCCGAGAAATCGGTCAGCGAGTATCTCGGTAGGCATCCGCGGGTTTCATCCTTCATCTTCTCGCCTTTCGAACTGCCGTTCGACCTGCCTCCAAATGCCGAGGATCCGGCACGGACCTGGACGTTTACACGGCAGGATGGTCGTAGGCTTTTCACCAACGGCCTGGGACTGATCTGCTCCCTGTCCGCGCTTGAACTGACATTGCACAGCTGAACCACACAGATGTCCGACACTACTCGCCATCTGCTGTTCCTTGGCAGGGCGCCTTCGGTTGAGCAGATAGATTATCTGATCAAGCAATATGGTATATCCCATACTGTCGCCGAGGAGCGATCGGTGCTCGCGCATTACCTGCCCGAACGCCCACTGACTCATATCGACGACGTGATCCCCTGTTCTGCAGAAGAAGCGGTGTTGTTCGAACAGAGCCAGGAGATGCGGCAGGCGTTTATTGCTGCTGTACGGCAGGGCAGATCGGCCCTGGGCCAGAGATATGCTGGTGTGGCGTTGGGTGATCTTTGTGAAGCGTCAATCTCCAGTTCGCTATTCTTCCTGGTGCGGCGATTGCATGTTGTGCAACGTACGCTGGACGAGAAGAAATGGGAAAAGGTCTTTCTGTATGCTCCGGGGTATAAGCCCTGGTTCGATGAAATCGTCCGACGGCTTTGTACACAGGCCGGTATTCAGATCCACGATATCAGTGACGCGTTGGGCAGTAGTGTGCGTACTGTGCCTCGGAGCTACGGCCAACGCTTTCGGCGCACATGGGGGCTAGTGGCCGACACCGTGACAAAACTCCGGGCAGGCCAAGACGCGCAGACCGCAGTAGCAGCTGAGATGCGTGGGCGGCGAGTGAAAAAGCCTATCATGGTGGCATTTACAAGACATCCCGAATATAGGCGTACGGCGCAGCCGGTGATAGAGGCTACTGTTGGGGCTTATCCAGTCGTCACACTCGAAGAGGGCGATCCAACGGCAGACTTTGTGCTCGATGAGATCAAGTCGCGGCAGCATCTGTTCCGCACTCATGTATCGCAATTCCGTGCAGCTCTTCTGCCTAGCATCGCCTGCATAATCAGGTTCTCGATTTTCTACGTCATGGCTTGGCCGAAAGGCGTATTGCATGGCCTACTGCCGGTAAACGCTCCGCACCGTGAGTTTATCGAGCGACTGGGGTCCATGGGCGTGATTCACACGGTTGTCGAGTATGTGAACCTAGCGGGTCGCATTGATCGTGCGCTCGATATGATAGATCCTTGCATTCTAGCCTGTATCAGCACGCAATTGGCGGTACCGTCTGTGACCTCTAAGCTTGCGCATCGACATGGAATCAGGACGACCTATATCAACGAGTCCTTGTTTAGCGAGAACGATCGGGCTGCCTATACAACAGCAGACCGGGCCACCGCACTTGACGAGCGGCATCGCGCAATTATTGGCAGAATCAGCCGCATGTCGCTTAATCACATCCGTGTAACCGGTTTATTGCCGCGGTTGATCGAAGATCACAGGGCGCCCTATGAGCCGGAATTCGAGTATCGCCGACGGCTTGAGATTCCTGACGGAAAACGGGTAGTCGTCTTCGCATTGCAGCCGCTCCCAATCAGCTATGTCTGGCAACTGGCAATCGGTGTTGCCGAAGCGCTGGCAGGGCGCGATGATGTGGTTTTGGTTCTAAAAGCGCATCCATTTATGCCTCCTGGCTATCTGGAGGTCGCCACGGCGCTGGTCGAACGCCTGAATGCAATTCTGGACGTCGAAGGCAGTATCATCGCTGCGATCCGGTGGTCTGAAACTGTCATTGCGGCGGTCTCGACGGTCACGCTGCAGAGCGCGTTGCTCAAGAAGCCCGGCGTAATGTTCAATCTCAACGGCGAGCCACAGCCGTTGCGGTATGTGGATGATGGCATTGCGCTCGGAGCCTCATCCGTAGCAGAATTGCGCGAATGTCTCTGGCAGGTTCTGGATGGCGGGCCGTTACTTGATGAGCTGTCCAAAAGTCGTGATCGGTATTTCGCTGAGCATATCGAATTGCTGGATGGCAGGGCAACGGAACGGATATCCTACTTCCTGAGCGAACAAGCCGCCGAAGCCCGGCGGTTCGACGCCATCTGAGGGGGGGAGACGTGTTCGCTCAGCTGATCACTCGCGTCAGAACCGTCCTCGCGCGGCCACGCATTGGTGTCACAGTTACTGGATTTCCGCTGCAAGGCACATATGAACGTTTCCTTCAGCGCCTTATGGGCCCGGCAGGCTTGCCGTTTGTTTTGCTGGCTCGACTGCTTTCTCCGATTGTCAGGATACGTTTTGGCCTCTTTTTCGCCCAGCGTATCGGTCACTTTCCAATCGACCTTGAGCTGTATCTGATCGAGAAGCGTGAATGGCGCTGGAAATGGCCCATCACTCTCGACTTCATCTACTTCTTCCCGCCGCTCTGCAACGAGCAGCTGGTTCGTATGTATTCGCGCCGGATTCGGACCTGGAAGTTCGCGGCAGCGCTTTATTTCTGTCAGAAGCGGTTCTTTGGCGAGAATGGTCCGCTGCTTCGTTTTCGTGGTCGTGACATTTATGAGTCGCGAGATGAAGAGCGCGTGTTGTGCAGGACCAAACCCTCGATCGAGTTTACAAAGGATGAGATCGAGTTTGGCGAAAGCGAGCTGCGGCGCATGGGCATCAAGCCTGGCACGCCCATCGTTCTGTTCCACAACCGTGATTCACACTATCTGGCATCGTGGGCCAACTGGAATACCTCCTACCATAACTACCGCGATTTCAGCATCCGCACGATGGAAGCTAGCATGCAGGATGTTGCGCGCTGGGGGTATGCCGTCATCCGGTATGGCTTCCGCATGGGGGAGCGGCTCTCGATTGCCGGCGGGCCGATTTATGATTACGCCTTCGACTACCGTTCCGACTTCATGGATATGTACCTGCTGTGGAAGTGCCGGTATTTTGTCGGGAACACAGCCGGACCGCTCATCCTGCGTATGGTGTTCCGGCGCCCCAGTGTCACAACAAACCTTATCCCAATTTCTTTCGCTCATCACTGGAATGCCAGTGATGAAACCGATCTCTTCATTCCAAAGATGATCAGGTCAGTCGGCGATGGCCGTCTGCTCAGTCTGCGTGAGACTATTGCGCTGGGAGCCGACAAACTCCTCTTTGCTGAGAAGTACACAGAGTTTGGGCTTGAGCCGGTGGAGAATTCTGCCGAAGACATCCGTGATGTCGTCTATGAAATGGAACATCGCCTCAATCGCACCTGGGTGCCTTCGGACAACGACGAGGCCTTGCAGCGGCGATTCTGGCAGATACTGCGCGGCGGCGAGTTAAGCATGCCGATCGCCCAGCGCATCGGCGCCCTGTTTCTCCGGAATTACCCAGATTATCTCGACTAGATTACGGCAGCTGTTCCAGGCGCTGCGTTGCTGCGGCGATGCTGGCAATGGTGTCGCGCGGCGGAAACAGGCTTATGCCAGTGTAGCCGCCCGCCCGCCCCGCCAGCTTCCGCGTCACCGCGGTTTCATTCTCGGCGCCGACGCCCAGAAGACAAAGCATATGCCGGGTGTCCTGCAGTAGTGCCGAGAAAGGCCGTATTTCCAGATCAGTCCCGGGCAGTAGATGATCCTGTATCTCCGTGCGATCGTCGATCACGATGTCGATCAGGTCGCCGATCCCAGCAATGGCCGTGACAATGCAAGATCGTGGTGCCGCGCCATATAACGCAACCGGGATGCCGCGTTTGCGGGCGAGCTGCAATGCGGCCTTCAGGCTATGCGCATAGCCATCGAGCGCCGTCATAAAATCCGAGAAGTACTCGCGCGGCGGCCAATGCGCGCTGAACGGCAGATCGGTCGCAGCGGATTTCCTGGCCAGGACTGCTATCGTGCCGCCGCCAAATGCGTAGCGGCGCCACTCCAGCGGCAGGAAACCATATCGCGCTAGCATGTACTCGATATGGGGGCGGCAGAAGTAGCTGACATGCTCTTCCCAGAGAATTGAGGGATTGCCGCAATCCAGGCCGGCTTCCACTAGAGGCAATTCGAGAACGAACAGCCCATCATCGCGCAGGGCCGTCCGGATTGCCGCGAAGAATGGCTCAAGAGTCACGACGTGTTCGACGACATGCCGGGCGACGAGGACTTCGAAAATGCCATGCGTGTCCAGCAATGCCCGGGCGACACGGTCGTCGAAGAAATCGGTTCGCACATCGTGGCCGGCCGCTTTTGCAATACCGGCCGCCACTGCGTTTGGTTCCACGCCGGCGATGGGCCCATAACCGCGTCCTTGCAGCAGCGTCAGGAAGCTGCCGTCATTGCACCCTACTTCCAGTACGGCACCGGCATTCCGATGCGCTAGCATCGAGGTGATCAGTTCCGGCAGATGTGATGGCTTCTGGAAGGATGTGATGTAATTCGCATTACTTTCGTATAACTCTTCCGCCGGCGCAGGATGTTCGATCTGCAGCAACCGACAGTTGCTGCAGACCGAGAAATCGATATCGAGTCGCCCGTCGGGATTATTTTTCGAACGCCGCAACCTGTGTGTGACTGGAGCGTTCCTGTATTCGAACAGGAGTTCGAGCGAGGCGCTGTTGCAGAGTCGGCAGGTGCTCACAGCTCACCCTCGCAGGACGGTGTCATCTTTTCTAACTTCGGATGTGCGTTGAAACTTTACCACTATGACAATGGTATACTAGTCGAGTACATTCTGTCGGGAAAGTACTCGAACGGTCGTTCGCGCTCTTTGTATGATGCCTATCCATTCAATGTCTGATTCAGAAAAAACGCGGCGCGCCTCCATCCATCGCGAGGCCGCATATCACGCTTTCAGACAGAAGGATCTGCACAGCTGTTGCCAGCATGTCACGGCGATGCTTGAACATGATCCCCTCCAGTGGGTTGCGCACTGGCGAATCGTCACGACGGCCTATCGACGGACAGGCCAGCTTTCCAATCTGCTCGGCAGGCTGGACAATGCCATCACGGTTCATCCAGAGATTAATCTTTCGGGTCGGTATTCGGGGGTCTCCGCAGCCCTGACAGAGGGCCGTCGTCAGCGCGCAGTGCAACTCGGTCTTCCGCCTCTCCTGGTGTTGCCATTGCCGAATACGGACGGCACAATGCTCCACACGGCGCTGGCCGCCGGTTTGGGTATTCCGCCGGTACGAATCTCGCTGCAGCACCATCTATTCGATGTGGCTATTCCAAACTGGATTGCAGATGTCGTGCGCAAGCCTGCGCTGGTGGGGCCGCATCTGCCGTCGTCAGCCGAGAATCTGGAAGCGCTGTCCAGGGGCGGTGTGAAGAAGATCACTGTTTTGGTGCGCGATCCGCGTCAGGCAATCCTGTCCCGCGCGCATCATATTGCGAAGCATGATGCTAATCCCGACGACACGGAATGGTACAGCTGGTTCGGGGAAATCCCCGAGTCCTATGCAGACTGGTCGCTGGAGCGCCAGGTCGATTTCTGCCTGCGCACGGAATACCAGGCCTTTGTCGACTGGATTACCGGCTGGCTGCAGGCCAGCCGTGATTTCGACATACAGTTTCTGACCTACGAGCGTATTAGCGACAGTCTGATCGATGCGGGACAGAGCATTGTCGCTTTTCATGGAATCGACAGTAAACTGTTTCGTCCTGAACTGGTGGACCTTTCGAAATCGGACGAGGTGCATTTCAGATTGGGGTCGATCGATGAGTGGCGTGATGTCTTCTCGCTGCGGCAGAAGGAATTCGTCAACGATCGGCTCTCGGACGACTTGCGCCAGGCTTTCGGCTGGCAGCGCTAGTCGGTGCCGCACCGCGTGTGGCCTCCATAAATAGACTCAGGCTTGGCGATTCGGCATCGAAATAGCTGGCGTCACGCAGGAAATCGCTTTCACTCTGCTGATACGCACTGCGGGAGATATTTGTGAAACCGGCGCCGGATAGCAATTTTCGGAGACGGATTTCCGTTAGAAGATTCGGCCCGTCTTTGCCAAACATCCAGGGCTGCACCGAATCGGGATTCGCGAGCCAGGCTGTCAGGTCCTGCCGCATCTGTGCATCGTCGATGCGGGAGATATCCGATCTGCGGGGCTCTGACGCCGGTTCCCAACGATAGGTCCGGGCCAGAAGTTTCCCCAGTGGCAACGCACCCTCGTTCCCAGGTTTGCCGCCCAAGCGTCGGAAGTTTCCACCCAGTAAGCTTGATACCACTAGGCGGCTATCGGGAATAACCAGCCTGATCCGCGCGTCTTCACGCAAGGTGCGAACAACATCTTTGAGCAAGGTGGCGATCGCCCGGTCGTCGCACAGCGCGAGCTGCCAACCAATATAAGCCAGGTGTATTGCGCGCTCCGGCACAGGCAGCGCTTCCGGATATTCAGGTTCCCAGGCAGCAGCGCCAGTCTCGTCGGTGCTGCCCTGACCGATTCTGACCTGCTGCCATAAAGGATGGCCTGGAATCATGCTGCCGATATGGAGGAAGGCGCGCTTGCGTACGGCGGTGTCGCCAAATGCAGATCGATAGGTCGCGACCTCGGCCTGCGCAGCTGCGGCATCCGCTTGCGTGATTTCATTCTCGGCATTGAGCATTTTGTGGAATAATGCCTTGAAGTCACCCTGGCTGCGATCGAGCCTGTCTTGCAAATTCGCAACGGTGGATGCGTTTTCAGCCTGAAGCTTTTCGATTTCGCCCTGCAAACGGAGGCGGTCACTGAGAGCTGCGTCATGCTCTTGCAGCATCTCGTCGCGGCGCTGGTTGGTTTCTGCGATCGACTTCCGTGCCTCGGCAAGTGTAGCAAGTGATGCATCGCGTTCTGCCGTCAGCGCTTCAAGTTCCTGGCTGTGCAGCCGTCTGACTTCCTCTCGCTCCGCCTGTAGGACGGAGAAACTTGCCTTCAGGTCTTCATGATTCTGGCGGCTTTGGCGCAGTTCGGTGAGTTCTGAACGGTGTGTGGCAATGACATTTTCAAGTTCAGCAACCATCTGCTTCAGGCGTTCGGCTTCTTCTTGCCCGGCCTTGCCTTGTTGCGCGGCTTCTTGAGCGGTGGCAATGGCAGCGGCAAGCTCCGCGTTGCGCGCGGAAATCACATCGAACTGCTGCCAGATCTTGTCTCGCTGCGATGTGAGCAGCTGGATGGTGTCCTGCAGTGCGACGAGCGCATCTCTGGCGTCTTTCGCCGAAGTATCATTGTTGTGCTCACGTAGCAGGTGAATTTCCTGCACATATTGCTGGATTTCCTGCTGCTGTCGAAGAATCTCTTCTTCTTGGAGCCGGATATGCACGTCCAGCTCATCATTCCGCAGCAGCTGCCGCTGCATGGCCTTGCGCAGTTCCTCGATGGCCTCGGTTGCTGCACCGTATTCGCCCTTGAAAAAGCCGAGCTGACGCTCCGTCCGCTCGAGAGCGGCTGCAAACTCATTCCGGCTTTCCCATAAAATCCGCAAACGAGGAACGAATAAACCGATCACTTTAAGCGGATCAAGTGCCATCCTCGTTTGCCCCCAGTCTCTCCGGGGCCGGACATTACCGTATAGCGAGTTTCTTGCAAATAAGCTGTTCCCTCCAACCAAAAAAATCTCCGGGGAATGGACGATTTAGTCGAAAACGGTCAAAATCGACACATGGCGGTGGGCAAATGGATCACGAGCGCCTGGGCGCTTCAACTTCAGGCTTTGCATGTCGCTCTGGCCGCCGGCTATATCACCGGGCCTGCCGATGCATGGCCCGGAAAACTCGCGGCCGTCCTTGAACTGCTTCGGTATCTGAAAGGCCTTGTTGTATGGCGACCAAGGGCCGTTCGTCGTGCCTGTGGCCATTCATGTATCCTCTATGCCTCTACGCTCAATCAGGCCCGGACGCTGGCGCCAGTAGCAGCAGGGCTTCCGCAGGGTCTGCTCATCCATGAGGCAGGGCCGGCGGCTACCTTGGTTCGTTGGTACGGGCTCCCATTTCTGCCGGTCCTTCTATGGCGTATCTGGCGTCTGCCGCCCGCCGTTCGATCGCGTTTTCTGCGTGATCTCAATGCTATTTATTCGGCTTATGGGGAATACCTGAACTGGCGCAGCGTGCTGTCGCAGGATGTAAGGCTTCTGGTGTTAGCCAATGATCATAGCCTGCGACCGCGCATAGCATGGCAGGCCGCTCGGGACTCCAACGTGCCGGTCGCTTACGTGCAGCATGCGTCGGTCGGCGGCTGGGAACCCTCCCTGCAGTTCGACTACAGCTTCCTTTTCGGTCGCCAGACCCTGGAGGCGTATCTCGGGCGAGGCAGCGCTGCGGGGCAGGTGTTTCTCGCAGGCTGCGTCGGGCGGGTGCCGCCGCCTGCGCCCGATGGTGTCGTCGGTATTTGTCCTGGTCTGGCCGACCCGATTGATAATGTAATTGCCACTGCGAAGGTCGTCGCAGCCGATCACAGGGTAATACGACCGCATCCGCGCGATCCGCGCGTAGAGGATTGGCGTCATGCGGCAGATCAGGCCGGCATGGCATTCTCCGATTCCCGGCGCGAGGAAGGCGATAGTTTCATCGCTGGTATAGCAACGGTGATTGCCGGTGATTCGAATATTCTGCTGGAAGCGGTCAGAGCAGGGCGCAACGCGATACGCATGGCGGCTGGTCATGAATTTTCTGATCAATACGGCTTTGTATCCAGCGGGCTCGTTCGCTGGCTGCATGAATGGAATGACCATGACGTTCCCGTCGCGCAAGGTATTGGCGACAGCGCGACATGCCTGGCGTGGTACCTCGAAGCCTGCGATGACGCAGCCTCGCGCATTGCTGGCGTTCTCCAATCTGTACTGGATCGGAGCGCGGGATTTTCGCCGGACTGGCGACTGGTGGCGGGGCTCTCTAACACATGGACATGCCGTCCGGAGGCCATGAAGACTGCGCCTGCGCTTTTGCAGGGTACTGGCCCGCGGGTCGGTTTCCTTGTGTCGCAATGTGGCTTCGGCGCGTCGCGTGGTGACAGCTTTGTGGCGGGCGGCCTTGCGCGTGCTCTCAGGCAGACCTATGACTGGGATTGCCAGATGATCCTTGAGGCTGAACTACCCCATCTGCCGGCTGATATCGACATCTTGGTCGCGATGACACACACGGCAGATATATCTGCAATCGCATGGCCGTCGTCGAAGCGTCCTGCCATCCTCGGCTGGGCGCGCAATCATATTGAGGCTTGGCGCGACCTGCCTTGGCACGGTGCGTTTGACCTTATCCTGGGTGCAAGTCCCGCCGCGGTCGATACATTGCGCGCCGGCCAGAGGGTTGTGGCAGAGAGTTTACCGCTCGCAGGCGATCCGAAGCAGTTTGCCCCCGGCGTATCTGCAGCGGCATTTCGTGCAGACATCTGTTTTGTAGGCCATAACTGGAGTGCTGATCGCCCAATTGCTGAATGGGCACAGGAAATGGATGGCAGCGTTGACTTCGCCGTATATGGCAGAAACTGGTCGGCCGATCCGGTCGCCTCACCCTACTGGCGGGGTGAAATTGCCTACGAATTGCTGAACAGGGTCTATGCATCTGCGATTCTGACCCTGGATCAGACATTGCCGTCGAGCAGGCGGCATGGCATTGCCAATTCGCGGTTATATGAAGCGCTATTGGTGGGTTGCCTACCGCTTTCCGACAATTCCGGTGCGAGTCAGGCGCTGTTCGACGGTCTGCTTCCCTGCTATAACTCGGCTTTGGAGCTGCGCGAGCTTGTCAATCGTTATTTGCGTTTTCCGAGCGAGCGCTACTCACTGGCATCAACGCTTCGGAATATAGTGCTTGAGAGACACACTTTTGCACGAAGGGCGGTTCAGTTTGCCGAGCTCGTACAGGGGCGACACTAGGCAGGCGGCATGCGCATCAATGATCGATAACGAGAATGTCCTAGGCCTGATCACGGCGCGTGGAGGATCCAAAGGCCTGCCCGGCAAAAACCTGATGCGCCTGGGCGGTCAAAGCCTGATCGGCCGTACGATCACAACCGCCCTGCAGTCGCGCTACCTTGATCGTATTATCCTCTCTACAGACAGCTCGGAGATTGCCCGCGAAGGAGAGTTGGCCGGTTGTGATGTTCCTTTCTTGCGCCCGGCCGAACTTGCCAGCGACACAGCTACTAGCCGTAGCGTGGCGTTGCATGCTCTTGAAGCCATTGGGGGCACATGGGGATATATCGTCTTGCTGCAACCCACATCGCCACTACGTACCGTTGACGATATTGACGGATGCATAGAACTTGCCTGCCAAAGCCGGGCCGATAGCATCACCACGGTCACGGCCGCTGAGCATCCGCCTTACTGGCTCTTCGGAATGACGGATGGAAACAGGCTTGAGCCAATACTTCCGCAGGAGGTACGTCCGACGCGACGTCAGGACGCGCCACCATGCTACGCTCTCAACGGAGCAGTCTATGTGGTGCGTCCATCGTGGTTGCAGCAGAATTCCGATTTTGTCGGCGATGGCACCCTTGGGTATGTCATGCCGCATGAGCGATCAATAGACATAGATACTGCTTTTGATTTTAACCTTTGCAAATATCTAATTGAGACCGTCCAATCATGAGCTTATTCAAGCGCCACGCCAACATTGACTATCGGTCCTATAACCCGAGCTCGAATACGAGAGAGGCCAAGTACGGACTGCCTGAGGATGTGCATTTTTGCCGCCAGTGCGTCATCTCGAACCAGCGGCCCAGCTCGACTCCTGAATTCTCCCATACGAAGGAGAGTCGCAAGCGCGTGATACGCTTTGATGCGGAAGGGGTTTGCGATGCTTGCCGCGTCCAGGAGGAGAAGCAGAAAATCGATTGGGCGGAGCGGGAGAAGCAACTCCATGAACTAGCCGCTCGTTTCCGGCGCTCAGACGGACGGCACGACTGCATTGTCGCCGGTTCGGGCGGAAAGGACAGCTTCTACGCTTCGCATCTGCTGAAATACAAATACGGGCTTAATCCGCTGACGGTGACTTGGGCCCCTCATATATATACCGATTGGGGGTGGCGTAATTTCCAAGCTTGGATTCACGCTGGTTTCGACAATGTGCTTTATACGCCGAACGGAAGAGTGCAGCGCCTGCTGACTCGCTTGGCGCTCGAAAACCTGTTGCACCCGTTCCAGCCTTTCATTTTAGGTCAGAAGAACTATCCGCCTAAGGTTGCCCTGCAACTCGGCATTCCCCTGGTTTTTTACGGAGAGAACGAGGCTGAATACGGAAATCCACGCGAAGACAATTCAAGTGCTAAACGAGACTGGCAGTATTTCACTTCGGGTGATGCCTCGAGAATCCATCTCGGCGGACAGTCGCTGCGTGAATTGTATTCGGTTTTCGGTCTTCAGCCGTCCGATCTGAATGCGTATATGCCTGCCGATCCGAATGCGGTGCAAGATCTGAAGCTTGAAGTGCATTACGTGGGCTATTACGAACGCTGGCACCCACAGAGTTGCTACTATTATGCTGTAGAGAATAGCAATTTCCAGGCTGCGCCAGAGCGCACCGCAGGCACATACAGTAAGTACAACGGCATAGACGACAAGCTGGACGACCTGCATTACTATACAACGTGGATCAAATTCGGCATTGGTCGCGCCACATACGATGCCGCCCAGGAAATCCGGAACGGGGATATTGATCGTGAAGAAGGGCGGATGCTGGTTCGCCGGTATGACGGTGAATTTCCGGAGCGGTTTATCGATGAACTGTTGGCATATCTGAGTTTGCCGGAAAAAGAGTTCCCCCTTGCAGCGAAGACCTTCGAGCAGCCGATCATGGATCGTGCCTATTTCGATCACCTTTGCGATCGTTTTCGCTCACCGCATTTATGGCGGTACGAGGAAGGTACGTGGAATCTGCTCAGAACTGTATGGAGCGAGGAGCGGTGATTCCGGCGACTGCATATTACGGTCATTTGCCTCGCTGAGGCGCGCGGCGCAGGTACTCCACCAGATTCCAGCCTAGCGCACTGGCCACTTGCAGGATATTGGCGGTTCTTGCGCTTTGTATAGCCCGTCTCTGCTGCCACACAGCTGGTATATGCCGGACTGCATCTCGAATACCGGTTCCGACCGGTATTCCTGAGCCGTTGAGCCAAGCGCGCAAGCACAAGGCAATCACGAAGGCGACATGCATTGGTAGCAGGGGATAGAAGATCCATCCCGGCATATTCCGCACGAAGCACCAGATCATGTTTCGCGTGCCATAATAGCGCGCGAAGGCAGAGTTGCCGCCGCCGCTTGTGATGCTGCCGGCATGATGCACCACCGCATCCCTGACTTGGATGCAATGCTGTCCGCGCAATCGCAGGCGGAACGCAAGATCGACATCCTCTAGATAACAAAAGAAGCTCTCTTCAAATCCTCCTGCCGCGCGAAAAACTTCAGTGCTATAGAGGGCTGCTGCGGCACAGGGAGAGAATACTTCACCTTCTGAGGGAAGGGCGGCACGAGGCCAGCCATAACCACCGCGCCAGGCAATGCCGGCTGCGAAGTAGCGGTCGCCGGCTCCATCCAGGATTTCCGGGTTGGCCTGACTGATTTGCGTCGAACCAAACATCACTGCATTGGGATGGCGTTGCGTGGCCTCCATCAATTTTTCGAGCCAGTCGGTGTCCGGCACGGCATCAGGATTGAGTAGTGCCAACCAGGTAGTATTGATCTGGCGTGCGGCCAGATTGTTCGCCGCTGCAAAGCCGAGATTGGTTTGAGACATGATGAATTCGAAACGGGCGTCACCATGGATGGTGTTGCGTGCGGCTACGATAGAATCGTCGGAAGATGCATTATCGACGATAATGGTCTGGAATCCCGAATAGGTTTGCGCGCGTAGGCCAGTTACGGTCGCGGCCAGGTGCGCGCCAGCATTATAGTTGACGATCACTACGGTTACCCTCGGGGCCACCGTGCTGATTATCGGGTCAGTGGTCAGGGTTGACGATGGGTTGGCAGTTGGCAAGTGGAATATCCGTGTGAGGCGCGCCGGAAAGTACCATCCACCAGAAATACCAGCAACGCGTGGTGTCAGCCGATCACCTGCGACGAGTGCCGGCCGATGATCTCTACCAGCGGCCCTTGGTCGACAAGGCGGCCCTGATGCAGCAGAGCCGCCGTCGTGCATATCCGCTCGAGCAATGGCCTCGACCTTTCGGCCAGTATGACGACCGCACCAGATGGCATACCATGATCTATATACTCGCAGAGCCGGTCGATCACCGGAGGTGACAGATGTTCCAGCATCTCGTCGATTAAGAGAATCTCTGCCGCGTATCCGACGGCGATACTCAGTGCGACCCGCACCTGATGTCCTTGGGCCAGGGTATTGAGTGGCTGATCGAGGATGTCTTGCAGTTCGCCGAACTCTACGGCGCGCGCGAGGTGGCGGTGGCAAGTCGCGAGCGGAAAGCCCATCATGAGGCCTTGGCCGATGATGGTCTGGCGCGGTGTGAAGGCTGGGTCGATACCAATACCGGTCCCGAGGATACTAATGACGCGGCCCTCGATCGCGACAGTGCCGGCGTCAGGGGTCAGCAGGCCCCCCATCACGCGCAGCAGAGTGGTTTTGCCCGCTGCGTTGCTGCCGAACAGGGCGACTCGGGCACCGGGGGGGATCGAAAGTGTCACGTCGTCAAGCGCCGGTACCGTGGTGCGTTGATGCGCTGAATCGAGGCCCATCAGCGCAGCAAGGAAATTGCGTTTAAATGAGCGGTCACCGGCAAAGAAGAGTGGGAAATCGACCTTAATGCCATTCAGTGTGAGTGCGGCCATTGTTTAGAGCCAGTATGGAAGGCGGTTGGCAGTCCGGCGGCTCAGCCATAGAGAAACAGAGCTGCCCAATAATGCCAGCAGACTGGCGGACAGCCAGATCAGGGGGGGGACAGGTTGGCCGAGCAGCGGCTGCCTAACGAGGCTGATCAGCCAGTTTAAGGGATTGAAATATAATAGATATCCGAAACGACCAAGATTCGCTTCAATCCAGAGTATCGGAGTCAGGAAGAAGGCAAGATGCATGCTCCAGGCAATCAGCTGGGGAAGATCGCGGAAGCGGGCGCAGGCTAGCGCCGTCACATAACTCATCCAGCAGGCATTGACCACTAGCAACAAGAGGCCGGCGGTCAGCGCAGCGACATGGACCTCAAGTTTGCCGAAATAGAGGCCTGCTACGATCAGGGCTGTGGCAATATTTAGAGCAAGAGAGATTACGCTCTGAAGTATCGCCCGCAGAACCGGAACGGCCAGCGTTATCCGATTGTGGCGCAAGGTGTTCAGAAACCCCCATATCTGGCTGCTGCTCTGGTGAATGCAGTTGGCCAGAAACGTCCAGGCGATCATGCCGGTCACCAGGAACGGGATATAAACCTCCAGCTCAGGCAACTGCTGCTTAAGGATAGAACCGAAAAACAGGCCGAGGCAGGCGACCAGGAAAGCTAGCCCCAGGGTGGACCACAGTGGCCCCAGCCCGGTCCGACGAATGCCGGCCTTTATGTCGCAAAGCACGGCATACACGGCAAAGCGTGTCATATGTTGCAGCCTGAGCAAATCCATCTATGTCCACCCAGCCATTGGCCGCAGCTCCTAGTAAGCAGATGCTCAGCCCCGGTCAACCGGAGGCCAGTGTGCGAATGGAGCGTGAATAGTAAGCGGCGTCTAATTCGCGACTGTGCTTTTCCCGCAACACTAGGAGGAAGTTTGCCCCCAACTTCCCCTAAGAGGCAAATATCATTGACAAAAACAGGTATTTCTTCAACAAATATGCTGGAAATGCTGCCAAGATCTTTGCGGCCGCTTAACACATTCAGAGGGCAGGAGTTCTACATGCTGCGCAAGGTTGCACTGGGCCTGATGGGTCTTGGGATGATGGTGTCG